>JAEEGI010013570.1_pt1 | contig 17267 bp, 12 predicted proteins | sample 8958751 | NCBI WGS metagenome assembly JAEEGI01 (sample SAMN16246545, study PRJNA631951) | gut metagenome | biome: gut microbiome; feature: rumen; material: KS-attached | host: Bos | place: Iran: Karaj | collected 2018-10
CTTTTGCTGGAGCGCGGTTGATTTCATCTGCCAATACGAAGTTGGCAAAAACAGGACCTTGTTTCACTTCAAATTTACCGTCACGCTGATTGTAAATCATCGTACCTATGACATCAGCAGGAAGCAAATCCGGTGTGAATTGAATCCTGCTGAATTGTCCATCTATTAAAGAGGACAGCGTCTTGATGGCTTTTGTTTTTGCCAATCCAGGCAAGCCTTCCAAAAGGATGTGACCATCTGATAGCAATCCAATCAAGAGTGATTCAATAAGATGATTCTGACCTATGATGTGTTGGCCCATCCCCGTTATCAGGTTGGTTACCAAATGGCTGGTGCTCTCTATCCGTTCGTTTAATTCACGGATGTCAATTGTTTCTGACATTGTTGTTTATGTTTTATGATTTATTGTTATCAAAAATATATGCAAAAATACACAATTATGAGCTAAAAACATTGTTTTCAGCTCATAATTAAACCTAAAATAACGATTTAGATTTCAGTTTTAAGAGTATTTAACCTTGTTAATGTGAAAAAAATAAAATAATCAAATAATGACATTATAAAAATAGAGAATTCTATATCATTTGAAGGTTACAATGATTCACATTCTTTTATCCATTCTGCATAAGATGCGTCGCTTGGCATTCTCCAATCGCCTCTTGGACTCAGGCTCACACTACCGACCTTAGGACCGTCGGGAAGGCATGAGCGTTTGAATTGTTGTGTGAAGAAACGTTTGCAGAAAACCATGAGCCATTTTTTTATCGTCTCACCATCATAATATGAAGGTTTTCCTCCATAGCCTTTATTGCCTTTGTTTTCTTTGTTGTCAAATACCTTACGGGCTAAATAATAAATTTTCCTTGGTCGATAACATAAACGAAGGAAATTATATAAGAAAAAATCATGCAGCTCGTATGGTCCCACAAGGTCTTCAGTTTTTTGCTTGATGTTTCCCAATTCGTCTGCTGGAGTCAATTCTGGACTTATAGGAGTATCGACAATATCATTCAGGGTGTTACGGGCTTTCGGATCCATACTGTTGGCAGCCACCCATGCCACGAGGTGTTTTACAAGCGTTTTTGGAATGGAACAATTAACGCCATAGTTCGACATGTGGTCTGCATTATATGTGGCCCATCCAAGAGCCAATTCAGATAGATCGCCCGTGCCTACTACCAATCCGTTCTCTTGATTGGCTACGTCCATGAGGATCTGAGTACGTTCGCGAGCTTGACAATTTTCGTAGGTAACGTCATGATTGTTGATGTCGTGCCCGATATCTTTAAAGTGCTGTTTGCAGGCTTCTACAATGCTAATTTCTCGAGTCGTCACACCTAATTCATTCATTAAAGCAATTGCGTTATTGTAGGTTCGTCCTGTTGTTCCGAAGCCAGGCATAGTTATGCCGATAATATCCCCACGGCTTCTGTTTAGTTTATCCATGGTTTTTGCGCAGACTAATAAAGCCAGGGTGGAGTCCAATCCCCCAGAAACACCAATCACCAATGATTTTGCATTGATGTGCTGAACCCTCTTTGCGAGCGACATGACTTGAATGGAAAAAATCTCTTCACATCGTTCATCCAATGCCGCTCCTGAAGGTACGAATGGGTGTGGATTGATGGTTCTATATAATTCAGCCGGCTCTTTTTCCTTTATTGGAGAAAGGTTGATGTCAGCATACACGGTTTGTGGAAGATATGAGTTTGCTGAGTTAATAGAAGCGGCAAAGGTGGTGTTGCAACGGCGCTCTGTTGTCAAACGCTCAACGTCGATGTCGCCATATATAATTTGCTCAGACATTTGGAACCGTTCAGCTTCTTTTATCATACTTCCGTTTTCGTAAATAAACGCCTTCCCTCCAAAGACAAGATCCTGTGTGGATTCACCAAACCCACATGAAGAATATACATATCCACTTATACAGCGCGCTGATTGTTGGGATATCAGGGATTTAAGATATGTATTCTTGCTGATAATGTCGTTTGAAGCAGATAAATTGAATATGATATCTGCTCCACTCAAAGCAAGATGGCAGCTTGGAGGGATGGGGGCCCATAAATCTTCACAGATTTCGATTCCAAATTTTGCTTTTGCAATTCCTTCTGAATTTTTCAATCGAAATATCAGATTTCTACTTATTGGAACAATCTGACCAAACAAGTTGAGTTTATCTGAACGTAAGGATTTTGATGTTTCAAACCATCTCTGTTCATAGAATTCTTTATAATTGGGGATGAATGTTTTTGGTACTACACCAATGATTTTATCTTTATGAATGGTGACTGCACAATTATATAAAGCATTATCAATTTCTAAAGGAAGTCCTATGATGGCAATAATATCAGATGTGTTATTATTTGTAATCCACATCAAAGCATTGAGAGATTCTTCTATTATGAGCTGTTGGGAGAAAAGGTCGCCACAAGTGTAACCAGTGATGGATAATTCTGGGAAACAGATGATTGATGAATGGTTGTTGGATGCTTCTTCCATTAAACGAAGAATTTCGTTTGCGTTGAAAGAGCAGTCTGCTACTCTTAAAGATGGAATGGCTGAGGCCACTCTGATGAAACCGTAATCCATAATATGATTTTTAATGATTTAAAGTATCGTTTTTGAATTTTAGAATAGAATCGTTTTCTTTAGGCAATTCAATTCCAACCGTGTCTGGAATAGTAACGTCATGTGCTGCTTTGTCCTTTCTTTTTAATCTTTTTTTCCTTCTGAAAAGGTCTTTCCAGTTTTCAAAATCCTTTTGGTATGTTGCACCCACTCCTTGGGTGTTTAGGGTGGATTTTGTGAAGTACCTGTCGTTGGTCAGATTATATGCTTTCAAATAGGTGTTGCCATTTTCGCTGAGTCTCCATTTCACGTCAAAGTCACCCACAAAGCTGGAATTGTTAGTCATGGAGTTGTCTCGATATCCAAAGTTACCATTAATAAGAAGTCTGTCGTCTAAGAGTTTACCAGAAAGTGTGCCTTCTACGTCCATATCTTCCCAACCTTTCTCACCTGTTGAAAGACCAGTGCCAAAGTTCCATTTGCTTTCACTTCCTATGGCATTAGTCAAGATTTGATTGATTTGTCCACTTAATGTAGATGAGAGCAAGTTGTTGACTGCTTGATTTGTGTTATTCTCACCGTTGGCTCTGGCGTACTCATTAGTGAAGAATCGCCCAAATCCCAAAAGATAGATGAGCTGTTTGTTCATTTCCTCTTCAGTGGATATATATGATCGAACGATTTGTCGTGTTTCATCACTCACATTCGGCAAATTCAAGTCAAAGTTGAAAGCCATGTTACCTAGATTGCCTGTGATATCGAGTATGCATATCACTTTTACTCTGTTGTTTTGTGTGTATGAAACAGAAGTGAGGTCGGATAATGGAACTGAATTCAGAGTGTGCCAGCAAATTAGATGAATTTCTGCGGCAAATGGATTTCCATTGAACACCACTTTTGACTCCTTTTGCAGAATAAGGTCTCTATATATGATGTCTTGAAGATAGAGCCTATACTTTCCTTCTTCGATATTATAGGTTCCATTAAGTGTAAAAGCCCCCTTGTTATAATATTCAGCTTGCAAAACACCTGATCCATAGGTGGTTATATATCCATCGTCCACATTGTCCATTTTTAGCTTGATTGGGCAATTGTGATTCATGTGAATGCCGATATTCATGTAGATATCGCCTTTATATTTTTTTGTGTTGGTTTGAGCAGTAGTGATGTTTGCTGTGTCTTTATCTGCCCAATATGTACTTGGATTCCAGCCTAAAGCAATAAGTACGCTGTCGGATGGCGGTATTTCTCTGAAAGTGATGAATGAGTTGGTTGTGATGGCGTCAGGTGTTGCGGCATCATAAGAAAATTCACTTCCTTTTGCCGGTGAAATATCTGCGTTGATGAACAATGGATGCCCATCAGATCCGTTCAAATGAAAATCACCATCTGCATATATCTTTCCTTTGAATTTATCATTGTTGAAATTTTCCTCTTCATAAACGAGCAAGTTATCAAGCTGCATGTTGAATTTGTATGAAAAATTCTTGAATTTCTCATGTGTTACAAGTCCATTGATGGTATTGACGTGATTGTCTTTGTCAGATAAGGTGATATTGTCGAATGAAAAAGAATTGGAATTAATTCTTATTTTATGTTCCGGTAAGACTCTGTAGGTAGCATTTTTAGCTCGAAGCGTAAGATAAGTGTCGGCATAGGCTTCACCTAAAATGTTGAAATTTTTGAAATCTCCGCTCACACTGATATCTCCATTTATGTTCCCCTTGATATTTTTAAAGGTCCGACCAATCAATGCATTGAGAAAGGTTGAGCTGGTGTTGTTGCAGTCTATTTTCAAATCCAATTGTTGCTGAGAAGGATATATATAGCCATTCACGAGTGTGATATGGTCTTTATCATCATTTTCTTCATTGATGATTTGCGTGTGAAGATTGACACCATCTTTGCTGTTGTCCCAATTGGCTAAAATATATGCATTTCCGATTGGTACTTCTCTGAAGGTGATGTCTTGGATTGTGAGGTTTGCATCAATTTTTGGTGATGCCAATACATTGAATACCTGACATTTCCCATAAATAGAACCGTCGAATTGAGTCGCTGTTCCTCCCACGATGTCAATGAGGCTTGCTATTGGCGTTCCTTTTATGTCGGCTGTCAAACAGTCGGAAGAATCGTTTGATAATATGCCGTTGATTACAAGGGATTTATTGCCTTCTTCAATCTGAAGCTCATTTATATTTGCGTGATCTTTGAATATGTCTATGTTTTTTGAACTGAGGTTCAGCTGCCTGTCCATTAGATTTACGGTTGAAGGTTGCATGACGAGATGGGCACAAGTCTGTCCATTTTCTTTGGTAAGTAACCCATCGAAATTAAATAATCCAGCCAAAGGACTTTCTTGGTCAATTTCCCATTTTACAGTCGATTTAATCTTGTTTGCATTACCATTTGCCTTTATATCAGCAATGTAAGTCTTGTTTTTTTCTGGATTTAATCCAGATACCTCAAATGAATAGTTTGAGTTTTCTCCGTGATATTTAAGTAAAATGTTTTCCAGGTTTATGCGGTTGCCGTAATTGAAAGAGTTGATGTCAGCAAGCAAATCAAAAATATTTGACTTGCTGTCAACATAACCTTTCACATGAATGTCATGTCCAAATTGATATTGCTCTTTAATAATTGTGTGTAAGAAAGGGTGATCGGATAATGTTAACTCAAAGTCGAATGAGTCGGAATTGGAAGGCAGGGTTGAGACAGGAGTAATGTCAAATAATGGATATAATGCATTTGGCGCTGATTTTATGGTTGAAAGGATTGTTTGATAGTTGTAATGGCCATTCAATACGATATGAGCGAAATCACTTTTGAAATCTATGCTTTTTCTATTGTCGTTAGCAACGGATAGTGATATATTATCAAATGCATAGTTGGATTTGGATGACGAAATCTTTATGTCTTTAATGTTTACGATTCCTTCAGCATCGTAGATGTTGGATGCGTGAATGTCTGCAATGGCTTGCAGGCTATAGTTAAAGTTTGCATAATCTCCGTTCAATCCTAAATCTGAGGGAGTGAAACGGTTGATGTCAAGTTTTGCTTTTAATTCATATCGTTTTGTACTCAGTCCTTTCAAGTTGCCTTCAAATCCGAAGCTCATCTTTGGGTCATCGACAGCTAAAAAGCCACTAAATTCCTCGTTACTTATTTGACCGTCAATTTCAATATTATTGATGTTTGTGTCTTCGTAAAGAATATGTGAAATAAAACCTTTGGCTGCAAGCTTTTTCTTTGGAGCAGAAAAATCCGTCTCCACATCCAAGTCCATCCCGATATCTTTTATTTTCATTTCTGGCGACAACTCGGTGATATGGAATGAAGGAGTGGAAATGTGGGCTTGTAATCTATTATTGTCAAGTGTTCCATCTATTGACAATTTCCCTGGCAAGCTGTTTAAAATAGCGCGGCAGGTAGTCTGTGGGTGTTTATATGAAAACACACCATTACCTTCAACATAGTCTAATTTCGACAATATCTGATTGACATTTTGCGACACATTGAAGGCCTTTAAATATGGTGCCAAGAATAGACATTTCACTTTCAGAGTTCTGAATTTGGCTTCAACTTCGGGATACTTCTCAGTTAAAGCGCTTAGCATGAAGTCACCTTGTATGTCTAAACCATTATCTACTGTGCCAAACTCCATACCATTTAAAGTGACTATGGAGTGTGAATAATCAAAGTTTGTGTTGATTCGAAATGGAGTGTTGAATGCCGTCAGCTTACGGAGAAAACAAGAGAAATCACTAGGTGTTATAGTCGAATTCCTGATATTGCCATTTATCTCCATTTGGCCCTTGTCGCTTGGATGCTTGATAGCCAGTTCGTCAGAACTAATGAATGAGTTTCTAGAGATGATTTCGGTATTACCCAACTTGATTTCATCAGGTAAGGACAAGATGGATGTTTTTAGGTTGTCTAATCTAAAACCACATTTTTTTTCATCAAAACTTAGGTTTTCAACATCAATGTCAATGGTATCATTGGCAATTTTGTTAATTCTTGTGACAAGATTAATATTATCAAATAGAATATCATTCACATTGAATTGTTGTTCTTGATTATTGCCACTTGTATTTGATAGAACTTGATATCTCAGGCAACTGTTTCTCAGAACAATTGTTCCAACTTTTAATTTCGATTTTTTTTCTTCTTTTGAACTCTTGCTCTTCAGCTTGTCAATTATAAACTGAATGTTTAATTGGGAATTCGGAGTTTTTCTGTAGATATTGGCCGAAAGATTGAATAATTGGATCGAGGAGAGGTTGATATCGCCTCTCAAAAGTGCCACAGGCTCTATTCTCGCAGAAGCCTTGTCGATGTTTATTGCATTTTCGCCAGATTGGTCATACAAAATGATATCAGAAACAATTGCTTGATTCAATAATCCAAGATCGATTCTTCCTATTTTTACCTCAGTATTGAGATAATCAGACAAACGACTAGCTACTGCAGCTCCTATTTTTTCTTGGAAATATGGGATGTGCAGAATTGTCAACAGGCCGATATATAATGTGATTATGATGAATACGGCCACCCTGATTATTTTACCGATATATTTGATGAGTCTCTTAACTTAATTTGTTATGGAAATCAATCATTTTAATAGCTGTTATCGCACATTCATCGCCTTTGTTGCCATGTTTTCCTCCACAACGTTCAACAGCTTGTTCCATTGTATTAGTTGTAATCAAACCATAAACAACAGGCTTGTCTTGTGTGGCATTGAGCCTCGACAGGCCATAAGTCGTGCCTTCACATATATAGTCGAAATGTGGGGTGTCGCCACGAATCACACAACCAATAGCAATGACGGCATCAACATCTTTTTTGACCATTTGGCTTGCACCATAGATGAGTTCAAAACTTCCAGGAACCCTGGCCACGAGAATGTCTGATTCTGACACTCCATTGGCCGTTAATGTCTTTATAGCTCCTTGAAGCAGTGCGTCAGTGATATTGCTGTTCCATTCGCTGCACACAATGCCGAAACGCATTCCTTGGGCATTAGGTACTGACTCGGGGTTATATGAAGATAAGTTTTGATTCTTGCTTGCCATGATATGTTTTATTTAAAAAAATCCGAAATCCTCATTATCGTTTAACAGGGATCCCGGATTTTTAAAATTATATAATCTTTTATTATTTGCTTAATCTCTCAATATATGTGTCAATCATTGTTCCGTTTTCGTCACCTTGACAGAGAACAGACTGTGGATATTTCTCTTTAATCTGTTTGTAGAGTTCCAATGCCTTGTCCGTGTTTTTAAGGTCTTCATAAACAAAAGCTGCCTGACGCAAGAATACTGGGCTTAATGATTCATTGTCTGCCGCATTGGCTGCTTCAACAAGTTTTGCGGCTCCACCTTCCTTGTCGTTCTTGTCAACCATGCAGTTACCCAACATGGCGATAGCTGAAGGAGAAATCGTGTTGTCGTCTTGAGCATCAAAGTCTTTCAAGTATTTGATAGCCTCATCCTTTTTATCTTGTTTGAAATAGCAGATAGCGGCATATAATTTAGCCAGGTTGGCAGTTTTTGTGCCACTGTATTCATCAATAATCTTGACGAAACCCTTTGAGGCTGCCTTATCGCCATTCAAGGCTTCTTCGTATTGTTCGTTTGCAAAAGCTTTCTGACTAAGTGAAATGGCATTCTGTGCCTCTATCTCTTTTTTGTCGTTACATGATCTGAAAAGCCAGAGACCGACCCAAATTAAAGCCACTGCAACAATTACAGCAATAATGATTTTTCCATTTTTCTCGAAAAAAGCCTCAGCCTTTGTCAATTGAGCGTCAAGAGCAATTGGCTCTTGTGTCTTTCCTTTTTTCTTAGTTTTAGTTGCCATATTTTTTTAAATGTTTATTTTTCTTTTTTAATTTCAAAATGCAAAATTAGTCATTTTTTCTTGATTAGAGAAGAAAATGTGTAAAAAAAACATGTGGATATGGGAATACTGTCAAAAAAAGCATGATTTCAATCCATTTTCCTTTGCAGCATTTCTTCAAAAAACTTGATATCTTCTTTATAAGTGATTTTTATGTTGGTAGTTTCTCCTTCCACAATGAAAATTGGTGTTTGTGGAAGATACTTCATTACTACACTGCAGTCATCTGTCGGCTTGAATTGAAGGTCCGATTTAGCTGATTCATAAGCTTTCCTGATTATTGGATATCTAAAGCACTGGGGGGTCTGAGCGTTTCTTAATACAGAACGCTCAGGAATCATCACAATTTCGTTTTTCTCATTGGACATATATATAGTGTCTGTGGTCCTCACAGCCACAGACACTGCTTCATGATGTTTCAACGCCTCGATGCAGTCGTGGATAATCCGCTTGCTGACGAGTGGTCTGGCACAATCATGAAGCAAAATATTGGAATGACAGTCTTTTATGGCATGAATGGCGGCGATGCTGGATTCGTAGCGCTCTCTTCCTCCAGGAATAACACCTGCTATTTTTGAATATTGATTTGTTGTTACGATGTTCTTGACAAAATCAATATACTCTTGTTTGCAAACGATATAAATAGAATCAATTTCGGGATGATGCTCAAATGCTTCTATTGTATATTCCATAATGGTTTTATGGTTGACAAGAAGAAACTGTTTGGGCAATTCACCGCCGATCCGTGCTCCGGTACCTCCGGCAAGTATGACTGCAATATTCATTTCGTCAATACACCCTTAAAATGGCATTCACACTGTTTGCATTACCATACAACTCACCATTTGGACCATGAGATGAATAGTTGATTTTGTTGGCTCTGAAAACCACTTCGTATGTTCCAGCCTCTTCTGGGGCATTGAATGAATATTCAGGTTCAGACTTTGTTGGATCTACCACAGTCCAGTCGTATGTCACTCGATAGTCAGCACCTTTGGATATGCTGATCCTATAATCTGATTTGTAAATATCCTTACCTGCATAAGAATACTTTACAACAGCTTTTACATTCTCTCCTGCTTTGACATTGTTGGGGGTGAGGGTGAGACTTTCAAAAACTGGTGGTCTCGAACTTGTGTTAATGTCGTCATTATCGCATGACACACATAAGAGTGCGGCGAAAAGCAGTGAAGTGAATAAATAATAAATTTTCATAGATGTTATTGTTTAATAAGTATTCCAGTTAATATTCTGCCTGATGCTATTCCCAACCTTCGAGCAGAGAAGAAGTCAACCGTGTTGTCAAAAGTGCAGATGTCACAAACTTCTATGTTTTCTTCATGAATTCCTTCTGATAAAAGTTGAAGCCTATTGCATTCTTTCAAGTCGATATGCCATTTCTTTTGGCGTTGGGAAATGCAATCCATAGGGAATCCGTTCTTGGAAAATTCTTCATACACTTCATCGCCAACTTCAAAGTTCTTCAGTGAGATTCCTGGTCCAATAACGGCTTTGCAATTGCATGGGGCTGTTCCGAAAACAGAAATCATCGTTTTTATGGCTTTTTCACAAATTCTTGCACATGTTCCTCGCCATCCAGCATGGATACATGCGGAAACTTGTCCGACTGTATCATAAATGATTACGGGTATGCAGTCGGCGGTTGACACACAGATGCATATACCGGGAATATTGCAAATGAGAGCATCTTTGTCCTCCAATGATTGTCTTTTTTCAGTGGATGTTTTGCCCTCAAACACATCATCCACAATGAGGATATTTGTGTGATGCGTTTGATGCGGAACGACCAGATTGTTGGGGCTAATTTGCAAATAATTGCATAGCAGCTCACGGTTTTTGGCAACATTCTCTATATCGTCACCGCAAAATTCATTAGCATTGAATGAAGAGTAGGTACCACTGCTGAAGCCCTCATGACGAAGAGTGGAGAAGGCCTTGACATTATCCGCTATTGCATAGTCAATGGTTTTCATGACGATTTTTACTTAATGTATTGGTAATCATCAACATCGTCAATAAAATCTACGGAATCGTCCACGTCTTCAATCTCATCGACAAATTCCACGTCTTCACCTTCATCCATCAATTCTTTTTGAAGGTTGCTGAAGTCTTTGGATTGATGGACAATTGTTTCTTGACCGCGTATGGCGGTTATCTTATTACTTTCTTTGTTCATCTCCTCCCAAAGCATATCTTTCAAAGTGTTCAAGCCATACCCTGTGATACTTGATATGAAGACAGTTGGAATGTCGGTAGGCAATGTGCTTTTCAACATATCCATCAGTTCTTCATCAAGAATGTCGCTTTTAGTGATGGCCAAGACTCTTCCCTTATCAAGCAATTCTGGATTGAAGGTGGAAAGTTCGTTCAGCAATATGTCATATTCCTTCTTGATGTCGTCGGTATCTGCGGGCACCATGAACAAAAGGAGGGAATTCCGTTCGATGTGTCTTAAGAAACGGATGCCAAGTCCTTTACCTTGACTTGCGCCTTCAATGATGCCAGGGATGTCGGCAATAACGAAAGATTTTGAGTCACGGTAGGAAACTATGCCCAATGAAGGTTCCAAAGTGGTGAAAGGATAATTGGCGATTTTGGGCTTTGCGGATGAAAGAACAGAAACCAATGTGGATTTGCCTGCATTGGGAAACCCCACGAGTCCAACATCCGCCAACAACTTCAGTTCAAGAATCACGGTCAACTCCATCATTGGCTCTCCTGGTTGTGCATAGCGGGGAGCTTGATTGGTTGGGGTGGCAAAATTGAAATTGCCCAAGCCGCCACGTCCACCATGAAGAAGGATGAACTCTTGTCCATCTTCTGTTATGTCGCAGATGTATTCACCTGTGTCCGCATTATATACCACAGTACCGCATGGGACTTCTATGTAAGCGTCCGCACCTTGTTTGCCCGTGGATTTGTTTTTTGAGCCATTAGCACCATGTTCTGCGAACACATGCCTGTCATATCGCAAATGAAGCAAGGTCCAATAGTTTCTGTTGCCACGCAGAATCACATGGCCTCCTCTGCCTCCATTGCCTCCATCTGGACCTCCTTTGGGGAGGTATTTGGCTCGATGCATGTGAGCTGAGCCGCTGCCTCCTTTTCCGCTGCGGCAGAATATTCTGACATAATCTATGAAGTTGGATTCAGCCATGTCGTGATTGTTTTAGTAAGTGGTAAATATCAAAATTATGGATTCTGTTTTTCTATTTCTTCAAATATTTCTGAGAGCATGAGGTCTTTAGAGCCTTTCCATGTGAAGGTGTTGCGGATTCCTTCTTTCTCGAACCAGTCAGACAATGGCTCTGTCTGACTATGATAAACAGCAAAACGTTTTTTTATTGTTTCTTCATTGTCGTCAGCCCTGCCTTGCTCTTTGGCACGATTCAGCAGGCGGGAGAGCAATGTTTCCTCATCAACGATGAGCTCAATCATCATTCCCATTTCGTGGCCGCGTTCTTTCAGCATCTCTTTCAACGCTTCAGCCTGGGCAATTGTGCGAGGGAAACCATCGAAAATCACTCCATTGGTTGCAGTCAAGGAATCATAAGTCTTAGCCAGAATGTCAATCATCAATGAATCGGGAATAAGTTGTCCATTATCAATGTAATCTTTTGCAATTAATCCCAGTTCGGTTCCGTTGTGGATTTCTGCTCTAAGTACATCACCCGTTGAAATATGGCCCATGCCATACTTAGTCTTGATCTCTTCGCTGTAGGTGCCTTTTCCAGAACCTGGTGCACCAAAAATAATGATATTCTTCATTGCTTGTCTGTTGAAATTTATTTTGTTGTTTGTTGTTCTATTTTAGTTGTCAACCACGGAATAGATGTCTTTGTAGTTGCGTCCCATTCCATTATAATCAAGACCATATCCTACAATGAAATCATTCGGTATGTTCATCGCCACATAGTCAACTTTAAGGTCCACTTCCAATTTCTCGGGTTTTTGAAGAAAAGTGCATATACGAACTGACTTTGTCCCTAATGCTTCAAATTTTGGTAAAAGGTTGAACATCGTCAATCCTGTGTCAACAATATCCTCCACAATGATGACGTCTCTTCCGCTAAGGTCAGTGTTTATTCCTATCAATTCCTTCACCTTTCCTGTAGATTCCATTCCGTCGTAGGATGCAAACTTGGCAAATAAAATTTCGGGCTGAAAAGTTAGACATTTCACAAGGTCCGCTGCAAACATGAACGCACCATTTAGGATGCATATCATAACGGGGTTTTTCCCTTCATAATCTGCATTGATTTTGTTTGCTAATGCTCTGACTTTTTCTAAAATTGTCTCATTAGGGATTGACAATTTAAAACGTTTGTCAAGAATGCTGATAATCGTATTGGACATAATGTTAGGATTATTTCAAAATGCGAATTTACTGATTTTTTATCATAAGTCAACGTAAAAATGAATTTTTATGAATGTTGACATGCTTTTTTTTGAAAAAATACGCATATTGATATGTTTTGACCTTACGATTTATTATATTTGCGTTTGAAATTTCTTTATTTTTTTCAGTTATGAATATTTATTCTGGTTCCGATATCCATTTGATTGATGCATATACAATAGAAAAACAACCTATAAGTTCAATCGACTTGATGGAGAGTGCCTCGATGGAATTTGTTTTAGAATTCATGCATTTATACTCTTCGGGTGATATTTTGATTTTAGCCGGCCCCGGAAATAATGGGGGAGATGCACTGGCGATAGCAAGGTTGCTTTCTTCCTATCATCTTTCAATCTCAACATATCTGATTCGCTTAGGACATAAACTTTCTTCAGATTGCCAAGAAAATTTAGATCGATTGCAGAATGGAGGTGGTGTCGTCCATGTGATTGATTCGGAAAACGATCTTTATCCATTACCCATTACTGATTCGACTGTCATTATTGACGGTCTTTTCGGCACTGGCATGAACCGCCCATTGGCGGGGGGGTATGCTGAGCTGGTGAATAATCTTAATTCCACAAACAAAAGGTCTGTTATTTCCATCGATATCCCTTCGGGCATGCCTACTGAAGCCGTTTGCATGGATGGCCCTATAGTGAAAGCCGACTATACTTTCACTTTCCATAGTCCGAAATTGTCTTTCTTGTTTCCAGAAAACGAATCTTGTGTTGGCAAATTTCAAGTTCTCGAACTTCCATTATTGGTCCCTCCAGAAGTTGAGCCTTTGGCTTATTATACAGAAGTGGCCGATGTGAAATGCAAACTGAGAGAACGCTCTAAATTCGCTCATAAAGGGAGCTTGGGGCATGCTTTGATGGTTGCAGGAAAAAAAGGAATGGCAGGTGCCTCTTTATTGTCCACTAAAGCTTGCTTGAAATGCGGAGTGGGGAAAATAACGGTAAGGACACAAGAGTCCAACAGGATAATACTGCAATTAGGCGTACCAGAGGCAGTATTGGAACTCGTTCCAGATGATTCACCGGAAATTAGTAATGATATTTCGGTTTTCCATGCTGTGGGAATAGGTCCGGGAATGGGTGTGAACTCGTTTACTGTGGCTATGGTACGCAATATTTTGGCGGAATGTCGACGTCCGATGGTTATTGATGCTGATGCACTCAATGTCATCGCTATGTACCCGGAAATCATTAATGATATTCCTCAAAACTCAATTCTCACACCTCATAAACTTGAGTTGAAGCGTTTGATAGGTGATACTTCAAATAGTTATGATGAACTCCTGAAGACGATGGCTTTAGCTTCCAAACATCATATTATAGTAGTTATCAAAGGGGCTTATTCCAAAATAGTCTTACCTAATGGTCAAATATTTGTGAATCCAACAGGCAATCCAGGAATGGCGACAGCAGGAAGCGGTGATGTGTTGACAGGCATGATTCTTTCACTGCTAGCACAAGGGTATTCTCCAGCAGATGCTGCACTATTGGGAGTTTATCTTCATGGACTGGCTGGTGATTTGGCGGCATCAAATTTGGGCGTGGAGTCTGTTCTGGCGTCGGACATCGTCAATCACATTCCTTCGGCGTTTAAGAAAGTGAAAGAACTGGATATAAAGGGGTGGGGGAGATAAGTATTCCTTATTCGCCTTCAATATTGAATTGCTCTTTCTTCTTTAAGAAAAGCTCATACAGTTTTTCTGCTTTTTCCCTTACTTCCGGTTGCCTGTCTTTTTCCTCCACAATCGTATGTATGCTTCTTAAATTCTTGAAGAAAGAGTGACGCGGGTCCAATATTCTCATGAACTCTGATTCCGACTGGCATCTTTCAAGCCTTGAAGTAAGATTCTCAATGTTTTGTATGACGCCATTGGCGGGCATAGAGTATTCCTTTAACTTAGAGTTGTAATTGTGCTGTATCTCATTTAGATAAGCATTGAGTTTTTCTTTTTCTTCTTTGTCTGAAGTTTCTTCTATTGCTATTATTGTTTTGGATAGTTCACGCTCATATTCTTCTTTTGTTTCGATGATTTTGTCGGGAGAGTTTATGGTGTTCACATTTTCCTCCAATACCTCTAGTTGGTTTCCCACTTCGCTCATTTCACTGATTGCTTCCCATTCTTCTGCCTTAGAGCTGTTAGAGGCATCAGACATAGTTTGGGAGATTTCAGACCCTTGGGGGTCATCATCTTGACTTACTTTCTTATCATTATTGCTGTTGCAGCCTATGAAAAGAATAGGCATTAACAATAGGGCAACTATTTGTTTTTTCATTCTGCATTTTGTTTTAAAAAGAAAGTGTGTCGGACCACCGACACACTTTCTTCTGTATTGGTACTAAATAACGATTAATACTCGATTTTGCTCATGCGGAGATAAGTATTGTAGCGTCTTTGTGCTGCAGCCTTGGCTGCATCGAAGAGCTCTTGAGCCTCCTGCGGCTTCACTTTCTTCAGAGAGAGATAACGAACCTCACCTTCAAGGAATGCCTGGAAGTCATCCCAATTTGGCTCTTTTGAGTCGAGTTGGAATGGATTCTTACCCTGAGCTTCCAATCTTGGGTCATAACGCCAGAGGTGCCAGTAACCGCAAGCCACTGCTTTTGCCTCCTCTGCCTGGCTCTTACCCATGCCGCCTTTAGCTTTCAATCCATGATTGATACATGGTGCATAAGCAATAACGAGTGATGGTCCTGGGTATGCCTCTGCTTCACGGAGTGCCTTGAGACATTGTGCATTATCAGCTCCCATCGCGATTTGCGCTACATATACATAGCCGTACGTCGCCTGCATCAATCCGAGGTCTTTCTTCTGGATACGCTTACCGCCAGCTGCAAATTGTGCAATAGCTCCGATTGGAGTTGCCTTTGAGGATTGGCCACCAGTGTTGGAGTATACCTCTGTGTCGATAACGAAGATGTTCACGTCTTCACCTGATGCAAGTACATGGTCAAGACCACCGTAGCCGATGTCGTATGAAGCACCATCACCACCGATAATCCACTGGCTGCGTTTCACGAGATAGTGGGAAAGCTCGCTGAGTTGTTTGCAGATCGGACATCCTGACTGACGACCATTTTCGATGAACGGTGTCAGTTTAGCTGCAGCTGCCTTTGATGCGTCAGCGTCGTCTTTTCCTGCGATCCATTCTTCTGCCGCTGCTTTAAAGCCTTCTGGGCAACCTTCAGCTGCAGTTGCTTCATTGAGCATGGCTACAATGCGTGCGCGGATTTTTTTGTTGGCAATCTGCATTCCCAGACCATATTCACAGAAGTCCTCAAACAAGGAGTTAGACCATGCCGGTCCCTGACCTTTGGCATTCTTGGTATAAGGAGTTGATGGGATAGAGCCAGAATAGATTGAAGAACAACCTGTTGCGTTAGCAACCATTTCGCGGTCGCCAAACAACTGTGAAATCAACTTCACATACGGTGTCTCACCACAGCCGGAGCAAGCGCCAGAGAACTCAAAGAGAGGGGTGGCGAACTGAGAAACACGTGGATTTGCTTTGATGTCAATCAAATCTTGCTTAGAAGAAACATTCTTAACGCAGTAGTTCCAGTTGTCTGCCTCTGGGAGCTCACCTTCAAGTGGAACCATCTTCAGAGCCTTACCGCCGGCCTTAGGATTTCCAGGACAAACATCAACGCAGTTGCCACATCCGAGACAGTCCATAACGCTTACTTGCATACGGAACTGCATGCCCTTCAGCTGTGCAGGCGCTTTCATCTCGAGCTTAGCTGCGTCAATACCTGCTGCTTCCTCTTCATTCATTACGAATGGACGGATTGCAGCGTGAGGACAAACAAAGGCACATTTGTTACATTGGATACAGTTCTCTGAGATCCATGTTGGAACAAATGCAGCAACACCACGCTTCTCATAAGCAGCTGTTCCTTGTTCCCATGCACCATCTTCATAGCCTTTGTATGCTGAAACTGGAAGAAGGTCACCGTTCTGAGCATTGATTGGACGAACTACATTATTGATGAAGTCTGGGTCGTTGTTTTCCTCAACAGGGTCTTCTGGAAGATTAGCCCATGCGGGGTCAACCGTGAGTTGTTTGTACTCACCACCTCTGTCCACTGCTGCGTAGTTCATGTTCACCACATCTTCGCCCTTCTTGCCGTATGATTTCACGATGAACTTTTTCATCTGCTCTACTGCAAGGTCAACAGGAATCACTTCTGTGATGCGGAAGAATGCTGATTGAAGAATGGTGTTGGTACGGTTACCAAGACCAATCTCTTGAGCAATCTTTGTGGCATTGATGTAGTAAACAGTAATATTCTTTTCTGCAAAATAGCGCTTAACGTTGTTTGGCATGTTCTTCACCAAATCGTCAGCATCCCATAT
>JAEEGI010013573.1_pt1 | contig 17265 bp, 8 predicted proteins | sample 8958751 | NCBI WGS metagenome assembly JAEEGI01 (sample SAMN16246545, study PRJNA631951) | gut metagenome | biome: gut microbiome; feature: rumen; material: KS-attached | host: Bos | place: Iran: Karaj | collected 2018-10
AATATCATTATATCAAGAATTAACGAAAAGAAGAATTCCTTTATTAGAAGCTAAAATAATAACAACAGATATAGACAATTATAATAAATCATATTTATTAAAAGAAAATGGAGAAATAGAAAAAGTAAAAAAACAGATATAGATAATTTAAGTAATAATTTAATATCAAATTCAAAAATAAAATCCCTATTCAACAAGAATCTCAAAGAGAAAACAAATAGAAAAAAAATGATGAATTTTTAAATACTCAAAAAATAACAAATTCTATTTTATCAAGAGCTTGTCAAATTGTTCTGAAAGGTGATGTTAAACCTATTTCTTTAAATCCATTCAAATGGAAAAAGGATTTAAAATAAAAATTAGTTTATGAAACTGTTAATAGAACTATTTATCAACCTAAACATCAAAATATTTTAGATAATATTAATAAAAATATATCTAGCATTTAAAAATGAAAATGATAATTTTGGAGATTTTTATAATATTTTAAGAGGAAAAAAAGTTAATGTTTTTATTGATATTTTTTTATTAATGTTTGTTACTTATATTAATTTAGATAAATTTGATGATGAAAGTTGAACTTATTATGTCTTTCAATCCATCTTTTCCCACAATGTTTTTATTTTTTTAATTTTAATAAATACATCCAATCAAAATTATCTTTCTAATGAAATAGTACTACGTTATTAGATTTATTTTTATGTATGTGTATAATTATATATTATTTTGATATATATTAAATAAGTTATTAACTTTTTATATAATTTATGAATATTTTGGAAAAGATTTAAATATTATTCATTATTTTTATTTAATGAATTAATAATTTTCTATTATTAGATATAATGAAATAACTCTTTCTGAACAAGAATAAAAATAAATGGAAAATCTCAAAAATACTTTTTTATCAAGAGTAAATAATATTTTTAAATAATTTAAAAAAGAGTTTTATTTGTTATCTAATATTACATTTCTGTTTTACTCCAACCTCTTTGATAAGGATATTTTCCATCAATTTTTAATCCCCATTCACTCATTAACATAACTTCGAAATATTTATCATCATCAATAAACATAGAAATATATTTATAAAAATCAACAAAATTATCAAAGTCAATTTTAATTTGATTAATATCAATACTATCATCATTTTTTTCATTTAATAAATTAAAATGATATTCAATAAAATCCATAAATTCTGCCATCATTTCATCTTCACTTTTTTTTTTTTGCCTAACTAAAGGATTTTCTTTTGCATTATATGAATTTCTCATTTGACCAACTGTAATATAGTTTTCATTATCTTCATTTATTTTATCATAAACTAATTTTAATATTTTTTTTCTATTATCATTTATTTTTCCTACTAATTCATCTATAAAATCATCATAATTTATTTCTCCTTTTCTTTCTTTATCAAGGTAATTAAATAAATTTTGAATTTCTATTTCTTCAAAATCAAATCTGAAAGTTTTTAAAAGTAAATTCTTAAAATCTTTTAAATTTAAAATTTTAGTGAAATTAACATCATATAACATTAAAGCTCTTCTTAAAGACATTATAGCTCTTGTTCCTCTTAATTGAAAACTTTTTCTAAAATGATTTAATATATCTTCTATTTTATCAAAATTATATTTTATAGTCGCACTTCCATTTTTATTATAATTTATTTTTTCATCATCAACTCCATAAGGAGCTTTATTAGAAATAACATTTTTAGAATTACTATATTTTTTCTGTTTACCTAAGTTATCAACTGGAGCTTTTCTTAAATTTTTTCTTTCTTCAAAAGATTTATCATATAATTTCCAAGTGTTTGAAATAAAGGAATTAAATAATTTATCTTCTTCTATTTCTTCGATTAAAAATGATATTGTTGAATAAAAATCTATAAATTCATCTTGTTTTATTAAAGGTTGTCTTGAGCCTCTCATTATATTATGATATAATTTAAATGAATCCATTAAATCTGGAATTGGATTAGGCTCATTATTGTTTGGATATGAGTATATATTATTTAATTCTTTTAAATCTATTACTCCTTTTCCATCAAAATCTAAATGATTAAATATTTCTTTTATTAATTTTACTCTTTTTTCAGGAACTTCTTTCTTTAAAAATAAATCATTTAAGAAATTATTATATTTTATTATTCCTGAATTTTCATCATCGTAGAAATTAAATATTTTTGATATTTCACTTTTATTTAAATAATTCTTAACAACACTAGTAAATTCTTCAATATCAACACTATTTGAATTATCATTATCAATTATTTTAAAAGCTCTAATTAAATTAATAACAGATTTTGAACCTTCAGCTTTTAAAGTATCTCTAATTTTATTTAATATATTTATAATTACTTTATGTTCAGGAGAAATTTCTTTTTTAGGAAGTTTATTATTATCAAAATCATCTTTTGTTTTAACACCAGCAATAACTGAATTTGAATTTAATTTCCAAAAATTAACAATTAAATTTTCAAAATATAAATCGTCATCAATTCCAAGAGAAATATTTTCATAAAAATCAATAAATTCATCAAAAGTAACATTATCATTATCATCATCATTGAAATATTTATGATGTTTTTTAAAACAATTAATAAATTCAACTTCAACTTCTTCTTCAGTTTTTTTTCCATTTAAAACATCAGGATGATTTTTAGTAGAAAATTGTTCTAATAAATAAAATAAATTAACAAATCCTTGATTATTAACATCTAAACTAGAAAAAGCATTTTCAATTAATTTAGTTCTTTTCATATTTAATTGCCCATGAATAATAGCTAAAACATCATCATAATTAATATGTCCTTCTCTATCTGGATCAAAGCAGTTAAAAAATATTTTAGCTTCATTTTTATTTATATTAAAAGGATATTCACTACAAATTTTAAAAAATTCATCTATGTTTATATTTCCTGTATTCTCTTGATCTAATTTTCTAAACGATAATTCTAAATCAAATAGTTTTTCTATTCCTTCTTCTTTAAATGATTCTTGTATTTTTAATATTAATCTTTTATTTTCATCTAAAGCTTTTTCAATTCTATTTTTTTGATTTTGTAAATCTTCATTTTTATTATTTTGAGGTTTTGAATTTTGAATTATTTGTCTTTGTTGTGTATTTGGATTAAATATTTCATCAATGAAATTTTTATAAATAATTTCTCCTTTATTTTCATGATCATATAAATTGAAATAATCATTTACATTATCTTCATTTACACTATTTACTCCTACTCTTACTAAAGAACGAAGAAATTCATTTGGTTTACATTTACCTGAATTTTGAAGATCAAAAAATTTAAATGAACGTAATAAAAAATTTTCTTCACTTATTTTTCCTGCACATCGCAAATTTAATTTTATTTTTAATTCATTCTCAAATCTAAATTTAAATTTAATAGTAAGTTATTTTCTTACGATTTTTTATCTATGATTTGTGACATTTTTTTAAAATGAAAATTTGAAAAAAAATATTATTTATTTAATTTTTTATTATTATTAATTATTTATTTATTTTTTTCTTAAAATAGAGTATCTTTTAAATTTTCAATTTTCAAACGATAAGATTCATTTTGTTGAAGTAAAGTTTGTAAATCATTTTGATTATAATGATCATTATTAAATTTATTGTAATTATCATTTAATTTATAAACAGGATTCTCATTATAATAATTTGATTCAGTAATATTTTTATTTCTATTATTTTTTAATTCCTCTTTTTCATTTATTGCTCCTAAATTATTATAATCATAATTGGTATTTCCTTCTAAACTTATTTTAAAAGTATTTTCATTATTACCTGTAATTGATTGAATTAATTTACAATATTCAGCACTTTTATATCTTGAACTTCTTTCATATTTTCTTTTTAAATCTTTTTCTCTTTCTTCTCTAGGATTATCTTTCTTTAATTTTGTTATTCCTTTATGAATTAAAGATATTCTATTTGAGTAATTTTCCCTTCTTCTCATTTTTTCTTTTTTTTCTTCCCATTCTTTTGTTCCTATATTTGCTCCTAATGGTCCCATTACTATTGGAGTTCTTTGTAATTCTCTATATTCTTTTAATGTATGTGGTTTATATTCTACATAATGATAAGAATTATTATTTTGTTCAATACTTTGTTTTTTATTTTCTATTTGTTTATTATCTTTTTTATTTTTTAATTTATTTATATTATTATTATTCTTTGGAGTAGGTTGTTTATTGATATTATCATTCATTGAATTTATAGATTGATTATACATATTCATACTATTATTTTGGATATCGTTGAAACTATTATTCATTGGAATTTGTTGTTGATAAAAATTAGGATTCATCATTGACATTTGTTGTTGATAAACAAAATTAGGATTATTCATCATCATTTGAGGATTAAATTGATTATTCATTACATTATTATATTGTAAATTTGGTGTAGTTGGTTTTTGTGGTTTAGATTCTATTTTATTTTTATTATTTGACATTACCATTTCACCTCCACTTTTAATTCTACTCATTTTTCTCTCATCTTTTTTCCCTTTTGATTTTTGTTCATTATTATAAATTTCATTCCAACCAGAAAAATCGTTTTCTGAATTTTGATTATTCATTTGATTTAAAGACATCATATTATAATTCATATTAGGATAATTCATGTTTATCATATTTTGAGATTGTTGATTCATATATATATTATTATTACTAGGAAATTCATTTATTGCTTGAGTTGAACCTATTGAATTAATTCCTCCTTTTCCCATTATTTGAATTTGTCCTTTGAATTTATCTTGAAAATTCTCGTTTGACATTTAATTTTTATTGAATTTTCTTAACAACTGATTGTTCAACAATATAACAATAGAAAAAAAATTAAATAATTATAAAAATATAAATTTATAATTATTTTTCATTAATAAATTATAAAAAAATAATGTATGGAGTTAGAAGACCTTGTGCATCCTGTGGTTCAGGAGGTGGAAATTTTAATTTAACTTCATCTAACTGGGGTTATAATAGTTTAAATAATTATTCTCCATCATATGATTTTAATAATTATAGATATTCTTCTCCAATTAGAGCTACACCAAATTATTCTTATAACGAAAATGTTTCTTATAATCCAAGGCCAATTACATCTTATCAAAATAGATTTAGTATTGGGAATAACTATAATAATTATAGGATTAATAATTTTCAAAGAAATGATAATTCTTATTCTCCTTATAGAAGTAGTAATCAATATAATGTAAGACCTATGAGTGGAATATATGATAATTATTCGAGGGGTTTACAAAATAATAATTATTATAATTTATCCACAAATGGAAGTTCAGATGATGGTGCTTGTCCTCATTGTGGACAAAATCATAGTAGATATAGAAATGTTTCTGCAGATCCAAATGTTTTTAGAAATTCATATATGAATACTAATATGGCTTTAAATAATACTACAAATAATTTTTCTTTGTCAACTTCAAATTATAATTATTCTAATAATAATTATAATAATAGTAATTATTATGGTAATGCTTTTACACCTCAAAGAAATGTATATAATTTTAATAATAATAATAATAATAATTTAAATACATATTCTTCAGATAGATTTAACTCCTCTCAACAACCATATAAAATCTTTTCGAATTTGAAAACAATAAATAACAATTACTCAAATAACAATTACTCAAATAACAATTACTCAAATGATAATTACTCAAATAATAATTATTCAAATAATAACTATTCAAATAATAATTACTCAAACAATAATTACTCAAATAATAATAACTTAAATAATAATTATTCAAATAATAATTACTCAAATAATAATTATTCAAACAATAACAACCCAAACAACAATAACTTAAATAATAATAACTTAAATAATAATTATTCAAATAATAATTACGTTAACAACAACTTTTCAAATAGTACAAACTCATATAATAAAAATAATTCATTTAATAACTATAATAATTTTAGTAATAGTTATAATAACATGAATTTTAATAATTCAAATAATAGATTTTCTTCAAATTCATCAGGAGAAATAACATTAGGATATTATGATTTTGCAAATGGAATTCGTCAATTAATAGACCAAAGAAAATCCTTCTTTTTATTAATGTTTGGTACATTTGATTATAGAGGAGTAAGTTGGTGTTCTGATTGTAATTTTGCAGAACCTTTAATTAAAAAAGTAAAAATATTGTTTTTTCAAGACAATCTCAAAAACCAATTTTATGGGTAAATGTTCCAATAGAAAAAGAAAAAAGACAAGCTTATAGAGTTGATGCTTATTTAAGAATGATGTATGTTCCAACTTTAATTTATTTTGAAAATGGAATTGAAATGAGAAGAATAGTTCAAGAACAAATGTTTACACAAGAAAGTATTAATAATTTCATTTTAAGAGCATATCAACAGAATTATTATTAATTAAATTATATTATTTAATTTATTTTTTTGAAAAAAGGATATTTTTTTATTTTTTAAATGAAGAAATTTTCAAAATTAAATTAAATATTTTATTTTCTATTTAAACAATAATGATGGATTATAACGGTAATGATGTTTATAAAGGATTGTTTTATAATGTAGATAATGAAGATGAACAACAATTTTATGAAGGAGGTGCTCATTTTTCTTATAATGAATTATATGAAGAATTAGAAAAAATTGTAAATAATGAAAGAAATAATAATGAAGAAAAGAAGAAAAAATTAATTGTGAATTTATTTAATTTAAATCATCATAGTAAATCTAGAAATTTATTCATCGAAAATGATTTTTCAAATTCTGAAAAAATAAATATTAAGAATAAAGAAGAAAAAAATTCAGAAAAGAAATGTATTAAAAATAATAGTAAAAATGTGGACAAAAAAAAAAAATTAACTATTTCATCTTTTACAATCAATGAGAAAAAAATTCAAAATATAATAAAATTAAATATATCAACAAAAAAAAAAAATAAAGCGAAAAGAAATGAGGATAAAATATTTTATAGTAGACCAATAAGTTTAAATAATAAACATTCAATAAAAAAGAAAATGAATATAAGAAATGAATATAGGAAAAAAAAACATAAAAAAAGAAGTATTTCTCAAAAAAAATTAAGTTTTTCTTATCAATATATAAATCAACTATCATCTTCATCTAATTCATATAATATAAAATCAGGAATTTCAAATAATAAGAATTATTCTCCTATAATTTATAAAGAACGTATTAATAATAAAAATCAAGTTTTAAGTGCTAATAGTAATATATATAATACAACAACTATTGTAAAGGACAATATGAAAATTAAACAAGATTATTATATTAATTCATTAAATAAAAATAAAAGTAGGAATTTAAATTCTCAAAATGAAACATTGAATATGAAAAATCAAAATAAAGAAAATTTAAAAATTAAAAGAAAATGTTCGAAAACATTTCATAATAATAATAAGGAAAAAAGTAATTCTAATAAAAAAAATACAGAAGAAGACATTAGTATTCAAATAAGAAATGATAAAACAAAAGATAAGCCTTATTCAAAAGATAAAACAATAAGGACAAAAAAAATAATAACTTACAATGACATAATGGATTATTCAAATAATTCTAAAAAAAAGATAAATAAAAATCTTAATTCTTTGTTTCATCACCCCAAAAATATTTATAGTAAACTCCAAAAATTAGCTTTTTCTTTAAATTCAAAGAAACTAAATATATATAATATAAAACCTATAAATATTTCATTAAGGAATTCAATTAAAGCTTCTTATAATATAAATACCAATATTAGTTCTCGAACAAAAATTTCAAAAAATAATAATACTTCAATTACTCAATTTTCTATTAATAAACAAATGCAAAGTTTTCAAATTCATTATAGTAAAAATTCAACTTCAAATACATTAAATAGTAATACAAATAGTAATAAGAATTATTGTAAAAATATTATTAATAAAAATTTAATGAATGAAAATTTAAAAAACGAAAAAATTCAATTGAATATTAACAATCAAAATAAATTAATAAATAATTCTTCTTTTCCAAAAAAAAATAAAAGTAATATAATAATATGTAAAATAAAAAAAGGTAAAGAAAAAAAGAAATATAATATATAATGTATAATAAAAATATTTAATTTTTTTTTTTATAAATTTACTTATATGTTTTATATAAAAACAATAATAAATTAATTTAAAAAAAAATGTTTCACTTTGATAAAAAAAGTTTAAATATACCTCATTATCCAAAAATGAAATTAAAACTAAAAGATAAAATGAACATTGAAGAATACAATCAAAAAATAAATAAAAAAACTACAAGTTCACAATCATCAATATGTGATATTATTAAAAAACAAGCAAGTCATAATTATTATAAGAACTTTACTTTAGAAAAAGATAATTTAATAAATCATTCAAGTGAATTTCCTTTAATAAAAAGTAGCAGAGATGAAAAAAAAAATTTTAAATACAAGATTTTACCTTTTTCAAATAATAATAACAATTCAATAAAATTAGATTTTTCTCCTAAAAAAAACATAAATTTATCATCTTCTTCAAGTAAAAAAAGTTTATTCACTCCTCAAATGAATCAATCTAAATCAACATTAATTCCAATTTATAAAACAATAAATAAAAATAATTCATTAAATCAAAAATCATTTCGAAGAAATATTAATCCTTTAAAAAAAGCATTTTTATCTAGAAAAAGCGAAAATAATATAAATAAAAAAACTAAAAATACTAATTTAACTTTTTCTGAAAATCCTAAAAAAACACAATCAAAAATAATGGTTAATTCAATTAAATCAACTCAAAATATAAATAATGGAAAAACGAATTTTGAAAATGAAACAATATTATTATTTTCAAATATTTTAGGAAAAGGATATTCTTTTTCTAAAGGAGGAAGATTAGAAGATGGAAGTGAAAAAATAAATCAAGATTCAACTTTAATATTAGATAATATTTTTAATTTAAATTATAATGTTCAAGGAGTAATGGATGGTCATGGAAAAAATGGTCATTTAGTTTCACAATTTATAAAAAATAAATTAACAAATCTTCTTTTAAAAGAACAAACTTATTTTCCAAACAAAAAAAATTATCCTAAATCTATTAAAAGTGATATATTCAAAATACCAATGAATAATAATTTATTAAATTTAAATAAAAATAATATCTTAACAGAAGAATTAATATATTTTCAATTAATAAATAAGAATTATTCATTAATAAAATCATTATTTTCAATAATAAACAAAGAACTAAAAAAAGAATCATTTGATATAAGTTTCTCAGGATCAACATTATTATTAATATTCCAAATTAATCATCACATAATATGTGCAAACACAGGAGATTCACGTTGTATAATAATAACATCTCATAATTCAAAATATCCTTATTCACATGAACAATTAAGTATTGATCATAAACCATTTAATCCAAGTGAAAAAAAGAGAATAGAAAATTTAGGAGGTGAAATTCATAAATTTAAAGAAGAAAATGGACCTTTAAGAATTTGGGTTAAAGGAGAAGATTTTCCTGGATTAGCTGTTTCTAGAAGTATTGGAGATTCTGTTGCTAAAGAAATTGGAGTTATTTATGAACCTGATGTTATTTCTAGAATTGTTGAAGATAAATATAAAGTTATAATCATTGCTAGTGATGGTCTTTGGGATGTTATGAATGAAGAAATTGTTACTAAAATTACTAAATTATTCTTTGAAAAAGGTGATGCTTCGGGTTTATGTATAAAATTAGTTGAAGATGCAGTTAAAATTTGGGATTCTAAAGGAAAAGAAAGAGATGATATTAGTGTTGTTTGTTCTTTTATTGGGAAAAGAAGGATTTTTTATTAATTGTATTTTAATTTTATGTTATTGATTTATATTTTTAATTTTTTTGCACTGAACTTTATATAAAGAGTATTTTTATTACTATATATAATAATTAATTAATACTTTAATTTTTATTTATTAATATAAAAAAATAATTATTTTTATTTGAAAATCTAATATGGAAGAAAATAAGCAAGAACCAAAAAGTTTATTAATTGACATATTACGTACAATAAATGAGAGTGAAAATATTGAAGATAAAGAATTTAAATTTGAAGAAGACAAATTGGAATATTATTCAAAATTTAAAAAATGGTTAAATGATAATGGAGCAATTTATCCTAATATTGAATTCCCAATAGCATATTTAAAAGGAAGAATTATAGGTTGCAAAACAACAAAAAAAATAGATCAAAATTCTGCAATAATATACATTCCATATAAATTGATAATTGATTCTTCAAAAATCGAAGTAAACACAACTTTACCTTCTTTAAGTAGACATAATTCAACTAAACTTGCTTATTTTTTAATGAAAGAATTTGATAAAAGAGATCAATCATTTTATAAACCATATATTGATTTAATATTACAACAAGATTATTTGGGATATCCTGTTTTTTGGAATGAAGAAGATAGTGTAGAATTAGATGATAGTGAATTTGATGATAAAGTTTCTAATTCTAATGATGAAATTACTCAAACTTTTGAACAAATAAAAAAGAAGACTGATATTAATGTTTTTGATCCTATAGTTTTTAAAAAAATTTACACTTTTGTAATTTCTAAACAAATATTAATTAATGAGAATAGAGCATTATTGGTTCCTTTAATTGATTTATTAAATCATAATCCAATCGTTGATGTAAAATATGAATTTTTTGATTCAAATAATTATATTATGAAATATACTTCTGAAATGGATAATATTAATAAAGAGAAAAATTTATTAGTTTATACAAATTGTGAAAATTACTTTGAACATTCTAAAAAAACAGATGTTACAAATGTAGATAAAAATAAAATAGCTTTTGATATAAATCTTTTTGATAAAGAAAAATTTGATTTAAAAGAAAGTGATTATTTTGTATTATCTACAAATTCAGAACAAACATTTAAAGAAGGAGAACAATTATACAATAATTATGGTAAAAAAAATAATGAAACTTTATTATTAAATCATTCAAAGTGTTTAATTGATAATAAATATGATTCATCAAATATAATATTAACTACAAAGCATGCAGATAAATTCACTGCTAATTTCGTTTTAGAACATATGATAAAAAATTTAGTTAATTTAGGAACATATGATGTTGATAATTTCTTACAATTACAATTTAAAGTTCCAAGAAATAAAGTTTCAAAAAAAGCTTTTGATTTCTTTAAATATATTAATATTCTTGGAAGAATGAGATTTGAAGATTATGTTTTTATCAAAAAGGTGGAATTAGAAATTTTAGAAAGTTATTTAAATTTTTTAAATGAAACTATTGGTAAAATGAAATTTCCAATTTTTAAAGCAATAAATATTATAAAGGATATGATATCAAGAGGAACTTTCAATCAAAATCAAAAGAATATTATTATATTTAAATTGACTCAAAAAATTAATGTTGAATTTCAAAAAGAATATATTCAATTTATGTTAAATGTTGTTACAAAATGTGATGAAAATACTAAATCATATACTGAATTACTAAAAGCAATTGATGAAGAAGAATTTAAATCAATTTATCTTCCTGTTGAAAAGATAAAAAAAGTAGTTAAAAAATTTATAATAAATAAATTACCTCATTGAACTAAAATATTTAAGGGGAATTAAAAAATTAAAAACATAATTAATATTTTTTTAAATAAATCAAAATAAATATAAAAAAATGAATAATAATTCATTTGAAGAACCAGGAATAAAAAAATTATCAACAATTAAAAATGTATCATCACATAATTCAGCAAATCTTAAAAGAATTTATTCAAAAAAAAGTATTAAATCTTTAAAAAAACAAAAAACAAATGCAATTCAAAGAAATCATGTAAATGCAAATTCACATGCTTTACAATCTTTATCTGACGCAGCTTTAAATGTTCAAAATTTATTGAGTGATTTTTTAGTTAATGCAGATGATGAGGATAAAGAAAAATTTCATATTGAAGATGAATTAGAAAGAATAAAAAATAATAAAATTGAAAATTCTGTAGGTTTATTTAATATGGTAAATAAAAATGAAGAAAATGAAATTAATGATGAAAATTTTTATTCTAGAAAATTTAAAAGTAATGATAGAACCGATAATTTTCATTTTGGAAAAGGAATGGTTGATAAGGGAATAGGAAAAAATGGGAAAAGAAAAAGTGTTGTTATTCTTTCTTCTTTTCCAAATAATAATGAATTAGAAAATGGACATAATATAAGACAAACAAAAACTTTAAGTTTAATGAAAAAAATTGTCAAGAAAAAAACAATTTCTTTTAATAATAATGAAAATACAAAAATTAAGAATAATAAAGCATATTCAAAAAAAAAGACTAAAGTTTCTTTTAATAGAAGTTCAACTAATAATTATAAAAAAAAATTAAGTAGAAAAGGAACAAATAAAAGTCAAGAAAGTTTTGATATATCACTTGAAGAAAATAAAGAACATAATTTAGGAGAAGGAAATAAAAAGAATGTATTAAAAAAACAATTAAGTTTTGCAAATTTAGGAAAAAAAATTTTAGGTAAAAGAAGTTATGTTTCTTTATTAAATAAATTTGAATTAAATAAAAATAATAAAAATGAATCTTTAAATGAAAGTGCAGATAATATAAAAACTGAATCTATAGAAAAAGAAGATAATAATCATTCTGGTTTAAGGAATTTTAAAACTATTCAATCATTTGGTAAATATAAATTAAATAAAAAGAAAAAATCATATCAAGGAATAAATGAATTAAGTAAATCTCATAATAATGTTTATGATAGAAATGATATACGTAATTATTTTTCATTAAATAAAAAAGATTTTGAAAAATTTTCTGATTTATGTAATAATTTAAGAAAAACAATTACAATGAAAGGAACTGAAAAAGATAAAGAAGAAAATATTTTTGAAATAGAAAAGAAAAAAACATTTTCTAATAATAAAATAATGAAAAAATTATCCTTAATGAATCCTCCATTAGAAACAAAAAAAGAAGAAAATGAAGAAAAAAATAAAACAAATTCAATTGAAAATGAAAATGAATTAAATTTAAATGAATCAGATGTTGAAGAGACAAATGAATTTATAAAAGAATATCATTTTAGAAGATTAATTCTTAAAAATGGTTTAGTTTATGATTCTTTAAGTGATGAAGAAAGTAATGAAGAAATTGAAGGAGAAATATATTTTAATCCAACTGGAAGTTTTATTTTTTATTATGATACTCTAATATTTTTTCTAAGTATTTATGCTATTATTGTTCCTCCTCTTCAACTTGCTTTTAATTTTAATCCTGTTCCTAAATTATCTTCTAAATCTGTTTTAATGGATTTTTTTATTGATTTTGTATTTATTATTGATTTTTTTTTAGGTTTTTTTACAGCATTTTTAGATTTTGAAGAAACTTTAATTAGTAATTATAAATCTATCGTTATTCATTATTTATTTGGTTGGTTTACTTTTGATTTAATTAGTGGAATACCTATTAATTCTATTTTTATTATCATTCAATATAAAATAATTAAAGGTTCACTTATTTTATCTTATGTTGATTATTCTTGGAAAGTATATCAAATATTAAGATTATTAAGATTAATTAAGTTACTTAAAACTTTCTCTCAAAATTCATTTGCAAATTCATTACAAGAGTTTGTTAATGAACATGAAATAATAGAAAAATGGTTTACTTTATTTTTATATTTAGTTGCATTTTTTGCAAGTGTACATTTATTATCTTGTATATTTATTTTTCTTGCTCAATTGGAATTCCCAAATTGGGTATATACATATAATTTTCAATTTAATTGTGATAAAATTCATATTTATTTAGCTGCTTTTTATTATATTTGTGCTACAGTTTTTACTGTTGGTTATGGTGATATTAATAGTGTTTCTTCTTATGAAAAATTTTATAATTTAATTTTATTAGTTTTTGGTATGGTTGTTTATTCATATATTATTTCTGCTTTAAGTAATTATGTCCAAAGTGTAGATAATAAAACTTTAGAATATAAAAATAAACTTTCAATTTTAGAACAAATTAGAGTATCTTATGATAAATTACCTCAAACATTATTTGATAAAATCAATAAGTTTTTATTATATAGATTACATAATGAAAAAAAGGATAAAAACGATATAATGGAAAATATACCTTTAACTGTTAAAAACACTTTGATAATGGAAATGTATAAGGGAGTTATCAATAATTTTATTTTTTTCAAAAATTTTGAAAACACTGATTTTATTATAAAAGTAATATTAGCATTAAAACCAATACAAGCATCTAGAAATGAAAGATTAGTAAATGAAGGTGATTATATAGAAGAAATAATATTTGTTAAAAGAGGAGTATTATCTTTGGAAATTCCATTACCTATAATAATGAATCCAAAATCAATAAAAAAAACAGAGACTATTCAAAAAAGAAAAACTTCTAAATTTAATAATTTATTATCAAATGAAACAAAAGAAAAAGAAGAAGAAATTCCTAAACAAACAGAAGAAAAAACTTTAAAAGCAATAAACGATGGAGATTTAAAATCTCTTGAACTTCAATATTTTAAAATTATAGAAATAAGAAGAAATGAACATTTTGGAGATATTCTAATGTTTCTTAATAAAAGAAGTCCATTAAGTGTAAAAGTAAAAAGTAAATTTTGTGAATTATTTTTATTGCAAAAAACTGATGCTGTTGAAATTTCAATGTCTTATCCAACAATATGGAGAAAAATCATAAAAAAATCATTATTTAATATGGAACAAATAGAAAGGTTAATTCATAAAACTTTAAAATTTTTTTTTTTTCATCACGAAGGAAATAAAAAGAATCCAGAAAATTTATATTATTATATAAAAACTGGAGTTCAAAACAATAATTTTAATCATTCAACAACAATAATGAATTCTTTGAATAATAGTGAATTTTATGATTTAAAAAGTATTCCATCTGAATTAAGTGAATATGAAGAAGATGAAGATGAAGAAGAAGAAGAAGGAGAAGAATATGAAGATGAAGAAGAAGAAGAAGAAACAGAAGAAAATAATGAAGAAAACAATCACGAAGGTAATTTTAGAAAAATAAAAGAAAGTCACATTCAAACTGTTATTAAAGAAGTTGATGAAACATGTAATGATGATGATGATATTTCAAAAAGTAAAGAAGAAAATCAAAATAATACTAGTTCAAAAGATAAAAAGTCTAAAAATAAAAGTGATGATAGTAGTAGTTTATTTGAAGAAAATAAAAATAAATCAAAACCAAATGATGAGAATACAATATCTGTGAAATCAAAAATATCAAAATCTGAATTTGATTCTAAAAGTTCTAGTTTTGATGGAACTAGTGTAAATACAATGAGAATAAATATTAAAAATGATATAATAGATGTTTCTGATAATGATTCTAATGATGATAAAGAAAAAGATAAAAAAACATTTGTTTCTTCTTCTTATAATAATAGAACTTATCATTATTCTTTAGAAGAAATAAATAATGAAGCAATGCCCTTTGAAGAATCTTTAAATGTAAATGAAAATGAAACTTTAGTATCCAATTTAATTCCAAAAGCAATGAAAATTCAAAATAATTATTATGATAATAACCGTAATTTTATATTTGATGAATCCTTAAGAAAAAATAATTCTTTAAATACAAATTTAATACATAATTCAACAACTTCAAATAAATACAAATCAGATAATGAAAAATCAGAAAATGAGGAAAATGAAAATAAATATCAAAATAATTTATATAATTATTCTTCATTTGAATTTTTATCAATTCAATCAAATGAAGAATTTTTAATAGAGAAAAAACCAAAAGAAGAAATAGAAAATATTTCTTCAAAAAGTGAAAAAAGTGAAAAAGAAGAAAAAGAAGAAAAAGAGGAAAATGAAGAAAAAGAAGAAAATGAAGAAAAAGAAGAAAAAGAAGAAAAAGAAGAAAAAAGTGAAAAAAGAGAAAAAGAAGAAAAAATAGAAAAAAAAGAAAAAAAAGAAAAAGGAGAAAAAGATGATTTAAATATTGGAAGAGTAAGAACTTCTCCTCTTAAACTTAATTTGCAAAATAAATTAAAAAATAATGACAAAAACAAAACAAATACAAAAAATACAATAAGAAATAATAGAGATTCAATAAAAACAATAAGTACAAATATTAAAAAAGTATATTCTAATTCAATGATAGATAATACGTATATAAAAGATCATTTTGAAGGCCCAAAAAGAATATCAATTTCTCAATTAATTAATTCTCAAAAAAATATTAAAAAAAAAAGAAAGAAATCATCTCATCAATTAAAAAGTGATTTTTCAAAGAAATTTTCAAATAGTTCAATTGGAATTTTTAGAAAAACGTTAAATGCAGAAGATAATAAAGATAATTCTGATGATGAACATAATAAAGGAGAAAATAATGATAAAAAAGATGTTCTTGATGTTATTATAAATAATATTGAAAAAAATTCACAAAATTTAACTAATCCAGAAATGTTTTATTCTAAATATTTCCATGCAATGATTGATAAAGCAGAAAATAAAAATGATAATAAATCTACAAAGGATTTAAATTCTAGACTTCAAAAAATAGCAAAATTAGCAAAGTTTCTTAAAACACCTAATAAAAATGATCAAATGAATAAAGAAATTGAACTCTCTCCTTCTAATAAAGAACTTTTAACTAATCATGAAAATTCATCTGTTAATAAAGAACTTAGTTCTCTAAAAGAATTTTCAACTAGGGATTTAAAATCATTAAATAAAGAGCGTTCTCCTTCAAATAAAATTAGTGAAAAAAATAATTAAAGTAATAAAGATTGTAAATATAAAATAAATAAAGAGAAAAAAATAAATATTATAAAAAGATTTTATTTAAATAGAATATATATGTGGTAAAAAATAATATGTTATAATTATAAAACAAATATTAGACGTATATAAAAGTTAAAAATATAATAATAATTTTTAAAAATAAATTTTTAAGAGAGAAATAAAATAGATGGGAGATGATGATATGGATATTGATTTGGCATTGATTAGGAAGATGGGAAAATATATTTTTGGAATATTAATTCTATTGATTATGTTAATATCAAATTTAAATTTAATTATTATTTGTAAATATTTTATATATATATTTTTTGTTATTTAATTAATATATTAATAATTGAAAATATGAGTTAAATGTAGATGTATATAAAAAGTTTGATTTTTTCTTGGGGATTGGGGATTGGGGATTGGG
>JAEEGI010013577.1_pt1 | contig 17262 bp, 15 predicted proteins | sample 8958751 | NCBI WGS metagenome assembly JAEEGI01 (sample SAMN16246545, study PRJNA631951) | gut metagenome | biome: gut microbiome; feature: rumen; material: KS-attached | host: Bos | place: Iran: Karaj | collected 2018-10
CCTCCAGATCCTGCATGCAGACGTCTCCCAGCTCCACGAGCTTGTTGGCGCCGTGGTAGTCGCTGCCCGCGGTAACGTACAGACCGTACTTTTCCGCATATCCAAGCATCTCGCCGCGCAGCTTTGCCGTAAATCCGGAATAGCATGCCTCAACGCCGCGGATCCCCAGATCCATAAGCTTTTTAAGGCGCGACTCCATCTCCTCACCTACGAACAGCTCGTCTCCGCTGCCGTACGACGGATGCGCCAGCACCGGCACACCGCCTGCCCCGAGTATGCCTTCAATCGCGAACCCCGGTCTAAGGTACTCGCTCTTGAAATGCTTTTTATTTATGAAATCCTTTATGGCTTCCTCTTTGGTCTTCGCGTAGCCGTATTTGACCATGAGGTTGCCCAGATGCGGCTTGCCGGGGTTGTCCATCGCGAACAGAAGGTCTACTTCCTCCTCCGGGAAATCGAACCCGTACTCTTCCTTCAGAAAATCCAGCCTCGCAATAAGCTTTACCACGCGGTTGGCGTGACCTTTTTTTACGACCTTTCTTATGCTTTCCGAACCGGGATCGTAATCGTATCCCAGTATGTGATACTTGCCTTCCTCGTCCCTGCAGGAGAACTCCACGCCCGGAACGAATAACGGATCCCCGGGGACAAGCGTCTCTGCGACTATGCCGCAGGCTTTTAAGGCGTCGTGGTCGGTTACCGAGAACAACTGCAGACCGGCATCGCGGACATGCGAAACTATCTCCGCCGGATCGTCAGTTCCGTCGGAGACAGTAGTGTGCATATGCAGATCTATCCTCGGAATATCAGTCATTCCCGCCTTTCCCTGCAGATCCGCGCCCTACAGGCTCTTCTTTAAGGTAAGTATGTTCTGTCCGTCCTTATACTCGTAGTTGACGTCGTCCATGGTCTGCTTGACCAGGAAGATGCCAAGGCCGCCTATCTGCCTTTCGTCCGCGTCCAGGTGGATGTTGGGGTCTTCCTTCGCCAGCGGATCGTACGGAACGCCCTTGTCGATGAAGGTTATGGAGACCGTCACCGGATCTTCGGTCACTTCCACGCGGACCTTTGCCTTGCCCTTGTCCGGGGCGTAGGCGTAATGCGCTATGTTAACGAATATCTCTTCAGAAGCCAGCCTTATCTGCATCAGCTTTTTGGGCGGGCAGCCGAAGGCTTCCAGTTTTTCCTCTATGAACGCCAGGACTTCCTCCAGATTCTCGTCCGCGGCCTCTATCTCCAGTTCGTTGGGGTTGAAGACCAGCGTGTCCGTCCTGTCCAGAAGCTCCATCAGCTTTTCCTTGCGGTAAGCGACGGTCTGGCGGGCTTTCTCCGGGTCGTTTCCTCCGCGCCTTATGGCGTGGCGCACCAGCCTGGTGTAGCCTACTATCCTGGCCTTGTCCTCCACCTCTTTGATCTTGGTGGGACAGTTGGTTCCGAGGTAAGCGGCCAGAGACTTATGCCAGAACTTTTCGGCGGTCTCGTGATCGAAGCCCTGGAACTCTTTGATTATGTTGTGATCCTGCTCGGAGAAACCGATGAAAGCGTTGTACATGAACGCCAGGTCGAATATGGGGTCTCCAACGGACAGAGTATCCATGTCGATCAGAAGCACCTCGTCGCCCTGGAGCATTACGTTCTTGGTGTGGTAATCGCCGTGCATCATGTGATCCGTGTGCGGGATGGCCTTTATCATGGCCAGCAGCTTATCTATGTATTCTTCAGGCAGATGGTCGCGCAGGAACTCCGCCCAGCCGACTACGGTCTCCTTCATGTCCGGAAGCTTGCCCTCGGGCACGACTGTACCGTGGATCTTCTTGAGCAGGTCTATGTATTCCTTTACGCACCAGTCCATCTTCTCCGGCTCCGCAGCCAGGATCTTGGAGAACGAACTGGCCTTCAGCAGCTCGAACACGGAGCCGTAGCTCTCTCCCACCCTTACCACATCGTAGGATATGGCAGTGGGAATGCCCAGGATAAGAGCCAGTTTGGCCACCTGGCGCTCGTGCTGTATGTCCTCCAGCGCGTCCGCGTTGTTGTAGACCTTAACGACGTTATCCTTGTCTATGCGGTATATGGTGCCGTTGGCGCCGCGGCCTATCTCCTCGCAGCCTTCGGTGGAGACTACGCGGTAGGCCTTCTCGACGGGCATCATCTCCGTAAAGCCGGTCATGTCCAGTATCTCGTAGACTTCGGAATTGACGTTAATTATCTTAAGCTCCGGATAGGACTTCTTAAGACGCAGTATGACGCGCAGTCCCGCGCTGGAAGTGTATTCCAGATCCTGAGCGTCCAGAGCCACCGGAGCCGCGCTGTCCGTTCCGGCGAGCTGAGCCAGGATGCTCTGCTCCACATCCGCGGCGTTGCCCGAATCTATCCTGCCCTTAAGCGCTACGACAGTCTGTTCGTTCATCTCGTTCACCTTTCTGTATCTGCACCGGACGGAACTCTCTTCGTCCGCTGTTCACGCGTTTTATCCAATTAATTAATTATATACGATTACCGCTGTGTTTTCAAACTGTATGCCCTCTCCGGGCCGATAGCAAAAAACACGAACAGCCCAAGACCGAAGCAGTCTGGGGCTGTTTCTGAATATCGTCTTTTACGGCGCAGATCAACCGAGGAGCAGCAGGCAGAACACCAGTGTGAACAGCGCTACCGTTTCTATTATACCTACGACAATGAAGTAGTTCGCCGTACCTTTGCCCGTCGATCCGAGAGCGTCGGAAGCCGCGGCCGCGGTCTTGCCCTGGAACAGAGCGGAAAGACCGATCGCAAGTCCTCCGAAGAGGCCTACGCCGAAGGCCAGTCCCGCGTCGGCGCCGCCCGCAACGGCGCTCCTTATGAAGTTCATAAGAAGGAAGCCGTAGATCGTCTGGGTGAGCGGAGCTCCCGAGAAAGCGATCATGATGAACGGAGCCGGCTTACCTGCCGCGTAGCACTTCTTCCACGCGCCTACGGAAGCCATTCCCGCAAAACCTGTTCCGAAAGCGGAACCTGCTGCCGAAAGTCCAAGCGCAGCAGCCATACCTACAAATGCCAGATTCATAATAGATCTCCTTTGTTTTCTTTATTATCGGTTTCTGTTTTATCTTGTTTATCGTTCTTTTTAAACGGTTCGTAGGCTATGCCCGTCCATTCCAGGCCTGCCTGGCCGGAGAACTCCAGCACGTTCAGGCGGACGCCGTGCACTACTACCGAAAGAAGCCCCATTATCAGGTTGAGTCCGTGGCCTATCAGAAGCACCACTATCGCGAGCACGAACCACGGTCCCTTGAAGTTCTCGGCTATGCCGTTGAAGCTCTGCGCTATCGCCAGCGAAGCCATGCCTACCGCGAACAGCCTTATGTAGCTCATTACGTTGCCGAAGCAGCTGATCGTATCCAGGAACACGGTGAACGCGTTGCCCAGGCCCGCTTTTACGCCCTGGCCGAAGCTCTTGCCGGACTCCATGCCGCCGAACAGCACCACTATCACGAAGGCCGCGATTATGACTATGAACACCGGCTTCATGGCTATCTTCTCGCCTATTACCAGGTTCAGCGACAGCAGGTACATGGCGCAGGCCGCGAACAGCCAGCCGATGTCCGCTATGAAGCTCAGGTTCTTTTCGCTTATCTTCTTGCGCACGCTCAGCAGGCAGCCCAGAGCTATCTGGATGACGCCGAGGGTGAACGAAAACTTCATTATCGTGTTCTGCTGCGCCGTTGCCGTAACTCCGAAATACTCCGGATAGTTGGCGAACTGCGGTATCACCAGCGACTTCAGGAACGGTACCTTCATGGCCGCCTCGGAGCCGAACCACGTGCCCGTTATGGCGCCCCATATTATGGTGGCTACCGACAGCACGTAGACCAGGAAGACGACGTTGTTCACCTTCTTCATCTTGATGGTCAGGACTATGGCTCCTATCAGGAACAGCACGCCGTAGGCCGCGTCTCCGATTATCATCGCCGTGAATATCGTGAAGAATATCAGGAACCACAGCGATACGTCCTGCTCGTTGTAGCCGGGCAGTATGCCCAGAACGTCGAACAGCGGTTTTATTATGTTCGTGATCTTGCTGTACCGCACCTTGGTGGGTACCTTGTCGTCGTCTTCGGCCGGATCGTCCGCAGCCCAGGCGGCTCCGTTAGCCTTTGCGAAATCCGCGAGCTTAGGCAGATCCGCCTCCGGCATGTAACCGCTTATCCAGACCAGATCGTCTTCGCTCTCGGCCGTAGCCTCGGCTGACGAGAAGTCCGTCTTCTCCTGCAGTTTCTGCAGCTGGTCCTTGAAGCTTGCTTCGTATATCGAAGCCGCTTTCAGTTCCTTTTCGCACTCTGCGGTCCTGGCGTCGCACTCGGCTATGCTTGCCTTAAGCTCCGACAGACCCTTCTCCGGCATCGCAAGTTCCATCGCGTTGATCTCCGGAGGAAGCTTGCCGAGCACCGCTGCGACGGCCATCTTGTCCACGTCCGACAGACGTATGAACTTTATGCTATCGTCCGCGGCCATGGTCTCCAGCTCGTTCTTTCCGACGCGGTAGAAGTGGAATTCCAGACCTTCGTCCTTAAGCTGGGCTACCAGCTGCGGAGAGAAGTCTCCCCAGGGAGCGAGCCTTTCTATCTCCGCCGAAGCCGCGCTTCTTTCCTGCGTAAGCGCGTCCTTTCTGTCGGCGGCAGCCCGTATCTCCGCGTACTTCTTCTCGAACTCTTCGTCCGACAGCACCGGAGCCGGCTTCTGTTTCTTTTCCGCGTATTCCTTCAGCAGAAGATCCGTCTTTGTAAGAGCAGCGAAGCGGTCCAGAAGCTCCCTGTCGGCGTTCTTCTTTTCCGCGATGTGCAGAACGCCCAGATCCATCAGCGCGTCAAGCATCTGCTCCTTTTTCGAAGCCGACGACACCACGAAGACCTTTTTCATCTTTTCTATCATTTGGCGGCCTCCGTAAGTTTCTTCTTAGCTATCTTTCCGCGGACCACGGCGGCAGTCTGCTGATCGCCCAGATAGACCTCTATGACGCGTATGTTCTCCTTGGCCTCGGGTATCTTGACCTTTTCGAACAGATTAACGCGCTGCGAGGTGCTCCTGAGCTCCTTCTCCAGCAGTTCCTCCTGCACGGCCAGCGTCTTGCACAGCGCGTCGAGCCTTGCTATGTCGCGAAGCTTTACGACTGCGTAGTCCACCCACAGCGGATAGTCGTCCACGTTGTACTCCACGTCCTTGAACGTAAGCTCCCGGAAGTTCGGGACCTCGACGCCCGCGATGTTCTCTTTGGTGTACTCCACGCGGTCCGGCTGCACCAGCTGCTGGAGCTTCCTGGTGTCCGCGAACTTCTCGTTTTCGCCGAACACCGCTACCCAGTCGTCCAGACCGGATACTACGCTCCTGCGCTGTTCCTCAACCTTCTCGTGCTCCGCCTTCACCTTCATGATGACGGTCTGCAGCTGCTGCTTTTTCAGCTGCAGCGTGGGAAGGTATCGCTGGTACTGCTTAAGATGGTCCTTCTGCGTCTTTAATTCATTTTTAGTGAGTTTGACGTTTGCCATTTATTTCCTTACTCAACAGCGTCCTTGTTGGGCCATCTTTCTTTTATCAGAGCGGTCTTAAGACCGGTCTCGTTGGGTTCGAAGCACTCCGCGAGTATCTCCCAGCCAAGATCCAGAGCCTCTTCCAGAGGAATGTTGACGCTCAGATCCATGAGTCTGGACTCGAAGAGCTCGCCGTACTTCAGCAGCTTTTCGTCCCACTCTGTCATCAGGAATCCCATGGATCTCTTCTCCATGCATTCCTTGTAGGCAGCGTAGAGCTTTATCATTGCGTCCATAAGAGCGCGGTGGTCGTCGCGGGTGCTGCTGTTCACGTTCTGCTTAAGACGCGACAGCGAACCGAACGGCTCTATCCTGCCGCCCTTAAGGTAGTACTGACCTTCAGTAATGTATCCGGTGTTGTCCGGTACGGGGTGGGTAACGTCGTCTCCCGGCATCGTGGTGACGCCGAGTATGGTGATGGAACCCGCGCCCTCTATGTCCACTGCCTTTTCGTAGCGCGAAGCCAGGCAGCTGTAGAGGTCTCCGGGATAACCACGGTTGGAAGGTACCTGTTCCATGGTTATCGCCATCTCCTTCTGCGCGTTGGCGAAGTTGGTCATGTCCGTAAGGAGGACCAGCACTCGCTTTCCTGCAAGAGCAAACTGCTCCGCTACGGCAAGCGACATGTCCGGTACCAGCGTGCACTCTACGGTCGGGTCCGAAGCAGTGTGCACGAACATTACCGTATGGCTCATGGCGCCGCCCTTCTCCAGGGTGTTGCGGAACTCCAGGTAGTCGTCGTACTTAAGGCCCATGCCTCCGAGGATTATGACGTCTACCTCCGCCTGCAGCGCTATGCGCGCAAGCAGCTGGTTGTAAGGCTCTCCGGATACCGAGAATACGGGCAGCTTCTGGCTCTCCACCAGAGTGTTGAACATGTCTATCATCGGGATACCGGTACGTATCATCTTCTTGGGGACTATACGCTTTGCCGGGTTGAAGGACGGACCTCCTATGGTTATCATGTTGCCGGTAAGTTCCGGTCCCTTATCGATCGGAACGCCCGCACCGTTGAATATGCGGCCCAGCAGCGCGTCGGAGAAGGACACCATCATGGGTCTTCCCAGGAACTTCACCGGGTCGGTGGTGCTTACGCCCTGACCGCCGGCGAACACCTGCAGGGAAACTATGTCCTTGTCCAGCTTGATGACGTTGGCGAAGCTGTCGCCCACCATGGCGATGTCTCCGTACCTTACGCCCTCGGACCTTACGGTAACGACGTTTCCGACTATGGATTCTATCTTTGTGTATACCTTTTGCATCGGATCTACGCCTCCTTTACAGCGGCTCTGCTCTTGTAGGACTCCGCTACTTTCTTACCCTGCTCGTAGTATTCGGGCGTCTGGTAGACAGTTCCGTGCCAGTCCAGGAACTCCTGTCTGAGCTGGTTGAAGAAGGATCTTATCTCCTTCTTGTCGCTTATGTCGTACTTGCTCATGAGAGCATCGTAGAGCACCTCGAATTCCTCGCGCTGCCTTTCGGGAACGCTTACGGCGTCCACAGGATCGAAGGAGTTCTGCTGCAGATATACAGCGTCCAGGAGCTCGCCCTTCTGATAGACTACGTAGTCCTCGGAGGATGTTCCTTCCTCGCCTACTACCTTCATCATCTGGTTGATCTCGGTGCTGCGTATCAGTATGGCGCGGGCTCTCTCGACCTTAGCCATGTCTACGACGCCCTTGTATTTGGACCACGATTCCATGGGGTGGATCGCGGGATATTTTCTGGAGTCGGAACGCTCTCTGGACAGTCCGTGGAATGCTCCTACTACCTTAAGCGTTGCTTGGGTAACGGGCTCTTCGAAGTTTCCGCCCGCGGGGCTTACCGTTCCGCCTATGGTTATGGAAGCTATGCTGCCGTCCTTAAGACGCACCTTACCGGCTCTTTCGTAGAAGGCCGCGATGGTGGAGTCCAGATATGCCGGGAAGGCTTCTTCGCCGGGGATCTCTTCCAGACGACCGCTCATCTCTCTCATTGCCTGAGCCCAGCGGCTGGGGGAGTCTGCCAGAAGCAGTACGTCCAGTCCCATCTGCCTGTAGTACTCGGCCAGCGTTACCGCGGTGTAGCAGGAAGCTTCTCTTGCGGCTACCGGCATGGAGGACGTGTTGCAGATTATGATCGTTCTTTCTATAAGAGATCTTCCGGTCTTGGGGTCTTCCAGTTCCGGGAATTCCTTAAGTATCTCTACTACCTCGCCGGCACGCTCTCCGCAGGCCGCCACTATTACGACGTCCGCTTCGGAGTTCTTGGCCTCCAAGTGCTGCAGTACCGTCTTGCCTGCGCCGAAAGGTCCGGGAACGCAGAACGTTCCGCCCTTTGCTACCGGCAGGAATGTGTCTATGCACCTGATCTTGGTGATCAGCGGCTCGTCCGGGTGCAGACGCTCTTCGAAGCACTTTACCGGTTCCTTGATCGGCTGGGTGAACACCATGGAAAGTTCCCTGGTGTTGCCTGTACGGTCTTCCAGAACGGCTACAGTAGATCTTACGTTGTAGACGCCCTTTTCCTTTACGGACTTAACTGTCCAGTCGTTTCCCTTAAGGGTGAACGGAACCATTATGCGGTGCGTGAACAGTCCCTCCGGAACCGTTCCGATGGTGTCGCCGGCGACTACGCTGTCACCCGGCTGCACGGCAGGAGTAAACTCCCAGTCCTTGTTCGGGATCGGGTCCAGATAGACGCCTCTTTCCAGGAAGAATCCGCACTTTTCCGCAAGCTTTGGAAGCGGGTTCTGCAGTCCGTCGAACACCTGCGTAAGGAGTCCGGGTCCCAGTTCTACGCTCATCAGCTCTCCGGTGAACTCTACTTCGTCGCCCACCTTTATGCCGTTGGTCATCTCGTAGATCTGCATGCTGGCGCTGCCGTTGCTTACGCGGATGACCTCGCCCTTAAGGCGCTTGCCTTCTACGAGTATGTATCCCACCTCGTTCTTGCGGATCGATCCGGTAAAGCCTACGTTTACGAGGTTACCGTTGATACCTGTTACTTTTCCTTTTACTATATCCATAAGCTCTCCCCGTTATAAGCTCGTGACCCGGTCTTCCAGGTCCCTGAGAATATCGTTGAATTCTTTTTTACCCTTTTCTTTCTCGAAACTGCTTACACGCTCCAGAAGTTTAAGCTTCAAAGCGTATCCGAACAGCACGTAGTCGTCGAAATTATGCAGCCCCACCATGACGTCCAGCTGGTCGAACTCGTAGTCCAGAAGTATGCGCTCCGCAGTCAGCGGGTCTCTGGCGCTTATGGCCGCGGACGCCACGGAAGCGGATGCAGGCTCCTTGTCCGTTACCGCCGGGTAAGGCTTACCCAGCTTGGCGCTTCTCTGGGAATTGAGTTCCTTAGTAAGACCGTTATAAAATGTGCCCCACTCGTCCAGCAGAGGACCGTCCTTGGAGGAAAGGGTAAGCCCTTCCAGCTGCCTGTAGGTCTCCTCGCTTACGTTAGCCTGGCACATCTTAAGAAATTCCGCATAGGAAAACGGCATTCCGCCGTCTGCGGAAAGCATCGGAAGGCTCGATATCAGGTAGTAATAAGAAGCCATCTCGTGTCCCCTCTTACAGGCTGAGGTCCTTGAAGAACGGCATCAGCATCTGGGTTATGGCTTCGTCGGAGCAGTCGAAATATCCGGAGCCGTCCTTGGAAGCAAGCCTGAAGCCTGCCTTTACGTTCTTGACGGGCTTTATCTCCAGGCCCTTCTTGATCTCGTCCGCCAGAAGCGACTTAAGGCCGTCGCTTACATTGCTGACTTCCGCTGTGTACTTGGACGCGTCCTCGTCGGTAAGAACGGCCTTTATCAGCGCGCCCAGGGCGTCGCCGCTCAGCGCCTTGTCCACGTTGGCGGAGAGTATCTTTTCGTACTCGGACTGTATTGCGGCCTTGAACGAGAGAACGGCGTCGCGCTTTGCCTGCTCGGCGCTTACAAGGGCATTTTCCTTAAGCAGGGCTATCTCCCTTTCGGAAGTTTCCTTAGCGAGTTTTGCCTGGGATTCCGCCTTGGATACGATATCCGCGGCCTTTTTGTTGGCGTCCGCGATTATAGCTTCTGCTTCGGCCTTAGCGGTATCAACGCCCTCTTTCTTTATCGATTCGACAAGGTCTTTGATCTGCAGTTCCATAAGGTAACTACTCCTTTCGGTTTTGTTTGAATATTAACTATTTAACTATACCACTTTGCACCGCAAAAATCATTCCTTTGTTATCTTTTCCCGAAGAACTTTTGCAATAATCCGAAAAACGCGAAGCACGTTGAACGTACGGTCTGCGTCAGGCCTCTCTCTGCGGATAAGCAGGCATCCGCCGGGGTCCGGCAGTGCGTTTTCTTGACTGTTTTGCGGCTTTAAGGTAAAATACGTACCTCAAAACAGCAAAAAGTGTGTAATATCGCACAAGGAAAGATACTCGATGAAAGATAACTTCGACATACAGAAACACATAGAGCAAGGCGTGGAGAAGATAATCGCGGACACCGTAAAGGCGACTCTTAAGGATCCCAGAGAGAGCGCCTTCATGGCAAGGTTCGCCGCGGCAAGCAGAAAGGCTTCCAAGCGGAGGCTGGAGCTGGAAAAGGAAGATCTCCACGTACCGGGATTCCTCATCGCAAGCATCACCAGCAGCTGCAATCTGCACTGCGCCGGTTGCTACTCGCGCTGCACCGGCGGCACGGAAGACACGGAGCCCCAGGAGCAGCTCAGCGCGGCCGACTGGGAACGCATATTTAAAGAAGCGGAGGCCCTGGGCGTAAGCTTCATCATGCTGGCCGGAGGAGAGCCCCTTTTAAGAAGAGCCGTAATAGAAAGCGCAGGAAACACGCAGAGCATACTCTTCCCTGTGTTCACCAACGGAACCTACATGGACGACGATTACTTCGCGCTCTTCGACCGCTGCCGAAACCTGGTTCCGGTGTTCAGCATAGAAGGCGGAAAGATCGCCACGGACGTCAGACGAGGCGCCGGCGTATATGATCAGCTGATGCAGAACATAGACAAGTTCAGCGGCAAGGGACTCATCTTCGGGGCATCGATCACAGTCACCACGGACAACATCCGCGAGGTAACGTCTCCGCAGTTCCTGGACACACTGATGGACAAAGGCTGCAAGCTGGTCATCTACATAGAATACGGTCCGGTAGATGAAAAGACGGAGCATCTTGCCCCGGGAGACGCGGAGCGCAAATACATGGACGAAGCCATGACCCGTCTGAGAAACACCTACAACGCCGTAATGCTCTCCTTCCCCGGCGACGAGCTGGCGATGGGAGGCTGCATGGCGGCGGGCCGGGAGTTCTTCCACATCAACTCGCACGGAGGAGCGGAGCCCTGCCCCTTCTCGCCGTACTCTGACGTTAACGTTAAGGAGACCTCGCTTAAGGCGGCGCTCAAGTCCGAACTGTTCGGCAATCTGCGTTCGGAAGGCCTCATAAGCGGAGAGCACAAAGGCGGCTGCGTTCTCTACGAAAAAAGAGACGAAGTGGCGGCGCTTACTAACATGCTCCGCGGGATCACCGGTTAGAGTATCCGGCGGCATTCCGCATACGCAGCTAAACGCGGGATACCGCAAACCGAGAATACTCAGGAACCGGAAAATTTAACGCAATAAAAGACCTTCCCCGAAAGTACATCGGGGAAGGTTTTTTCGTGTCGTTTCCGGACCGAAGACTTGCTTACAGTCCTGCCATCTCCATGAGCGTGGGGATCTTGGATTCCCAGCCCAGGGACATGATGTGAGCGCCCTGGCAGTACGGCTTGCATTCCTTTATGATGCGGGCCGCGATCTCCAGACCGGTGATGCCGGCCTTAGCTCTTTCCTTGTCGGCAGCCAGCTCGTCTATCATTTCCTGCGGGATGGATATTCCGGCTACGTTGTTGTTCATGAACTTGCACATTCCGGCATTCTTCGGGATGATGACGCCGATCTGTACGGGTACTCCGAACTTGGAGGCCTTCTCCATGAACTTAATGAACTTCTCGGAATCGAACACAGCCTGAGTCTGGAAGAACTGAGCGCCAGCGGCGATCTTTCTTTCCATCTTGGCAAGCTGAGCGTCCACGGAATCGCTGCAGGGGGATACTACCGCGCCCTTAGCCCAGGACGGAGCCTCTCCGATCAGCTCGTTGCCGCCCAGATCGTATCCGGACTCCAGGGTCTTCATGGTGTGGAGCAGGGAAACGGAATCCAGATCGAATACCGGCTTTGCTTCCTTGTTGTCGCCCAGAGTGGTGTAGTCTCCGGTAAGAGCCAGAACGTTGTCTATTCCGAACATCGCGGAGGTAAGCAGGTCTGCCTGGATGGCTATCCTGTTGCGGTCTCTGCAGGTGAGCTGGAATATGGGGTTGAGTCCGGCGTCCTTAAGAGCCTTGCACATTCCCAGGGAGGACAGGCGCATTACGCTGGACTGGCAGTCGGTTATGTTTACGGCGTGCAGCTTGCTGAGGTATTCCTTGGCTTCCTCTACCATGCCTTCTACGTGGCATCCCTTGGGAGGACCGACTTCAGCAGTTACTACAAATTCACCATTCTTAAATAATTCAGTGATCTTCATTATGTGCATCTCCTATCATTACTCAATTATAGTTTCTTTTGCTTCTTTGGTCGCTTCGAAAGTGGCGAAGTTGTGCATCTGCGTGGGGAAGTTGAACTCCTTAAGGCGTCCTCTTTCCTCAAGACGCTTGTAGATCCTTATCCAGCCGCATTCCATGCCGGGATCCACTTCGCACTTTCCGTCCTTGCTGGTTCCTCCGCAGGGTCCGTTGACCAGGCTCTTGGAGCAGGCCGTTATGGGGCAGATACCTCCGGTAAGGTTCAGGAAGCATTCTCCGCACTGACCGCAGTCCACGGTGAGCGGGGTAACTCCCTGGAATCCCGGAAGACGCAGGGTGTCGCAGGCAGCGTATACGGGCTTGTCCTCGAAACGCTCGGCTACGGTCTGTACGCCTACGCCGCAGGAGAACACCAGTATGCAGTCCGCCTTCTCTATGTCCTTGCCGAACCACTTTATGCGTTCCTCCAGATTGTCGGTGTTGCAGATGTAGTCCGTGGTGATGATGCCGGCAAGCTGTCCTGCTTCCTTAAGCTCTGCCTGATACTCGTTGGCCGCGGCTTCGGGGAAGCTTACTTCCTTGCAGCCGTAGCAGTTGATGACGAATACCTTCTTGTTTTCGATAAGCGGTGCAAGGGCTTCTTTGTTCTTAAGATTTGTAATAAGCATTTTACTTCATCCCCCTTACTGCCGATTTTCCTGCTCTTATGCAGTCCAGAAGCTTTATCTTGGAGGAGCAGATGTATTCGCAGCATCCGCACTCCATGCAGTCCATGACGTTCAGATCCTTGAAGGTCTGGCCGTCCGGCTCCGCAGAAGCTTTGTAGAACTGAAGCGGTCTGAGCTCCATCGGGCACACGTCCACGCAGCGTCCGCACTTGATGCATTCCTGAGGAACTGTGTGGTCTGTCTCCAGAGCTATGATGCCGTTGGTGCCCTTGTTTACGGGAACGCCGAGTTCCTTGAGCACTACGCCCATCATCGGGCCGCCCATCTTTACCGTAACGTTGTCGCCGGTTATTCCGCCGCAGTAGTCTATTACTTCCTCTACGTCGGTACCGATCTTTACGAGGTAGTTGCCCGGGTGAGCTATCTTCTCGCCGGAGACCGTTACGAGCCTTTCCACGAGCGGCATGCCCGTCTTTATGGCGTCGGCTATGGCCTTGGCAGAGCCTACGTTGCTCACTACCACGCCTACGTCCGCCGGAAGCCCGCCGCTGGGCACCTTGCGTCCGGTGGCGCGCTTGATGAGCATCTTTTCTGCGCCCTGCGGATACTTGGTCCTTGCCTGAAGGACTTCTATGTTTTCTACGCCTTCCAGCTTTTCCTTAAGATTAGCTATGGCGTCCGGCTTGTTGTCTTCTACTACGATGATGCCCTTGGGAGCGTCCACGGCCTTCATTATGGCCTTGAGTCCGAAGATGACGTCGTCCGCGTAAGCGAGCAGCGCCCTGTGGTCCACGGTGATCAGCGGTTCGCACTCGGAACCGTTGATGAGTACCACGTCTATCGGCTTGCCGGGCATAAGCTTTACGTATGTGGGGAACGTGGCGCCGCCCATTCCGGCGATGCCCTTCTCCTTAACGATCTCTACGATCTCTTCCTTGGTAAGCTCTTCCAGCGGCTTGGCCGGTTTTACGGAATCGTCTAAAACGTCCTTGTAATCGTTCTTGATGACTACGGACATGACGGGTCCTCTGCTTCCCGGACGGTCTTCCACCGCGGTAACGGTACCGCTTACGCTGGAGTGGATGTTGCAGCTGATAAAGCCCGCAAGCTCGCCTATCTTCTGGCCTACCTTAACGTAGTCGCCTACCTTAACGATGGGGTTGGCAGGCTTTCCTACGTGCTGGGACATCGGTATTACTACCTCCGCGGGAGCCGGGAACGGCACGGGAGCCATGTGCTCCGTAAGTTCCTTCTTCTCAAGCGGATGGATGCCGCCGTAGTAGCCGTCCAGCCTCTTGTCTCTTACGCTCTCCACGTACTCGTGCACTGCCTTGAAGTTGACCTTGGAATAGTCGCGCAGCTGTACCGGCTGCTTTACGAATTCCGGATTGCGTCCCTGCTTCTCCAGTCTTCTGTAGATCTTTTCCCACGCGCAGTCCTTGGCGGGGTCGATCTCGCACTTGCCGTTCTTGGCGCCGCCGCACTGGCCGTTGATAAGGCTCTTGGTGCAGTCCGTAATGGGGCAGATACCTCCGGTGATGTTGAGGTAGCACTGGTTGCAGGCATCGCAGGTCTTTTTGGTAAGAGCCATGCCGTGGAAGCCGATGTAGTTGAGAGAGTCCGTCGCAGTAAATACGTTGAGGCCCTCCTGCTCGGCTATGGTCTGCACGCCCAATCCGCAGGAGATGACGATGATGTTCTCCGTTCCCGCGGGGATCTTACCGTCCAGCTTCTGCTTGGTCTGGATGCTGTTGCAGAGGAAGTCCAAAGACACGGTCCCTGTAACTGTTTTTCCCTGTGCCGCAGCAAGCTCCGTGAATTCCTTGAGTTCCGGTTCCTCAAGAGTCTTGAATTCCTTAAAGCACTTGTTGCAGGATACGACGAAGATGTTGTCCCTGCCTTCCAGCAGAGCGTTAAGCTTTTCCGCATCCTTTAGCACATACTTTGTATAGTCCACTATTGATCTCCTTTCTGCGGCCGCCCGTACTGAGAACGCCCGCCAGATACATATATCCAATATATTTTAACAAAGTACGGATGCTTTCTCCATATAAAAATGCGACAAGTTTAACTATTTTTACTTGTCGCATCGTACAAACGCATCCGGAATAAAGGACCGGATCATCCGTTTTCAGATGAACCGGTCCTTTAAGCTTATATTAATTGAAGGAGGTCCGATAGATACTAAATTTGCATGTTTCCCGTAATGTACTCGTAAGCATCCCTGAGAGCCGTTCTGTGAGGCGGATGGTCCAGGGCGTCGTATGCGTCTTCGAACGTCATCCACTCCAGACTCTTAATTTCCTTTTCCTGTGGTACAAGGTCTTCCGACAGCGGTACTGCTGCAAAGAACACCACTTCCTTATCCTCGCCCTTTTTCGTTAAGTAGTGGACAGTTTTCCTGAATCCGCTGTCTATCTTTACATCCAGATTGGTCTCTTCTTTTATCTCCCTGGCTGCAGTCTCAAGTTCGGTCTCGCTGCCCTCCACATGGCCCTTGGGTATAGAAGTATGACCGGATCTGGTGTGCTCGATAAGAAACAGCAGACGTCCGTCTTCCACCTTATAGATTACTGCCCCGCAGGATTTTTCCAGTCTCATGGTCTGTGCCTTCCCAACGATGCGATCGATCAATAGAACTCGCGGATGTAAGCTTCAACGTCCTCTCTGCTGCCCCTGAACACGCCCGGTGTCTCCATCTTAAGGGATACGCAGGCCGTGGCGTAGAGGAGCGACTCTTCCACGCTCCTGCCCTGCACCCGCATTCCCAGGTACGCTCCGGTGGTGGTGTCGCCGCGTCCGGTCCTGCCGGAAAGGTTCCTTGCCTTCACCGGGCAGGTACATGTCTTTTCCCCGTCAAACACCAGCATCTCCGTATTGTGAGACACCATCACTTCCTTTGCGCCCCAGGCATACAGCTGCCTTGCCGCAGCTTCGCGGTCCGAAAGCCCCGTAAGGATCTCGGCTTCGGCGGCGTCGGTCTTTAGAAAGGCCAGATAAGGAAGATACTTCAGCTTATCCGGCCAATCACGGAAGACCAGCCTGCCGTTTTCGTTGCAGCGCAGGAATCCCTGCGCGTCAGCGGCTACCTTGCCCTTTCCGGCAAGGAACTCTATAAGCTCTCCGGGGAAATCTCCGTAGAGAAGCCCTGCGAGATGGCATAACTTAAAGTCTATTCCGGGGACTTCATCCGGCAGAACAGGGCCCGACTGCGCGGCGCAGGATGAATTCCTGCGTTCCCTGTCCGCGGTAAAGTACTCGTTCCTCATGAGCGTGGTCTTTTCCGAAGGTATAAGGGCCTTGCTCCCTGCAGGCAGGTCTATAAGGTCCATTATGTCGGCATCTTCGGGTGCTATCTTGACCGCAGAGAACACCCTGGCTCCGGTGGCCTTCGCGGCCGGAGTGCAGTACGTTACAGCTCCGCCCGCGCTTCTGTCCTCAGCGCCTGTGTAGTCTATGTTCAAGTCCCTGGTAGCGGGACCGATTATCAGAATATCGTATTTTTTCATGTCGTTTCAGTCTCTAAGCTTGAATGATCGTATTTCGGGATATTCCGCGATGCATTTATTGATCTCGTCCTGAAGGGTCTTGGAATGCATCTTTACGTCGAGCGTATATTTGAGTTTGCCGTCGAGGCGTTCGACGTCGGAATCCTCCATGACCATACCCCATTTCTTAAGCAGCGCGGAGAGCTTGTCTACAGCTGAAGGATCGTCGTCCAGAACTATCTCCAGCCTGGCGCCGCTGTACTTGTCGTTGCCTATGGGGAAACGGTGCATTATGAACTGCAGAAGCACTATGAACAACGTGGCGAACACCGCAAGGAAATACATCCCTGCGCCGGTTGCCATGCCTATGCCGGCAACGCACCATACACCTGCAGCCGTAGTAAGGCCTTTAAGCGAATGCTGCTGATAATCCCTGTAGATTATGCCGGCGCCCAAAAAGCTGACACCGGTAACGATGCCCGCCGCTATACGCGCGGGATCCGTGTTCCAGGTATGCGGACCTTGCTGGTTTATAAGGTCCAGGAACCCGTATTTGGAGATCATCATAAGCAAAGCGGACGCGCACGCCACCATGCTGTGAGTACGCACTCCGGCGTCCTTAAACCTCTTTGAACGCTCTATTCCGACTATGCCGCCAAGCACCGCGGCCGCTATCAGGCGTATCAGCATCTCCAGGATCTGGCCTCCGCTGAATCCCGCTATGAACTTGTCTATGAAAGCCATTTCACACCTCTGTAACTATTTTTTGTATCTTGCGCCCTTGCCCAGGACCATCTCCTCGTAGGCCTTCTGTATCCTGGCGTAGTTGCCGTCGCGGTCGAGGGCTATTCCGCGCCCTATTCCGTCTACCACTACGCCTCTGCCTATGGCGTCCAGTTTTTCATCCAGCGATCTGAGCAGAGCCGGCGCGCTTCCGGGCTCCGTGCTTCTGCCGTCGAATATTACGTGGATGTAAACGTTCTCCACGCCCTCTGCCACCTCG
>JAEEGI010013578.1_pt1 | contig 17262 bp, 13 predicted proteins | sample 8958751 | NCBI WGS metagenome assembly JAEEGI01 (sample SAMN16246545, study PRJNA631951) | gut metagenome | biome: gut microbiome; feature: rumen; material: KS-attached | host: Bos | place: Iran: Karaj | collected 2018-10
TTCCCGTTACGGAAATACTGCAAAAAGGAAAAGACTGTTATTCTGCAATACCGTTAAGATTGTATTTCTTGCCGTTTCTTACAATCACAACCTTACCGTCTATGAGGTATTTTCCGTCTTTCACGTCGTTGTCAGCCTCTACGTCTGCAACACCAGTTGTTCCAGGTTCTTTGGCATCTTCTACAATTGTGAAGTTCTTCCAGTAGTTAGCAGCTTTGTATGCAGCCTTGCAGCCCGGAAGCACATGAAGTGTGCCGTATTTTTGGAATGTTTTGTCACCAATCTTCTGCGGAGTTTTTGCAAGGTTGGTAACAGAAGTCAGAGCATCGCATCCCCAAAAAACTGAATTTCCAATGCTTGTCACAGAATTAGGGATGGTTACAGAAGTGAGTTTTCTACAGTAATAGAAAGCGTATTTCTCAATAGTCGTCACAGAATTAGGTATAGTTACAGAGGTGAGGCTTGTCTCAGAGAAAGTAGAAGCTTTAATAGTTGTCACAGAACTTGGAATAGTTACAGAGGTGAGTTTCTTACAGCCATTGAAAGCGTCATAACCAATACTTGTAACTGAGTTTGGAATAGCGACAGAGGTAAGGCTTGAACAGCAGTAGAAAGCATGATTACCAATACTCTTCACAGAATTAGGAATAGTGACAGAGGTTAGTTTTGTGCAATCACAGAAAGTCGCCTCTTCTATACTCTTCACAGAATTAGGAATAGTAACTGATGTGAGGGCTGTGCAACCAGAGAAGGCGGATGCTTCTATACTTGTCACAGAATTAGGTAGCGTGACAGAGGTGAGACCACACTCCCAGAAAGCACGCACTCCGATACTCTTCACAGAATTAGGAATAGAAATTATAGTGAGATTGCTACATCCGTAAAATGCACCGCTTCCAATATTTGTCACTCCATTGTTAATTACCACTTTCTTGATTTTATCTTTTTGAGATAACCATGGAGCTTTACTACTATAAGAAGAATAGTAGTCAGGCATATTAGTGCCCGAAATTGTCAGAGTACCGTCATTGGACAGTTTCCAAGTAACGTCAGCATGAATCATGTTGAATGAAACAATGCTCAAAATGATAGTTAAAAGAAATTTCTTCATTTCTTAAATTTTAGAATTATTAAAGATGTTAATTTAATCAATATGGTATTTTTCCTTATATTTAGAATTTTATATGCATTATGTGCACACATAACAATAATTTATGTGTTATGGTTGGCAAAATTACTATTTTTATCTATATAAGCGTGTGGTTTTTGCTAGTTTTTTTGAAAAGAAATTGTGTTCTTCTTCTACTACTTGTAATTTTTAACATTGTTTTAGGTAACGTAAAATAAATGTTATTATCAAAGAAACCATTGTTGTGTAAAGGAATTTCCTCAAAAAAATAATTGTAATTTGTAAACTGTCAATTAAGAAATCCAAATTCAGAAATAAATCTCAAAACGCCCCAAATTATGTAAGCGGCAATAAACGCTCCGAAAAAATAACGGTTGCAGAAAACGGAGCGCAGACGGCGGTTTCGTCCCCACACAATGGCAACGGTTATCGGCAAGGCGATGGGCGCGACAATCGTAAAGAAAGCGTTGAAGCGTAGTGCCTCGTTCCATTCGCCATGCAGAATAGCGTGCAGAGCGCGCTGAGAACCGCATGCCGGACATTGTATGCCCGTAAGCTCGTGCAACGGACAGCGGATGGGAAAATGAGCCATAGACGGGTCTATGAAGTAATACAGCGCCAGCAACGCCGCGCCAATCATCAGGATACAGAAAGACGATTTGTTCATAAATCAGCAGAAAAACACATCCCTGCAATGTCCTGTCTGAACATTTGCAGGGATGCGCCTAAAAATATTTAATCATGTTTTATCCGAGGAACGAGATAAGAACGCCGGCTGCAACCGCTGAGCCGATAACACCCGAGATGTTGCTCGACATACAGTAGTTCAGAACGTGGTTCTTAGGGTCGTACTTGGTAGAGATATCGTTGCACACACGGCTTGCCATCGGAACGGCGCTCAAGCCAGTTGCACCAATAAGCGGATTGATTTTCTTCTTTGAGAACAAGTTGAAAATCTTAACCATGCAGATACCTGATGCGATAGAAAGCGCAAATGCAAGGAAGCCGCCGATAACGATACCAATTGTGCGAGGGTTCAGGAAGGCATCGACAGTCATTGTTGCGCCAACGCACAAGCCAAGGAACACGGTTGCGGTGTTCATCACACTGTTAGAAACGGTGTCGAACAAACGGCTTGTGTCTGAACCGATTTCCTTCAGAAGGTTACCGAACATCAGCATACCGATAAGGCTCACAGCCGATGGCACGAATATCGCAACGATTGTAGTAACGGCGATAGGGAAGATAATCTTCAGCGTGCGCATATTCTTGATTTCTACCTTGTTAGGGTAGAGCTTGTCCTGCTCCTTCATGTTAATCATAAGCTCCTTCTTTGTGCACAGAAGCTTTACAACCAACGGAATGATTACAGGCACGAGCGCCATGTAAGAGTATGCCGCGATGGCGATAGCTCCAAGCAAGTGAGGTGCCAGCTTGATGGTTGTGTAGATGGCTGTCGGACCGTCGGCACCGCCGATGATTCCGAGTGCGCCAGCCTCCTTAGGGGTGAAGCCCATGAGGATTGCGCAGAGAAGAACGGTGAAGATACCCATCTGTGCGGCTGCTCCGAAGATTGAAAGGCGAAGGTTACGCAGCATCGGACCGAAGTCGGTAAGCGCACCCACACCCATGAAGATTACCGGAGGAAGGAAGCCTGTCTTGATGAGCATATAGTAGAGGAAGTTCATCAGTCCAAGTTCGTGAGCCACGTCGTGAAGCGGCATCTCCCAAATGTTGTACTGTTGTCCGTTATAGTTGATGAAACCGTTCTCGTCAGCCTGAAGAACGCCCATCTCGCCGCCCGGGAAGTTGGCAAGCAACACGCCGAAGGCGATAGGCACAAGCAGAAGAGGCTCGTAGTGCTTCTTGATTCCGAGGTACAGCAGCACGAATGCCAGCGCGTACATTATCAGGAAGCGCGGGTCAGCAGAAATATTGCTGAACGCCGTCATTTCATAGATTTTTGTCAGTATCTCGTTCATACCTTATGCTCTCTTAATTTTCATTATAACGTCGTCTTCTTCAACGCTGTCGCCAGAGTTGAGTGGAATGGCTGTGATAACACCGTCGAAGTCGGCACGGATAGCGTTGTAAGTCTTCATTGCCTCGATGTAGCAGAGTACATCTCCGGCCTTAACAGCGTCGCCCACGTTCTTTGGAGTCTCCTGAGCGTTCTTCACGCGGTAGAACTTACCCTCGAGTGGAGCGATGATGTCTTCGCCGTCGCCGGCAGCAACTGGTGCGCCTGCGGCTGGGGCTGATGTAGCGGCAGGAGCAGCGTCGCCGTATGCAATATTAACCTTGTAGTTCTGTCCGTTCACGCTTACCGTGATAGTCTCAGGCATTGCTGCGCCTGCGGCTGGAGCGTTCTTTGCAGCCTTGCGCTTTGCAAGGTCGGCCTCGAAGTCGGCCTTTGCCTTTCCGCTCTTGTATGCCTCATACTGAGATGGGTGCATAGAGTACTCGAAGAGTTCTTCGTCGTCCTCGCCAAGTTCCCAGCCGTTAGCCTCCATCTTCTTGCGGTATTCGTCAAGGTCGTCTGGATAGTTCTCCTGAGGGTCTGAAGTCATGAACTCGCGACCTTCGGCCTTTGCCATCTCAACGATTTCCGGAGCAACCTCGCCCGGCAGTTTGCCGCTCTTGCCAAGAATCATATCCCAGATGTTGTCGGCAATCATGCTCCAGCGCTCCTTGCCCTTCTCCATCTGAATTACGTTCATCAGGGCAAGGTTCTTAACATACTGGCTGAATGGTGTTACAAGGCAAGGATAGCCAACCTTTGGCCAAACGTATGCAACCTCGTCGAACAGTTTTACGAGAATCTCGTCTGTTGACAGCTCTGGCTGGTTGTGCTTAACCTTCCATTTGTTAAGCGATGCCAGATTTTCCTCAAGGTCGGTCATAAGCGAGCCCATCATTCCGCCCGGCAGACCCGGCTTAACGAGGAGCGAGTTGTTCAGACGGTTCAAGTCAGGGCAGTAGTAGCCAAGGAAGTCGTCCATCATCTCCTGAATCTGTGTGCGGACCTCCATGTAAGCCTCCATGTTAATCTCTTTAACCTTGAAGCCGGCATCCTTCAGCATTTCCTGAACGGCGATGATATCGGCGTGGCCAGTACCCCAGGCAAGTGGAGCAACGGCAGTATCAACATAGTCGCAACCGTTCTTGCAGACTTCGAGGATAGAAGCCATGTTGAAGCCCGGACCTGCGTGTGAGTGATACTGTATGATGATGTCTTTCTTGTATGCCTTTATTCCGGCAGTAATCTTGCCGAGCGATTCAGGACGGCCGATACCAGCCATATCCTTCAAGCAGATTTCGTCTGCGCCGGCATCGATGAATGTCTTAGCCAGATTAACGTAGTATTCTACGGTGTGGATAGGCGAGTGGGTGATGCAGAGAGATGCCTGGGCAATCATTCCGCCTTCCTTTGCATATTTAATTGATGGAATTACGTTGCGTGGGTCGTTAAGTCCGCAGAAGATACGGGTGATGTCTGTACCCTGTGCCTTCTTAACCTTGTAGAAGAGCTTTCTCAAGTCCTTAGGACATGGGCTCATTCGCAAGCCGTTGAGGGCGCGGTCGAGCATGTGTGTCTGAATTCCAGCCTCGTGGAAAGGCTTTGTCCAAGCGCGAACCGACTTGTTAGGGTTCTCGCCGTAAAGAAGGTTTACCTGCTCAAAGCCACCGCCGTTTGTCTCAACACGGTCGAAACATCCCATTCTGATGATGGCTGGCGCAACCTTTACCAACTGGTCAACTCGTGGCTGGTACTTTCCGGCACTCTGCCACATATCGCGGAAAACTAAACTGAATTTTACTTCTTTTTCCATATTATCAAACTCTGTTTTTTGTCGTTATGAAATTAAATTTTCTCAACTTTCGAAACACGACCCTTGCCGCCAGTAAGTTGAGCCACTGTAGCGTCGATTATTGCCTTTGTTTGTGCGTCTATTGCGCTCGGAGCGGCAGCAACAGGCGATTTCTTCTGTTCTTCCTCTGCCGGAAGCTTGTTCGTTGCCGCAATAAGCAACTTTCCAAGAAGTATAACAATGCACAGAATGAGGAACACCGTGGACATTCCCACGAGCATCAGTTGTACTCCTAACATGAATTCATCGTTCATAGTTTTATATTATTTAGTTATTATTTGTCTTTCAAAAAATCCGTACGAAAATATCAAAAAAAATATTAACAGAGTAATTTTGTCTTATGTTTTTTAGTAGAAAGACGGAAAAAAACAGACCAATGTTCTGAAAAGTTGTTGTAGAGCAGAAGTTTTAAAAAGCGATGCTTTCCGCAGAATACAAAAAGCCCGAGAACGCAAATCCTCGGGCTTCTTTTGAAGTTGTATTTTGATTTCTGATTATCGAACGATAACAGGACTGTACTTAGGAACAAGAGTCTTCATTACAATCCAGCCGATAAGATAAGCAACGGCGCAGACGCAGAAGATAATCATGTAGCCTGCTGGCTTGCCCTCGAATCCGAGGAACTGGAATGCTGAACCCTGCTCTGCTGCGTATGTGAACAGACTTCCTGAGCACTTGTTGATAAGGAATGAACCAAGACCGCCTGCCATTGCGCCGATACCTGTTACGGTAGCGATAGCAGTCTTAGGGAACATATCAGATACTGTTGAGAAGATGTTTGCACTCCAAGCCTGATGTCCTGCACCAACCAGACCGATGATGATTGCCGGCCACCATGCGCTGTAAGCACCGAGAGGCTGAGCAAACAAAGCAAGTACTGGGAAGAATGCGAAGATAAGCATTGCAAGCATACGACCCTGATAAGGATTCATGCCCTTCTGCTCGACGAACAACTTTGGAAGATATCCGCCGAACATTGAAAGAACTGTTACGATTGCATACAATGTGAAGATAAGCGCGATACCTGTTGGAGAGTCTGATGTATATCCGTACTGGTCAGAGAAATAAGCAGGAGCCCAGAACAGGAAGAACCACCAAACACCGTCGGTCATGAACTTACCGAAGGCAAACGACCAAGTCTGACGGAATGTGAAGCACTTTGCAAAGCCGATAGCAGGACCTTCGTCGTCGCTGTTTGCAGCATTGTTGCTGTCCTCATCCTGATTGATGTAAGTAAGTTCGGCCTCATTTACATGCTTGCTCTTTGTTGGCTTGTCGTAGATGAAAATCCAAAGACCAGCCCAAACAAAACCGAGCACACCGATGATTACGAAAGCCAACTCCCAGCCCATAGCCTTTGCCAGCAACGGAATAGTTGCAGGAGCAGCAAGGGCACCAACAGATGCACCTGCGTTGAAGATTGATGTTGCGAAAGCACGGTCTTTCTTAGGGAAATATTCAGCCGTAACCTTGATTGCAGCAGGGAAGTTACCAGCCTCGCCAAGTGCCAGAACACATCGGCATGCAAGGAAGGCATACATACTTACGGTTGCAATAGTAAGGGCTGCTACCGAGCCAGCCTCTACGGCTCTGAGAGCCTCTACGCTGTTAAGGCCTTCCCACTGCATTGTGAACCAGCCACAACCTGCATGCATAACAGCACCGAGCGACCATACTACGATTGCCCAAAAATATCCTTTCTTTGTACCCATCCAATCTACAAACTTGCCTGCAAAAAGGTTCGCTACGGCATAGAAGATTGAGAATACGGCTGTGATGTTACCGTAAATTTCATCTGTCCAATGAAATTCCGGTGCAATAAAATCTTTCCAAGTTAGGGATAGAACCTGACGGTCCATATAGTTTACTGTAGTAGCAAAAAACAACATGGCACAGATAACCCAGCGGAAATTACTCATTTGGTTTGTCTTTAAAGAACTCATTCTGTTTTGTTATTTAGTTATCAAATTCTTGCAAATAGTGGAAAATCGCGAACAAAGATAAAGTAAACTACTGAAAAAAACAAGAACTTCGCCGAAATCTCCAAAAAAAAAGAAAAAACGCATGTTTCGTTAATCGTATTTATGTATCTTTGCACACGAAATATATTAATAATGTTAATATGATCAGAAAATACTTATCGATTACACTTGCTTTTGTTTTTACCAGTGCGTTTGCGCAGGACAAAATTATAGTACCTTCAGATCTTCCCATGTCTGTCAGAATGGTTAAGAGTGAGATGCACCGATGCCCAAAGGGCTGGCAGCTCGATTTCCAGAAACAGCCAAAGTGGGATTATTGCCATGGCGTAGAGATGAAGGGCTTCCTCGAGGTTAGCGAAATGTATCGCGACACCGTGGTCTACGCATACGTCAGAGACTTCTGCAACCAGATGACTCACGACGACGGCACGGTAGAGACCTATCGTCCTTACGAACTCAGTCTCGACCGCATAAATACAGCAAAACTCTTCTTCAAGATGTATTGGAAGACGGGCGACGACAAGTATCGCCGTGCAATCGACAAGTTCAGAATGCAGTTTGATTTTCAGCCTCGCACATCCGAGGGCGGATATTGGCACAAGATGGTTTATCCAAACCAGATGTGGCTCGACGGAATGTATATGGCACAGCCTTTCTATGCCGAGTATAACCGCCGTTTCGGTAAGTTGAGAGAGTGGCAGGAGTGCATCAAACAGTTTAAGATAATCGATAAGCATACATTCGACCCCGTAACCGGATGGAATCGCCATGCGTGGGATGAGAAGGCCACACAGCGATGGGCTAACCCAACAACCGGACAAAGCGCACACGCATGGGGACGCGCAAACGGCTGGTACGCAATGGCACTCGTTGATGTGCTTCAGCAGATGCCTGAGGACATCAAGAACAGAGGTGTGCTGGTAGAGATTTTCCAGAGAGTTGCAAAGCAGATTCGTGACAAGCAAGACCCTAAGACTGGCTTGTGGTATCAGGTTCTCGACCGTCCGGGCGATGAGGGCAACTACTTCGAATCGTCGGTTTCGGCAATGTTTATCTACACCTTGTATCGCGGCGTGTTCCAAGGTCTTCTCGACGAGTCATACCTTGATGCAGCCGAAAAGGGATACGACGGTTTCATGAAGGAATTTGTTGATGTTCAGGCTAACGGATTGGTAAACATCAAGAAATGCTGCGCTGTTGCTGGACTTGGCGGTCGTCCTTACCGAATGGGCGACTACAAGTATTACATCGAAGAGGCTGTCAGGGATAATGACCCTAAGGCTGTAGGTCCGTTCATCTCGCTCTGTATTGAGCGTGAGAGACTTGCAATGCGTGCGCAGAAGGCAAGTGCTGTTTCGAAAAAAAATAGCGCAAAGAGTGGCAAAAAAGGTAAAAAGTAAATAATAATAGGTGCGCAGGTGTGCGTACCTATTTATAATATAAACAAAATGATTACAAACTACATTGATTCCATGAAAAAATTGCTTCTGTTGGCAATTCTTACAACTACATTCGCGACGGCTGGTGCAAAGGGACAATACGATAATTCCGATACGCTCTATGTGTCGCTCGACAGAAAAGGAGAGTTCAAGTCGATAGCCAAGGCTATCGAGGTGTGCCGCGCGTTTATGGAGTATCACAAGGTGATTTTCATAAGAAACGGCGTTTATCGCGAGAAACTGGTAATACCGTCGTGGCTCACAAACGTTGAACTGTGCGGCGAGTCGGCCGACAAGACCGTCATTACTTGGGACGATCACGCAACGCGATTCATAACAGGTTCAACTTCCGAAATGGGAACGTTCAGAACCTATACATTAAAGGTTGAGGGCAACGACATCACTCTTAAAAACCTGACCATTGCCAATACGGCAGGCAGGGTGGGACAGGCGGTGGCTCTGCACACCGAAGGCGACAGGATAAAGGTTCTGAGCTGCCGATTGCTTGGTAATCAGGACACCGTATATATGGGCGTTGAAGGAACAAGAGTGTTCTACAAGGACAGTTATATTGAGGGAACGACCGATTTCATCTTCGGTCCGTCGATAGCATGGTTTGAGGGCTGCGAGATTCGCGAACTTGCCAACTCGTATGTTACAGCGGCTTCAACTCCCGAGAACCAGAAATTCGGCTACGTCTTTAACAACTGCAAGATTACGGCCGACGATTCAGTAAAAGAGTTCTACCTCGGTCGTCCGTGGCGACGCTTTGCAAAGACGCTCTTCATGCATTGCGAACTCTCGGGCAAACTCAGCAAAAAAGGCTGGAAGCAATGGAGTAATGCCGAGGAAGGCGCAGAACTTACAAACACTCAGTATCAGGAGTTTGAGAACTCAGGCGAGGGCGCTCAGACAAAAGACAGAGTAGAGTGGAGTAAGGTTCTCAGTAAGAAAGAGGCTTCGAAAATAACACCTGAAAGTGTTTTTGGGGTAAACACATCATGGATTGTTGAATAAAATAGTAAAAAGGCAAAAAGTAATTTTCAATTGATAGAATAAATATTTAAGGCATGAATTTGAATTTACAAATTAAAAGATGTGCTCTTACTTTTGTAATGAGCATGCTCTGCCTGATTGTTTTTGCGCAAAGTTACACCGTGCGAGGAATTGTAACGGATAATAGCGGCGAGCCTATTATCGGTGCAAACGTATCAGTGAAGGGCACGAACAATGGTACAATTACTGACTTTGATGGTAAGTTCACGCTCGACGACGTAAAACCTGCCAACGTGCTGGAGGTTTCTTACATCGGTTACATTACTCAGAGCGTGAAGGTCGGTTCTATGGCTAACTTCACCATCATGCTTCACGAGGATGATAAAACCCTCGACGAGGTTGTTGTTATCGGTTACGGTACAATGAAAAAGCGTGACATCACCGGTGCCGTTTCTTCTGTATCGAGCGATAAGATTATCGACCCAGTATCAAACGTAACGCAGGCATTGCAGGGTAAACTGTCTGGTGTGTTCGTTCAGAGCACCGACGGTCGTCCGGGCGGTTCTGTAAAGGTTCGTGTGCGTGGAGGTGGTTCCATCACACAGAGCAACGAGCCTCTTTACATTGTCGACGGATTCCCTGTGTCAAGTATTGCCGACCTTTCTGCCGAGCAGATTGAGTCTGTCGACGTGTTGAAGGATGCCGCTTCTACCGCAATCTACGGTTCGCGAGGTGCAAACGGTGTAGTTCTTGTAACAACCCGAAGCGCACAGACCGGTGATAAGGTTCGCGTTCAGTACGACGGATATTATCAGACTAAGACTGCAGCCAAGAGACTTGAAACTCTGAACGCTCAGGAATATGTTGGTATTACTTGGGGTATCGGTACAATGCTTGGTATTGGTGACAACGTGGCTAAGTATTTCGGATTGGGTTCTGCCTATGGAAACAATTTTGCTGCTTACGGCAATGTGGCCGCTCACGATTACACAGACGATTTGTTGCGTAATGGTAGAGCGCACAGCCACAATATCTCAATCACCGGAGGTTCAGAGAAGACAAAGATGGCTTTCAACCTCAACTATTTTGATGAGGATGGTTTGAAGAAGAAGTCTGGCTTTGAGCGTTTTGCTACTGCCTTGAAGATAAATCAGAAGGTTAGCGAGAAGGTAAAGCTCGACCTCGAATTCCATTATAGTGAGGCAAATACAGAAGGTAGTGAACAGGAGGTTAGCAGTAAGGGCTCCGTGATCTCTTCTGCATATATGTATCGCCCAATCGACAATCCGTTTGGAACTGGTGTGAAGACTTTGTTCGGTGATGGCTCGAAAAATGTTGACGAGGACTACAACCCTGTTACGATAAATAACGGAACTGAGCAGTTTGTACAGAGAAGAAACTTCCGTGCAAATGCTGGTCTTGAATGGACTATTGTAGATGGCTTGAAGTTCCGTACTGAGTTTGGTGGCGGTCGTGGTAATGGCGAAAACCGATTCTACAACAACGGATATTCGCTTAACAGTAAGGATGTAAACTCTGCATCTATAAGCAAGACAAACGGTTGGCAGTATCGTTCGGCTACAACTCTTAACTGGCAGGCTGTAAGTCTTTCTGATATTCATGATTTGTCAGTCCTTGTTGGTAACGAGTTGCGTGGTTCTTCATCAAGCACATTGTCAACTGGAAAATTAAAGGGATATCCTGTTTCTTATAATTCTGATGAGGCTTGGGCTAATATCGGTGCATACGATTCTTCTCTTGCTCAAACAGCACCATCGAACAATGTTGGTGTTCCAGAGCGTAACGTTTCATTCTTTGGCCGTTTGAACTATAGCTTGAAGGATAAGTATTTGCTTACAATTACTGCCCGTGCCGATGCTTCGTCTAAGTTTACAAAGAATAACCGTTGGGGTTACTTCCCAGCAGCTGCGGTTGCATGGCGTTTGGGCGACGAGAGCTTCTTTGAGGGCTCACGCGAATGGCTTTCAAACCTAAAGCTTCGTTTGTCATACGGAACAGCAGGTTCTGATAATATCAACTCTTCTTTGTGGCAGACAACCTATACCTCAAGTTCGTCTGTTCGCGACGGTTCTCCAGTACTTACATACAAGACTTCGTTCCTTGGAAACCCAGACTTGAAGTGGGAGACAACAGTCTCTCGTAACCTTGGTCTCGACTTCGGTCTGATTAACAATAGAGTTACAGGTAATATCGATGTTTACTGGAATACAACAAAAGACCTTCTTATCACAGTTCCTGTGAGTGTAACAACAGGTTCTAACTTCCAGTACCAGAATGTTGGTAAGACATCTAACAAGGGTATCGAGTTTGCTATCAATGCAAATATCATCCGTACAAAGGATTTTGAATTGACAGCTTCTGCAACATACAACTACAACAAGAACAACATCGACGAGTTGAAAGAAGGTGTGACAACCCTTTATGGTTCTACATGGGGTTCATCAGACCAGGTTCCACAGCTCGACTATGAGTATATCGTAGGTCAGCCAGTTGGTACGGTTCGCGGTTTCAAGTGTGTAGGCTTCTATTCTGTTGATGACTTCGAGTATATCAACGGTCAGTATTGCTTGCCAGTTGATGATAACGGAAAGCGTGTAGGCGATTTTGCTCTTTCAACTTTGTATGATGCTACAATGGGAAAAGAGTTCAATGTTCCTTCAGGACAGAGCGCATTCCCTGGAGCTGCCAAGTTTGAGGATGTAAACAAGGATGGTGTTATAAACGAGGATGATGTAACAAACCTTGGCTCTATAACTCCAGCGCATACCGGAGGTTTCAACCTAAGTGCAAAGTACAAGGGATTTGACTTTGGTGCAACATTTGCTTGGGCAATTGGCGGACATGTTTACAATGCTGTGGCAATGAACTCTCTTTCGGCAACTAAGCAATCTCTTGGTTCTAACCGTCTCAGCTTTATCAGAGAGTGTTTCCAGGTTCAGAAATTTGATGACAAGGGTGATGTTTACTTGGTTACCGACCCAGATGAGCTGAAGCAGATGAATGCAAACTCAAAGTACTATCTGCCAACGCTTAAACCTTATGTAATTTCTACATTCTTCGAGGATGCTTCATATTTGCGTCTGAACTCGGTAACTCTTGGCTATTCGTTGCCAAAGGAGTTTGTAAAGCATCTTGCAATGCAGAAGCTTCGCTTGTATGTTACGGCTTCTAATTTGCTTACAATCACAGGTTACTCTGGTCTCGACCCTGAAGTCAGCTCTGCCGATGACAAGGGTGGTAAGCAGAATTCAGGAAAATTTCCTACAATCGGACTTGACTGGGGTGCTTATCCTCGTGCAAAATCATTTACATTCGGTCTGAATGTCGAGTTCTAAACCAAAGAGGTGTAAATTTAATTATTGATTAAAAATGAAGAAATCATTATATATTGTTTTAGGTGCAGGAATATTGCTTGGCGCAACATCTTGTGATGAATACCTTGACACATCTTCGCCTTCTATTGCATCGTCAGATTTCGTGTTTACACACGAGGAGAGTGCGCAGGGTGCGCTTAACTATGCCTACGAAATGTGGCGAGGAAGTTCGGCTGTTCACTCAAACGGATTGTTCTACGATGTGGTTGTTGACGGCGATGAGACAACACGCCAGCCAGAGCGTTTCGGTGCTCAGGCGCGTAACTTGCCACAGAGTATGTATGCAGCCATTTCGGGTGCTGCGGGTGGCGTAAACTGCGAGAAGGGCGGTACTAAGAACTTCAGTCTCGACTACAAGAATTCAGCATCTGCTTTTTCTGGCTTGTATTCTATTATCGGACAGACAAACTATCTTACCCGTGCTTTCGAGGCTCAGCCAGAGTTTGAGAAGATTCTAAAGGAAGGCAAGCCTACTGTATTGTCTGACCTTTACGGTCAGGCAGTAGCACTTCGTGCAACTTGCTACTTCGAGCTTCTTCGTTTCTTCGGCGATATACCTTACTCTCTTGAGCCGGGTGTTGCTGCCGAGGGCTTGGTAAGTCGCGATTATATCTACGACGACCAGCTCCGCCGTTTGAAGTTGGTTGAGCCATTTATGTTCCGCCTTGGCGAGAACGCATCGGCTGTGCCTACAATAATGACAAGAGACTATGTAGACGGTCTTATCGGTCGTATGGCGTTGTATGCAGCTGGATACAGCACTCGTCGTAACGATGTTGAGTATGTTGGTTACGATGGCAACAAGATTTCTTTCGAGATTGCATGCAAGTCGGCAAACACAAATTCGTTCTATGCTCGCCGTAGCGATTACAAGAAGATTCTTGAGGACGCGCTTCCATACCTTCGTAGCTTCTATGCAGCATCTTTGTCACGCAATAGCTATGGTTACTTGGTTGTAAAGGATGGACGTACTTCTGATGTGTTCAACACAGAGGATGGAAAGGTAGAGCGTAAATACGGAAATCCATATCAGTATGCTTTCCAGCAGATGATGAACGGCGACGGCTTCTATTCAGCAGAAAGTGTGTACGAGATTCCAGAAACTCGTGCCGTAGGTGCAAACGAGCGTCCATACGCGTTTGGTCGTCCATCAAACGGTGGTAGTAGTAACTCATTCCCATGTAAGGCATACTGTCAGAGCCGTTTCAACCCTCTTTACTACTACAACGACTTCGACCCTAAGGATTTGCGCCGCGATGTTACATGTGCCGTTACTGGTAGTGACGGTAAGGGTGGCGAGGCTATCATCTCGCTGGCTGGTAATGCCTCAGCAAAGCTTGCCGGCGGTATTGCCCTTAACAAGTGGGACGAGAACCGTGGTTCTTCGCCTTATGTATTGTCACAGCGTCAGGCTGGTATCAACTGCCCTTACATGCGTTCTGCCGACATCTATCTTATGATTGCCGAGATTGATGCAATTATAGGTAATGAGGTTGAAGGCAAGCAGATGCTTGAAGCCGTTCATAACCGAGCTTTTGCCGAGCCACAGGACATCAACGCCTTCATCGAGAAGTGTGGCGGTTCTTTGCTCGATGCTGTTATCGAGGAGCGCAAGCTTGAGTTCGGAGGTGAGGGCTCACGCCGTTACGACCTTATCCGTAACAATATGCTTACTCCTGTTCTTACTGATTTCCATAACAAGATGGAGGCTATGTATTCCGACCTTCAGACTAAGGGATATCATACTTTCGAAAACGGAAACGTGATTTCTAACTATATCTGGGTAAAGAGCGTAGATGCCAAGAAGCTCTTCGGATATCGCCTTACAACTCAGTATTCTGCTCCTGAAGAGGCTGCTGAGTACGACTGGCAGAATGACCTTGCATCAACAGTTCTCTATCCATGCTGGAGAGGTCAGAATGATGACTGGTATTCTGTTGGCTATGCTTCTTATTCGTTGGAGTCTGATAGAACAAAGAACTTGGCAAAAATCAATCAGACAACTACAAACCTTTCAATTGTAGGCTTGTTCCGCCATGTTGATGAAGAAGAGGCAAAGGCTCTCGAAGCCGACGGATATACAAGAGTTGACTGGGGTATTTCTCTCCTCAGCAGCGATAACAAGGACGACTATAACAAGAATGTTTTGTGCGGATATGTTTACGACTATCCTCCAATCTACTTCTTGCCGTTCAGTATAACTGATATGCAGACATCTAAGATTACAAACGGTTATGGCTTCCAGAACGTGAAGTAATTTAAAAGAAATATCATAATAAGAAAGTCTGGTTTCCCGAATGTGGAAGTCAGACTTTTTTTGTAAATAATGTTCGTAATTTGCAACAAAATGTTGGAAAAAGAAAAGGCGTAAGCGTAATATTATTATTTTTGTAACTGAAATGTAACTAAAACTGATGTAATAACAAAATCTAAAAGTATGAACAAGTACATTCTGACTTTTGTATGCTGTCTGACATTCTCGCTGCTTGGCGTGGCTCAGACAAGAGAGATTATTCCGGTAGACTGGAAGGGTATTAAAAAGGAGATAAAGAAGAATCCCGAACATGTAAGGGATTTGGTAAAGAGGCTCTCTGCCGAGAAATTAGATACTACTATGACTTTTCCTGAGAGGATTCTGGCATTCTATGGGCAGTCTTTCCTGACCGACGATGGCGAGGAGCTTGATGCAAGGGAGTCGATGAAGTTGCTGAGAGAAGAGAAATATAAGGATTGCATAAAGAGGGCAGACAAGGCTTTAGGCGTAAATCCGCTGAACTTGGATGCTCTTTGTGCCAAAGGCGTTGCCTTGAAGAGGCTGTCAAAAGATTCAAAATCGGGAGTAGCAGAAGACGAATGTATTCAGTATTTCAACAGAATGACTCGCATCTTCAACACGATAGCGATGACGGGCTATGGAGACAAGGAGCATCCTTTCTATGTTACGAAGGTGAGCGACGAGTATAGTTTTATGAACCATTATCTCGAACTATACGACCGCGAGCGTCAGGTTCTTGCCGGAAACTGCGACCTTATTTATTTGAAAAATGGCAGCAAATATTACGACGCAAAGGAAATCTATTTTGAGATTACGCGAGTATTGGAGCTTGAGTCGATAAAGTTTGGCTTAATGAAACCTGATTATAAATAACAGAAAAACAGAGCATCCTAATCAAAGAAAGATGCTCTGTTTTTTATTGTTTGTATGCGGCAGACTTGCAAAAGTGATTTTTTAGTCATATTTTTGTGCATAAGGAAGTTAGATGCCGTCATTCATCGGCTTCTGTAAAAAAACTATAACCTTTATAAAAACACATTTATATGAAACAGGACAAAAACATGCGCGTGGGAATTATCGGCGCAGGCTGGATAGCCACAAAGGCAGCAATCACGCTTTGCCATTTAACAAATGTTGAGGCTTATGCCATAGCGTCGCGCACGCTTGCCAGGGCGCAGGAGTTTGCCGCAAAATGGAACATTGCCAAGGCTTACGGCTCGTACAGCGAGCTGATTGCCGACCCCGATGTTGACCTTGTGTACGTTGCAACGCCTCACAGCCATCATTTCGGTGTTACGCGCGAGACTATCCTTGCCGGAAAGCCTTGCCTTGTTGAGAAGGCTTTCATGGCAAATCATCGTGAGGCTGAGGAGATTGTTACGCTGGCGCGAGAAAAGCGCGTTTTCCTTGCCGAAGCCATCTGGACTCGCTATCAGCCGGCCGTGCAGATTGTGCGCAAACTCATATCCGACGGCAGGATAGGAGAGCCGCGGCTTGTTACGGCAACCCTGGGCTACAGCATGGGCGAGAAACCGCGCATAATGCAGCCCGATCTGTGCGGCGGCGCGTTGCTCGACCTTGGCGTGTATGCTATCAACTTTGTGAGAATGTTTTTCGACAGCAGGATTCTGAATATCGAGTCGCAATGTGTAAAGTCGAAAACGGGCATGGATTTGACAAACTCAATCTCGCTCGTTCTCGAAGATGGAATCCTTGCAAACCTTCAGTCGTCGGCTGCCTGCGTGGGCGATAATATCGGCGTAATTGCCGGAACGGAGGGCAACATTATAATAGACAACATAAACAATCCGCAACGGATTCGCCTGAACGGTCGCGACCGCGTGTTTGTAGAGGAGATTGAAGTTCCGCAGCAGATTACGGGCTACGAGTATCAGTTTTTGGAGTGTCGCGAGGCTATTGCCGACAACCAGCTTGAGCCGTACAGCATGCCGCTCAACGAAACGCTCTACATAATGCAGCTGATGGACGGTTTGCGCCGTAAGTGGGGCGTGCGCTATCCGATGGACGATTTCTGATACACGTTATTTGAGAATTCACAATTCATAATTCATAATTCACAATTCAGAATTCAAAATTCAGAATTCATAATTCAAAATTCAAAATTCAAAATTCATAATTGGCGGTTGGTTTTCATTATTCATAAACTACCCTCT
>JAEEGI010013581.1_pt1 | contig 17259 bp, 17 predicted proteins | sample 8958751 | NCBI WGS metagenome assembly JAEEGI01 (sample SAMN16246545, study PRJNA631951) | gut metagenome | biome: gut microbiome; feature: rumen; material: KS-attached | host: Bos | place: Iran: Karaj | collected 2018-10
GCCGCTGCTGGCATTCTTCTTCCATCTCCGTGATTCCCCGTCCGGCACGTCGGAGCATTCCGCCGTATATGGACAGGAGCTTTTTCGTCTTTTCCACTTCCTCGTCGGTGGCTTTGCCTGCAATGTCCACCTGACTGATCAAACTGCTGAAACTATCCATTATCGGTCCTCCTTGTTTCTGAACGACGGCTGCTTCCTGTACCCGATCCCGCGGGGTGCCGGCATCTTCGGCACCCGTATGTGCGGGGCGAAATTCATCGAGGTATCAATGCGCCGCCTGTGGATGTCATCTATGCAGTTCCCGGCGTGAGGCACCGCCGGTGCTGGCATCTGGTTTTCACATGACCGCCGTTCCCGGTATGCATTTTCCAGGGGTCAGGACACCGGCATTATATTATGCGTGTTTCGCATTGTCAACGACGCATCTGCAACGCATTACGCACTTTTTCTTGACACGTTCAATTTCCGTGTGTTATACTCCGGGCAAAAGGGGTCAATTGAAATAGTAAATGCACATTTGAAGTTGTAACTGCACGGGCATGACGGAAATTGAAAGTAAGAATGCACGTTTGAAATTGTAACTGCACGAATGGCCGTTTTTTGAAAAAGTAAGTGCACGTTTGGCCCCCCATTTAGCCAAGTACACCTTCACGGCGGCAGCACAGCAGCCAGGCTGCGAAATACTGCATGAATTGCAGTTGTAAACGCACCCTGGTAATACCCTCAGAATGAAAACAAGGGGAAGAATTTGTAGATAGTATGCCTGCAACTGCTCATTGCTTTCTTTTCGTAGGTAGCATTGGGTGCATTCCCTGTCAAGGCACCGGCTTACGCCTCACCGTTGGTGGCCTTGACAGGTCCTGAACCCAATGCTGTGGCTGAGTTAAGAGATGCACGCATCCCTCTCCAATATGATTGGAGCCTTTAATTTCCGGGTGAGAGGAGTTTCGGCGTCAGATTGACCTGGAAGTACGGAATCTTCTTTAGGCCAAGGAGAGTTGCGGCTTCCGCCCCATAGATTTGCAAAAATACATCCATAGGGCTAAGGCCATTCCATTTTTTCCGAGGATAAGAATTTACGTGATTCATCAGCAGATTAATCTGCTCAGGTGAATAGGGGTCGAAAGCCACACCCTTGGGAATCACATAGCGGATGAGTTCATGGTTCCGTTCACAGTTGCTCTTCTGGTTTGAGTTCATTGGATCACAGTAGAAGACGCGGGTTACAAGTTCTCCTGTTGCAGGATCAACCTCTATTGAGTTGGGATCCGAAAACTCAGACCCACGATCTGTAAGAATTACGGGAAACATCACCTTGTAACGGTCAATTCCCAACGTCTCTCGTAACCACTTAAAAACAGCCGTGACGCTCGCTGCTGTATTCCGGTCCCGAAGAAGCATTAACTGTAGATCGCAGTTCTCGAATAAAATGGTAAGTAGGACCTTGCCGCCTTTCTTTCCAATTACACTGTCCATTTGAATGACAGGGACGTCAGGGTTCTCATGCTTGTACTCAAGGAATTTGTCATAGGTGCGACCTGTACAGCATTTTCTGTCTACTTTCAGAGTGGGTCCACTTTTCTTGCGCATAGGTCGGCGAAGTTTCAGCCTCAATTCCGTATTATTCGCCGAGAGAAGACCGCAGTCTATGTAAGAATAGATTGTCTTTACGGAAACCGGCATCTCATCCTTGTGCTGATTCCAGATGACGGAGACAGAAAGTCCTCGCTTAATTCCATCAGATATAACTTGATCAAGGTATTCGAGCTCTGGCTCGGAAAGAGATATACCCTTTCGAGATTCCGAATAGTTTTCTTCGTATAAAGATTGGGCCTGACGTGCGTCGTACAACATTTTGGTCAGATGGCATCTACTCCTTTTGCTGCAGCCATTGCAGACATACGGTAGCTTGAAATACTTCGTGCACTTCTCCTCAACGTAGTGTTTACAGATCTGATTGCATACAGTGCAACTGGTTTTACAGGTTTTGAATACATTTGACTGGCAATGATCTCGGCAGATTAGCGGTTGATTGCAAGTAAACCTATGGACGCATAGGTTCCCTTTGTGGGAAAATACCAATCTCCTATGGGCAAGTATTTCTCGAGAAACCGTGGTTCTGCTTTTTCCAATCTTCTCAGCTATTTGGGTGAAATCCTGCTGCTCCCTTAGGCCAGCCTGTATCGCCAGCCGATCATCGAATGACAGATGTTTACTCATATCAACCTCCTCAGATGCAGGCACATCTAAGAAGAGTATATTACGGCAATAATGCAACTGCTTGATTGAAGTTGTATTTGCACACAAACAAATGCCAGTGGTTGTAATTGAAAACGCACGGATTCCGTGAGTTATGGTTCTGCAAACCGTGCATTTCGTTTTTCAATTAACGACTCCGGGCAAAAAGGCACCGAAATGAAGGGAGAATTCCAAATGGGACGCATGAAAGCCGTTGAAAAGGTCATCCCGCTGGGAGAACTGATGGACACCAACTACAGTTATCTCGCGGAGCAGGAACAGAACATCATCGGCAGGCGCATAGCCGAGGCCAGGCAGAAAAAAGGGGTCTCCCGTTATGTTGTGGTGAAAGCTCTGGAGAAAGTAGGCTGCAAAGTGACCGCGAACGCCTACGGCCGCTGGGAGACCGGAGATACCTTCCCCAGTGCCTACCAACTGGTGGCCGTATGCCAGGTGCTGGACATCGATGAGGATATCTCCTTCTTTACTTCAGCGCCGAAGATCCAGGCTCTGAACGATTTGGGAAAGAAAAAAGTCCGGGAATACCGGGATGACCTCATTGCGACCGGTCTATATACGCCGAAGACGCCGGTGAGTATCGAAACGATCCGGAAGCGGAAAATGAAGAAATACCTTGCACCGGTCTCCGCCGGCACAGGCAACTTCCTTGAGGACGGGGATTATGAAATGGCCGAATTCCCGGAAACTGCGATCCCGGTCGGTGCGGATTTCGCCCTGACGATCTCCGGTGACAGTATGGAGCCCGTCTATCAGGACGGTCAGATCATCTGGATCCAGGAGACTTCGGAGCTCCGGCTTGGTGAAGAAGGCATCTTCATCTACGATGGTCAGTCTTATTTCAAGGTTTTGACTGAACGGGTCGTCAGCGACAACGGGGCCGATGTCCACATACCCGTCCTCCGCTCCTACAACGAAAAATACGCGCCGAAAGAAGTGCGTACGCAGCTGGGATTCCGGGTCATTGGCAGGGTCCTCTAAGCTGGGAGTTTTATTGGACACCTTTCCTGAGATACTGTTTACACCGGAGAAACCCGGAAAACAGGCAAAGGAGGTCCAATCATGATCAACACTGTCGAGCGTGTTACCCAACTTGCTGCCAGCCGCCACCTGACGATGAAGGCGCTGGCCAAGGCGAGCGGTGTACCCAGTACCACTTTGAGATCTGCCCGGTCCCGAAACTCTCAGCTGACCCTTGATGTGATCGAGCGGCTCTGTTGCGCGATGGGTGTCTCCTTGTCTGAGTTTTTCGACGAGAAGGCCCCCTGAAACTACGACTGCCGGAGACCCGGCACATCAGGTGAAGCACACGGCCCGCACGGAAGCGGACAGGTTATGGAGGTGTTCACATGGCGAAGAAAGAAACGAAGAAGCTCGAATCCCCTCGCCCTGCTGAGGATCGTGTGAAGGCGCTGGAGACTTCCATGTCTCACATCAACAAGACCTTTGGCGACGGCACGATCATGTATCTCGGCCAGCGGCCGGAGATGAATATCGAATGCATCCATACGGGCAGCCTGGCCCTGGACTATGCGCTTGGCATCGGCGGCGTCCCGAAAGGCCGGATCATTGAAATCTACGGTCCTGAGTCATCCGGCAAGACCACCCTCGCACTGCATATCCTGGCTGAAAGTCAGAAGGCGGGCGGTGTCGCTGCGTTCATCGATGCCGAACATGCACTGGACCCGGTCTATGCCGGACGCCTGGGCATTGACCTGAACGAGTTGCTCATTTCCCAGCCTGATTCCGGGGAGCAGGCACTGGAGATCACGGATACACTGGTACGGAGCGGCGCTGTGGACGCCGTCGTTGTAGACTCCGTTGCAGCTCTGGTCCCGAGAAACGAGATCGAAGCTGAAATGGGAGACAGTATCGTCGGTCTGCAGGCACGGCTGATGTCCCAGGCGCTGAGAAAGCTGGCCGGCTCGGTCTCAAAGACCAACTGCATCGTGATATTCATCAATCAGCTGCGCGAGAAAATCGGCAACCCGTACGGAAATCCGGAGACTACGACCGGTGGCCGGGCACTGAAATTCTACGCTAGCGTGCGTCTGGATGTCCGCAGGGTCGAGACTCTCGCCTCCGGGGGCACGAAGATCGGTAATCACACGCGGGTAAAGGTCGTAAAGAACAAGGTCGCACCGCCGTTCCGGGAGGCCGAGTTTGATATTCTGTTCGGCGAGGGTATTTCGAGGGGCAGCGAACTGGTCGATCTCGGTGTTAAGTTCGAACTGATCGAAAAGTCAGGAAGCTGGTTCACGTATGGGGATATCCGGGTACAGGGAAAGGATACTCTGAAGGATTATATCCTTAATAATCCGGTTCTGTCGGAGCGGCTTGAGGCGGAAATCAGGAATAAAATGCAAAGCTGCCGTCCGACCTCAGCCGGGTCCGAACGCTCCCCTGCTGAAGCTTCTGACGACCCCGATCTGGATGAAATGTACGCATAGCATCTGCCGCTCAGCATACACGGAATACTGCCGGAGCGTAAAGCAAAGATAATCCCAACAGGACACTGCATGGAAAGGAGGACCTTATGTACAATCCTTATAAACAACGCTACTACAACGAGCATCTGAATATCCCGGAGTCCTTCTATCGTGCGCCGAAGGCCTTCATGATCCGCCTGCTGAAACAGGGCAGCCGGTTCCTGTCCGCCGCCTACAATTACACCGACGCAGCCGACGGCCCGGACACCGGGCCTTACCGGTACGGTCAGTTCCAGCTCAGCACGTTCAAATCCGGAGACCGCTACTGCGCTTTCGCGGAAGTACCGACGCCTTCCGCCCCGACGCAATGCAGGCTGATCGGTTTTTCCGTAAAACAGGATGGAACGGAGCCGGTCTACCGCACCGTGGAGCTAAACTCCGACGGCACCTATTGCCTGTGCGGATGGACCGAAGACCGCGTTCATATCAATATCGCGGCCGTCAGCGGCAGCCTTTCGGATATGAAGGACTCGATGATCAGGGAACTGCTGGACTGGACGCCTGTGCAAACCTATTCCGGAATCACCGCATAACACACCTCAGTGTTTGGGCAAAGGGAGGAGCAACTATGAATGCCAATTCTACTCTGGCAGCGCAGAGCCCGGATGATCGTCGAACGGCTCCTCGGATACAGAAGATAGCCGTCAGTTGGAAACATGAGGAACTGCTGACCGGCTATAATCCCGGCTATAGTTATGACTCCGACTCAGCATATTATTATCATAACAACTACACAAAGATTCCGAATGAGTTCCACGCGTGCCCGCCTGAAACGGCTAGGCGGCTGTTTGACATGGTGGTCAATTGTCTGGCGTCCGTACTGCTGATTTCCGAGGAACAGAAGGAGACCTATTCTGACGACGGGCTTTACATGACGGTCTATTTCCGCGGTGGCACATACAAGTCATACAGTTGGAGAGATATGATCTTCGGAGACCTGTCCGGGCTTTTGCACTTCAGTGAGTTCGATTACTTCCGAAGGGAAAACGGTCCGTATAAAAGCGAGCAGCCAGTCCTGTCACCATTCTTTATGGATTTCGGATACTGGGGCAAGAAGATCACGCTTGAACATATACGGCATGTGGTGGAGAAAGGCCTAATCCCTTTCAGTTCCTTTTATGATGATCGGGTGCGAGCTCTGATTGAGCATGACGAAGGTTTCGACTCGCGGCCTGTTATCAACCCGGACAACTCCGTCAGTATCGTTGGCTTGACACTGTGGGTTGCTTTTCCCGGCAATTCCATCGAGATCAGCCCGGACGGTCAAATCGTCCAAGATGGAGGATATGTCTATGTACGGGTCTTGAAAGAAAATGGCGTGAAAATCGTATTCTCTAAGCGGGAACGCAAAAGGCTGATACCCAGAAGTGAAGCGACCTGGACCTGGGGTACTGGACCTGCTCCGAAAGGACCGGCTGAAAAGTAATCGTTAAAAGCTTCCGGGCATCAACGCACTTCTGGTTTATATGGTGGTATTAATATGTTCGGTGATCCAAAGTATTTCTTCAAGTTCATAGAAGGTGCCATCCTTGGCTTTGCTACTGCTGACGCCTTAGGCGTCCCCGTTGAATTCTCAAGCCGGGATGAACGTAGTCAGGATCCGGTTTGCGAAATGAGAAGTGGCGGTGCACATGGTCAGCCTGTCGGGACTTGGTCTGATGATACCAGTATGACCCTTTGTATGATCCATTCTCTCATCGAAAAGGGTATCGACTATGAGGATCAAATGTCGCGTTTCGCAGATTGGTTGGCAAACGGCAACTACACAGCCCGCGGGGATGTATTTGATATCGGCGGAACTACACATCGCGCTATAAACAAGTATCTTCAAGGGAAGCCTGCCCTGGAGTGCGGCGATGATTCGGACAACGCTTGCGGGAATGGCTCTCTTATGCGGATTATGCCCCTTGCTTTCTATCTCGAGGGCAAATACGGCAACTGGCAGCTTGATGATCAGACAGCGAAAATCATACATAAAGCATCAGATCTTACGCATGCCAACCGGCGCTGCGAAATGGCTTGCGGTATTTATTCCAGCATCATTTTCCAAATGTGTTCTGGTGGCTATTTACCAAATGCAGTCATGGGCGGATTAATCCCAGCGTTGTTCTTCTACCGTGACCATCCCGATTACAAAGATCTGTACGTTGAGTTTGAGCCGTTGCTTAACATCGCATCAATGACTGAGGATGATATTAAAAGCGGTGGATATGTTCTTGATACTTTGAAAGCAGCAGTATGGTGCCTGTTAACTACTAATGGGTACGCTGACTGCGTGATTAAGGCGGTAAACCTTGGGAATGATACGGATACTACAGCAGCTGTTGCAGGGGCCCTGGCTGGGATGTGGTACGGTGCGAACACAATACCGGTGGACTGGATTGAAAAGCTGGCGAAATGTGATGAAATCAGAGCGCTCAGTAAGCGATTTGCTTATACGTGCTTTGATGCTAAGGAATAAGCTTCTATGCCCACAGTAGGCATCTGCGCACGAAGAGATTAAATGGCAGAATAATATAATGATTCTTTAGTCTGTTTCACCGATCATGGAAAGAATATATATCTGCATTGACCTCAAATCCTATTACGCTTCCGTTGAGTGCGTACATCGTGGACTGGATCCGCTGAAAGCAGACCTGCTGGTGGCGGATCCGTCCCGGTCGGACCAGACGATCTGTCTTGCGGTCACCCCTGCTCTTAAGGAAAAAGGCGTTCCCAGCCGGCCCAGGCTGTTCGAGGCGAAGCAGAAAATCCGCGATTATGAATTCTCACACCACACGAAGGTCGATTACATTATTGCCGTCCCAAGGATGGCGGAGTATGAACGTATCTCAGCGAAGATCTACAGCATTTATCTTCGGTATGTCGCACCGGATGACGTACACGTGTATTCCATCGACGAGTGCTTCATCGACTGTACGGCGTACCTGCACACATACCGGGAAGAAGCCGAACTGACCGGAACCAACGCAGCGCATGTTATGGCCATGACCATGATCCGGGATGTTCTGAAAACGACCGGCATCACGGCTACCGTGGGGATCGGCACGAACCTGTACCTAGCCAAGGTCGCCATGGATATCGTGGCGAAGAAGCGCCCTGCGGATAAAGACGGGGTCCGGATCGCCGAACTGAACGAGGATTCCTACAAGTTCCTGCTCTGGGATCACCGGCCGCTGACGGACTTCTGGCAGATCGGTCCCGGCAAGGCCAAACGCCTGCAGAAAGCCTGTATGATGACCATGGGAGATATCGCCCAGAGATCACAGTGGGATGAGGAATGGTTTTATAAGCAGTTCGGCATCGACGGCGAGATCCTGATCGACCATGCGTGGGGCATAGAGCCGGTCACGATGAAGGATATAAAGTCGTATAAGACTGAAGGGCACAGTCTTTCAAACGGACAGGTACTCCCCCGCCCGTACAAGTACCCGGAGGCGAAACTCGCCTTCCGGGAGATGATCGAGGTCCTCTGCTCAGATCTGTTTTCAAAGAATCTCGTCACCAGGGGCTGCTCCTGGTGGGTATCCTACGATTACAAGAGCCTCGAAGTCTGCCCAAGCTATGATGGCCCGGTGTCTGTTGACTATTACGGCAGGCTCCACCCGACGCACAGCAACGGGACCGTGAAACTGCCGATGCTCACCAACAATTTGCAAATCATCACAGTCCCGTTATTGAAACAGTTCGACGACAGGACCGACCACCGGCTCCTGTACCGGAGGCTGGGCGTCTGCGCCAATGACGTCACGGAGGATATGGGCGTCTTCCAGCTGAATATGTTCGTGGATTATGAAGCGCTGGAAAGAGAGCGGAAACTTCAGGGTGCCATGCTGGAGGTCCGCAGGAAATTCGGAGCCAACGCCCTCTTCAAGGGCATGAATCTTTTGGAAGGCGCAACAACACTGGAACGCAATCGGCAGATCGGCGGCCACAAGGCATAGCTGCTCTTTCTGCCGACGGCAGGAGGAGCAAATCATGGATGCGATCGGGGTCATGCCCGTACCTGCGGATTTCCGCTATCTGAACGTCTTCCTGAAGGGAAAGCCCCAGCACGACCGCTTTGATGCTTTCAGGGTCCGCCATCCGATGATGGACGTCGGACACCGGGCGAAGATATTTGCCCCCTTTGATGCGCTGAAGGGATTCAGCGAGGCGATCGCTTCCAAAGACGTTCAGTACGAATACAGGATCGAACTGTCACCGGAGGATGCCGGGGAACTGGCCAGAAGGCTGTCGATCCTGCACAATTTGACATTCAACAGCCGAATGGCAAGGGCGAACCGCGTCCAGGTGTCGGTCACATACTATGAGCCCTGCAGCGATAAAGATAATGACGCATACGGTGTCAAAGGCAGGTATAAGACCATCACAGGCATCTGCTGGAATGTGGACACGGAAGAAAGCCATGCGATCCTGATCGACAGGATGAAAATCCCCCTGGAAGACGTACTGAGAATTGAGAGTTCCGGAGACATTTTCAGGAAACAATGGGATGAATTATAAGTGTATCCAGTAATCAGTCATCATCGTCGTCGAATAAGCTTCGACGGCGATCTTCCTCACGGCGCTCTTCTTCCTCCCGCCTGTATTCGCTGTCATCCCAATTATAAACATACTCGCCACGGTCCCAGCTGAATCCGTCCCGGTCTATATACTCATAATCGCCGGATTCGTAATTATAGCACCACTTCGCCATGATTATTCGGCTCCTCCTTTCAGGGCAACGATTTCATCGTAGCTCTCGTTCAACTGAATAATAAGCTCTTCCAGAAGCGGATCCGAACTGCCGCTTGTGACTCTGACTATATTGGAAACCAGGCTGGAATACTTGCGTTTTTCCGGGCAGTAATAGAAAGAAACCAGATGATTCACAGCGTCGTAACTGAAACCGGACAGGGTCTGCTGTTTAATATACTCTTCCATTCCCTTCGGATTGAATCCGAGATGGCTGCGGTAGTGTTCGTATGCCGTATCGATCAGTGCCTTCAGCTTTTCAAGAACCGATCTATTATGCCTGATTGCTTTCCTGACGAGCACTTCGGCCGAGCGAGAATTCCCGTTTTCGATCATCATCTCGATCAACTCGCCCAAAAACGGGAAGACAAATCGGTTGCTGTTCTTCTGCCTGTTCGTAACGGTGAATTCTGAAGAAAAGTAGTCGATAATATCTCTGTTTTCCGATAAGGCAACTGCACGAAGCAGTTCTTCATCCTTCTTATTCTGATAATCACTATTGTGAACAGGAAAAGCGGTGAGTTCCATTTCCGGTATCTCTCTGGCACGAAGAGAATCCAGGATCTCAAAATCGTTATTCTCAACCGCCAGGGCTATTGTCCGCGTTCTCAGCCGATCCTGGGACTGGATCTCAATTGGCGTAAACGAATCAACATAACCAGGCTCTCTTCTTTTGACACTCGTTCCCGCGCCGAATGAAAACCCCTTATCATGCCAGGCGGTCAGATCCACGAACCAGATGAATCTTTCTTCCAGAAGATACTTGATAAAAGCATAGTTCTTAAATTCGAGAGCATAATCGATGACGGACTTGCCGTACTCGTCGCAGTTGAGAAATAGATTGTCTTCGCGCTTCATGTACTTTTCCCAGGTCTCGCGGTCCTGGGAGAAAGCAATATCATAATTGGTCATGTGGCTGATTACCGGATTGTGGGACCTGCCCGCAGACAGGATCTCCTCAAAGGACACGTCAAGCAATTTTGAAATATACGGAAGATCATCGATTTGAATGCGCTTTGTCCCTTTCAATATCTGCAGGATCCGGTTATTCAGTTTGCGTATCTCATCATCGTTGGTTGAGTCATTCCGCATTTCCAGATATGCTTTGGAGAATTGACGAACGGATGGATACGGTTTCAATTCGATCAACGAACTGAGATATGCCCCGATCTCTTTGTCGCTTGCCAGAGAAAACATGCAGCATCCCTCCCTTGAGTGGTTTCTGCCGAAATTATAATCGTACCGCTTCCCAAAAGATAGTCAATATCTGTGTACACTAATAAGATATATCTTCTAACTGTTATCGTGAGTGTACACTAAACGTGTACATAATACCAGCTGCTCTGGAAAAAGCAAAGATATATCGGTCTATGAAAACAGACAGAAAGGATAAATGAATGGCTCATTGGAAACGGAAAACGCACCTGCTTCGACCTGACGAATTCATTTGCTCGTCGTGCGGTGCTTCATATGAGAAGGCGTATAGAAACTGCCCCTCGTGTGGGGCACAAATGAGAAACGCGAGATATGATCCGTCCTGGGTGGATGAAGCGGAAGCACTGTCCGCGATCATCGACGATGACTGGTGACCGAATTCCATATATGATGTGTATGAGCAAACTGTCTTGTTTTGGAGGATTGTCGATGGTCGATTATATTGAGGTGAAGCCGATCCCGGAAGTGTGCAAAAAGTGTATGGAAACCCAAACAGACGAAGAAGAATGTTATAACTGCGACTATGCCCTTGAGCGTTGGCAACTGTTACCGAAAATAGCGGATGACAAATGCGTAGGGCCGTCAATGATCTGCGAGGTCACCGGGAAGGCGGTACACATATAGGAATAATGGAAAAATGGACGCAAAAGGCAATTCTGAGTCTGCTTTCTGAAGAAGTGTGATTGGAAATCACTGCCGGGCCTTTCCTGACGCTTTGCAGGAGAGGTCCGGCTTCTCTATCCCTTCCTTTTGTGCATTTTTGCTCCGGAAGGGAAATTCAGGTATTATGGAACGCCTCAGCGGGAAGCTGTAAGATAACTGTGTTCTTACTAGATTTTTTCTCCTTTTGGAGCTTCCTAAGTTGTGAGCCATGCGATTTGCTGGCATTGCTGAGGCGAGGATTATCCATTTATAATCACCGCCTTACCGTACTGCGCCCTGATTTGTTTATTCAGATCAGAGCGCTCTTTTTGTCCAGACTCCGAGTGATCGGGTTTGAGAATATGTATTTGGAAAGGCGGTATCAATCAAGATGAAAAACGAAGTGTTCGCGGACCGATTCAGTCAGTCGTTCAGCAGCCCCGGAGATTTCCTGGGCTTTCTGGGCGAGCGCGCAAGGAACAGCAGCTGGATGACAGCCAGTTCCAAAGATCTTTCCTTTGAGGCGATGGACAGACTCCCCACTCCTGAGGACGTTACCGCGCCGTTCGGCATCAGCAGCAGCGACGCTGTCCTCCTCGACACGTTGGAGAACACCAGCCTGCTTCTGAAAGTGAACGGATATCGGTACCCGGTCCGCTCCTGCGCGCTGAAGTCCGTACTGGAAAGGGCCAGGATATCTGGCCATGCTTTGAGCAAGGTGTCGAAAGACGTATTTGCGGAGATCCTGAACCTCTGCATGGGCGTAGCTTCCGGCGACAGTCTCATCCGCATTGCGGACGAGAAAGTCTCCGCTGTCCACGGCGGCGATCCCAAGGATTACGCCGTCATGGATATGCTGTCTCTGTTCCAGCACGTCTGCGATTTCCTCGACCGTGAGTTCCCCGGCCATCAGTTCATTACTGCGCACTTTGAGCATGCAATGGCCACCGCGATCTGGCGGCTGGACGGCCAGTCGGATGAACTCCTGGACACATACCGCCGCGAGGTGGCGGCGAAAGGGCTGACCTCGTCCAGGATCGTTCCCGCGCTCCGCTTCACGACCTCCGACGTCGGCATGAGCGGAGCTAACCTGTACCCCATCTTCCTGCATGGGAACGGCGACCGGATCATCCCTCTCGGCTATCCCGTCAAGACGGACCATCGCAACGGTGTGGATCTGGATTACTTCGACAGCCAGCTAGGTCTGCTCTACGCCAGGTTCCGCGATGCGGTCCAGGCCCAGACGAAACTGCTGGCTATCGAACTCCGGTATCCTTCCACCGTCATGATGGGTGTACTGAAGAAGATCGGCGCGCCGAAGAAGGCGAGCTACGAAGCTCTGGACTACTTTCTTGCGACGCACGGGGATACGCCCTGCACGGCGCATGAGCTTTACACGCACATGAGCGACGTCATCTTCTCCGCCCAGTGCGACGGTGCCACCGGTGCCAGGATCGCGCAGCTGGAAGAGATCGTAGCCCGCGCCCTGCACGTCAACTGGAGCGATTACGACCGCCCCGGCGAATTCAGGTGGTGAGCCGGATGCCGAGCTATCGGATCCATCTCATCTGGTCAATGTACGGGCACGTTGATGTGGAGGCGGACACTCAGGAGCAGGCGGTTGAAATCGCGCTCGGACCTGACTGCCCGCTTCCTGACGGTGAATACGTGGACGAGTCCGTGCAGGTGGATGACATTATTGGAATTGAAGCCTTCGGGCAAACGAAAGGAGCGAATGAGAATGCCTAATTGGGCTATGGGATCTGTTGAAGTGACCGGGAAAGCCGCCGGTGTCATTTCCTTTATTGAACGCTTTCTCGACTGGTATGACCGCGAAGAACCCCGAAAGAAGTACTTTGCCCGGTCCGTCGTTGATGAAGACCGAAGCAGCCTTATCGAGCAGGCCAGGTACGAGAGGAGCGGGCGGCCCGAAAACGAGGATATCAGGCTCGTGTTCGGTGCCAGTTTCGCATGGTCGGCCTATTCCTGCCTGATCAGCGGGTATCCGGAATCGAACCCTGATGCGTGCATTTCCCTGGAACAGGCCTGCCGTGAAGACGGCGTCTCCGTTCAGATCTATACGGAGGAGCCTGGGATGTATTTCGAGGAAGACGTATTCTGTGATGCTGACGGGAATATCCGTTATTCGAGTGAAGAACTGACTCCGGTCCGCTGCCGTCACTGCGGAGCGACTCAGGGCATTTCTTCACACGCAGTCCTGGGCGAAGTCGAATGCTGCGAATGCGGCGAGACCGGCTTCGAATACGTGATAGAACAGGAGGAAACGTAAATGGCACTGGATCTGAATTATGAGCCTGTCGCCCTTGTCGATACCGCTAAGCTTACGAACGACGAGTGGCTCGAGTGGCGCAGGAAAGGGATAGGCGGCAGCGACGTCGCTGCTGTCCTGAATCTGTCCCCTTACCGTACCGCGAGGGATCTGTACTACGACAAGATCGGCGTTGCGCCTAGGATCGAAGAGGAGGACAAAAGTATTACCTTTGAGATCGGGCACCTGCTTGAAGACGTCGTGGCTCAGATCTTTGCGAAGAAGACCGGGCTCACTGTCTATGAAGACCACACGATGTACCAGCATCCGCTGTTCCCCTTCCTGATCGCGGACGTGGACCGATTCGTGCTGCTCCCGGACGGGAAAAAGGGACTGCTGGAATGCAAGACCTCCCATTATAACAACATGAAGACTACGTGGCTCAACGGTGCGGTTCCCCGTTACTATGAGCTCCAGGTAAAGCACTACCTCTCGGTCATGAATCTGGATACGGCCTATATCGCATGTCTGTTCAGCAATAATGAGAACGACTTCGTCTGGGCCAGGATCGACCGTGACCTGGAAGAAGAGGAAAGCACGATCCTGCAGCTCCAGCAGTTCTGGGACCGAAACGTCAGGTCCCGGGTGGAGCCTCCGCTTGCGGAGAAGCCGGACCTAGTCCTGGAAACCCTGCGGCGTTACTACGGCAGTGCGGACAGGAGCGCGCCAAAGCTCAGTCTCCGACCGGGCTACGGTCCCGCGCTTGCTCAGATCTGTGACCTGAAGGATGAAAAGAAAGCGCTTGAGGCGCAGGTCCGGGTCCTGGATCAGAAGATCAAAACGCTGTACGCGCCGATCGTGAACGAAATGGGCACCGCGTGTATTGCTTCCTGCGAAGACGGCGGAGAAATCTACAGTATCTCTTACAGTCCCCAGTATCGCGAAGGGATCTGCAAAGACCGCCTGTCGGCGCTGAAGGCGCAGTATCCGGAAATCTACGATGATTTTGTCGAAAGGACGGAAAGCCGCATTTTCAAAGTCACCAGGGACCGGGTCTCTTAAGGAGGTCCGGCCCATGAAGTGCAGATTTGAGCGTGCGATCTTCCAATCGGCAGCCGGATACTGTGTGTTCTCCTACAACACCGCGGACAGCTCCGTTCCCGAGGCGGCCCGGACGAACCGTTACTATTCGGACCGGAAGATCCACTTTACCGCCACGGGCGTCAACCTTCCGGCAACGGACGCGATCGAGGTAGAGCTGGACGGCAGCTGGGTGAATTCGAAGTACGGTCTCCAGCTGTCTGTTACGGAGATCCGGCAGCTTGCCCCGTCGAACCTCGCGGATATGGAAGCCTATCTGTGCTGCGGTCTGATCAAAGGGATCGGGCCTGAAACGGCGAAAGCTATCGTAGCCCGGTTCGGGGCGGACTCATTGGAGATCCTGGACAAGAAGCCTGAGGAACTGCTCACGGTAAAGGGCATAGCGGATACGAAGCTCAAGCGGATCGTGGACTCCTATCAGGAGACCAAAACGCTCAGCGAGCTGATGCTCTTCCTCGCACCCTACGGTGTGTCGGCGAAAAAGGCGGCTCTGATCCGGGACAGTTTCGGGGATGACAGCCTGAGGATCGTCAAGGAGGATCCGTTCCAGCTCTGCCGAGTCAAGGGTTTCGGCTTCATGACCGTCGACAGTATCGCGAGAAAAACGAAGGTCAGTCTGAAACATCCGCTGCGGTATTCCGGAGCGGTAAACTATGTACTCGATGAGGCAAGACTCTCCGGAGACCTGTTCCTCAGCGAAAAGGAGACTGTCAGCAGGTGCCATGAACTTCTGAACCGCGGCTGCGAAGAGGAAGTCGTATCGGAGCAGGAGATCAAAGCGGCACTTACAAACGAGCGGCTTGAATCGCGGGTATACGTCGACGGTTCCAGAGTATACCTCAGTTATGAACGCATGTGCGAAGTGAAGACGGCGAAACGGGTTGTCTCCATGCTGCTTGATGAAGAGTTCCGGTCAATAACCAATCTGCGGGATCGGATCTCGGCAGCGGAAACCAGACTGGCACAGGTACTGTCGCAGTCACAAAGGGAGGCGGTGGAACTGTGCCTTTCGCATCCTCTGTCGATCATGACTGGCGGACCCGGTACCGGCAAGACGACTACTCTCCGGTTCATGCTGGAGATCTACCGGCAGGCGAGGCCCGGATGGGAGATACTCCTCGCCGCTCCTACCGGCCGGGCCAGCAGGAGGATGGAGGAGCAGACCGGCGTGCCGGCATCAACGATCCATTCCGCACTCGGCCTGATCACCGATGACGACTCATACCTGAATGACGATTCGCCTTTGTCGGCCGATCTGGTCGTGATAGACGAGTTCAGCATGGTGGATATGCGGCTGGCGTACGCTTTGTTTTCAAGGCTCAAGCCCGGCTGCCAGTTGATCATCGTCGGCGACGCGGACCAGCTGCCGTCAGTCGGTGCGGGCAATGTGCTCCGGGAGCTCATTCGCTGCGGTCTTATCCCGACCGCGGCCCTGGACACGGTTTTCCGGCAGGCGCACAACAGCAGGATCGCGATCAACGCGCAGGCCGTCAATCACAACGAAACCCACCTCCAATACGGAGAAGACTTTCAGATTCTGGAGGCAAACGATGCGGAGGAGGCTGCCCGGCTGGTGATCCGGAACTATCTCAGCGAGATCGGCATACACGGAACGGAGGGTGTTCAGATCCTGACGCCGTTCCGCAAGAAGGGCGCGGTAAGCGCAAATGCACTCAATGAGAAGCTGCGGGAACTGGTCAATCCGGCGGATAAGTCGAAACCGGAGGTAAAATCCGGCACCAAGGTCTACCGGGTCGGGGACAGGATCATCCAGACCTGCAACCGGAGCGGTGTTTCCAACGGTGACGTCGGCTTTATTACCGGAATCCGGACCAACGACGGTGAAGCAGAAATCCAGATCCGGCTGCTCGACGGGCGCGAACTTGCATACACGCTGGACATGATGGAGGATACTGACCTTTCCTACTGCCTGACGATCCACAAATCCCAGGGCAGCGAGTATCCGTCCGTGATCATACCACTGCTGAAGGAGCACTATATCATGCTGCACCGGAACCTGCTCTACACCGCGATCACCAGGGCCAAAGAGAAGGTGATCCTGATCGGGCAGAAGCAGGCGGTGTATATGGCGATCCACAAATGCGACGTGGATGAGCGGAACACAGTACTGGCGGACCGGATCAATGCGTACTACGACCGTGAAGTCCGGAAATGTGCCAGCTGAAACGAAAAACGGTACAGGGAGCCAAAGCGCCCCTGTACCGGAATTCAACGATAAGGAGTATTGACATGAGCGAAATGAATAACAAGGCGATCCAGGCAATCAACTGTGTGGACGGATTCAATCCTGCGGACTATGTCCGTGTGACTACCGATGAAAACGGAAACAGCGACGCCTATCTGGAAGCGAAGTTCCGCATCCTCTGGTTCAGGCTGCATCATCCCGAAGGGAAGCTGGATCCTGAGATCGTCCATCTGGATGACAGATCCGCGTGCGTCTGCTGCCGGGTTTATGCGAATAAGGCGGACCCGCCCGAACAGTATATCGGGAAAGCGTATTCCCATCGCTTCAGCAGCCAGGATACGCCT
>JAEEGI010013589.1_pt1 | contig 17255 bp, 16 predicted proteins | sample 8958751 | NCBI WGS metagenome assembly JAEEGI01 (sample SAMN16246545, study PRJNA631951) | gut metagenome | biome: gut microbiome; feature: rumen; material: KS-attached | host: Bos | place: Iran: Karaj | collected 2018-10
AGCCACCAGCATGCTGGACCCGACCGGCAAGCGGGACATCAACCGGCTGATCAGCCAGATTCACAAGGATAACCGGCTGACAGTCATCTCGATAACTCATGACATTGAAGAAGTAGTGCAGAGCGATAACGTTCTGGTAATTGACCATGGCACGGTTGCCATGCAGGGAACCCCGGAAGAAATATTCAAGAATGAAAAGCTGATGGTCAGAATGCAGCTGGACATTCCCTTTGTCTACAAGCTGAAAAACGCTCTGGCTGAGCAGGGAATAAAACTGGCTGATACCCTGGACATGGAAAGGATGGCGGATGAAGTATGTCAATACGCTTTGAAAAAGTAGATCACCTCTATTCGCCGAATACTCCCTTTGCCTTTCAGGCGCTGACTGATGTCAGCCTGGAACTGAGTGAAGGAAAGATCACCGCCGTTATCGGTGCTACCGGCAGCGGCAAGACGACCCTCGTTCAGCATCTTAACGGACTGCTTCTGCCTTCCAGCGGCAGCGTCATCGTAGGAGAGCAGACGATCAAAGCCGGGGAAAAGCTGAAGAATACCAAACAGCTGCGAAAGGAAGTCGGACTGGTCTTCCAGTTTGCCGAATATCAGCTGTTTGAGGAGACCGTTCTGAAGGATGTGGCTTTTGGGCCGCAGAACTTCGGGGTTGACGAACTGACGGCAAAGGAAACCGACAAGGCAGCACTCAAGACTGTCGGCATCAGCGAGGAAGACTATGAAAAGTCACCGCTGGAGCTCTCCGGCGGTCAGAAGCGCCGGGTAGCCATCGCCGGTATCCTGGCGATGCAGCCCAAGGTACTGGTTCTCGATGAACCGACGGCCGGTCTGGATCCTCAGGGAGCCAAGAGCATGATGGACCTCTTCCGCCGGCTTAACAGAGAGCAGAAGATTACCGTCATCATCGTTACGCATAACATGGAGCACGTGCTGGAATACTGCGATGAAGTGGTAATTTTGGAGAAGGGCAGGCTGATCTTCCATGACAGCGCCCGGGAATTCTTTGAGCACCCGCAGTTCATGGAAAGAGCCCGAATCGACGCCCCCAATATCATCCGCTTCCGGGAGATGTGCCGGCAGAAAGGCTTGGAACTGAGCCCGGACATCCTGACGGTTCAGCAGCTGGCCAGGGAGATCGCGAAGAGGAGGAAGAAGAGATGAACAACATAACCTTAGGAAAGTACATCCCTCTGGATTCGCCGATCCACCGCCTGGATCCACGGGCCAAGATCGTTGCCATGTTTGCGCTGATGATCTGCATTTTCATCCCGACCGGCTTTTATGGTTATGCGGTTATTGGTGCCTTGCTGGTAATCTGCTGTATTGCGGCCAAGCTGAAGGTCAGCTACGTGCTGCGCTCCTTCAAGCCAATGCTGGTCATGATGCTGTTTCTGTCAGTGGTCAATGCCTTCTTCATCAAGACCGGTGAACCGATTTTTACCATCAAGAGTTTCACGCTTTACTCCGGGGCCATTACCCAGACCCTGTACATCGTCATCAGACTGATGCTGATGATCGTCATTACTACTTTGCTGACGGCTACCACCAAGCCGCTGGACATGACTCTGGGTATTGAAGATCTGCTTTCTCCCTTACAGAAGCTGCACTTTCCGACCCATGATGTGGCCATGATGATCTCACTGGCCCTGCGGTTCATTCCGCAGCTGCTTGAAGAGGCTGAACGCATCATCAAGGCGCAGGCTTCCCGGGGCGTAGACATGGAAAACGGATCGCTGAAGGAAAAGATCAGAGCCATTCTCTCCCTGATCGTTCCCCTGTTTGTCTCCTGCTTCCAGAAGGCTGATGATCTGGCCGATGCCATGGAAGCCAGAGGCTATGTCGTAGGGGCCAAGCGGGTCCGCTACAAGCAACTGAAATTCCGTTTTGGTGATGTCATGACCATTGTTCTGGTCAATGTTCTGCTGGCCGGCTTCATTACCGCTGCCATCTGGATGGGAAAGAACAATGCGCTATAAGGCTACAGTCAGCTACGATGGTTCCCAGTTCTCCGGCTGGCAGATTCAGCCTGATAAAATCTCTGTTCAGCAGTGTCTGGAGCAGGCCATCAGCACGATCGCTAATGAACCGGTGAAGATTCACGGCTCGGGAAGAACGGATGGCGGGGTTCACGCCTATGGTCAGGTCTTTCATTTCGATCTGAACAAGAGCTATCGCGACCTGCGCCGTTCGATCAATTCCCAGCTCCCTTCCTCGATCTACATCAGGACACTCGAAGAAGTCTCGGAAGACTTTCACAGCCGCTATGACGTCTGCTGGAAACATTATGACTATCTGATAAATAACGGCGAATATGATCCGCTGAAGCGTAATTACTGCTGCTTTGAGCGGGGAAAACTTGATCAGGAAAAAATGAAAAAGGCTGCGGAAGTATTTGTCGGAACCCATGATTTCACAAGTTTTAACGCAACGGGAAAAGATGAGATTGTCAATCAGGAAAGAACGATTTATAATATCAATGTTGCCGACTGTGGCGACATGATATGCTTATCGTTCTACGGAAGCGGCTTTCTGCGCTACATGGTAAGGATGATGGCACAGACCATCATCGAAGCCGGCAAGGCAAAGATCAGCCCTGAAGAGATCAGGGAGATGCTGGAGAAGAAGGACAAGCAGGCCTGTCATTATAACGGTGACCCTCAGGGTTTGTACCTGATGGAAGTGGGCTATCAGCCATATCAGATGCAGTAGTGGCGGAATAGGTAGACGCGTACGTTTGAGGGGCGTATGGGAAATCCCGTGTGAGTTCAAGTCTCATCTGCTGCACCAGTAAAAAGAAAAAGGCGGAAACGCCTTTTTTCGTTTGACGGAGGGCTGGCAGCTGAGAAGCCACAGAAAAGTATAAAAGTGCACAACCCGCTTTTCTTATGACATAATAAGACAAAGAGGAAACGGTTATGAATGATGCAAGAGATCTGTTGAGCAAGATTGATGATCTGGAAGCGGAATACATTCGCTTCTGGAGAGTCTTGTGTGAGATTGATTCGCCAACGGAGTTTAAGGAAGGCGTCGATGCGGTAGGAAAACTGGCGGCCGAAAAGGCCGGCACCTATGGCTTTGCGGTCGAACGGTACCCGCTGGAAGAAGCCGGAGACTGTTATACCATCACTATGAATGGAAATGCTCATAAGAAACCAATCGTTCTTTCGGCACACATGGATACGGTCCATCCGGTTGGGGCTTTTGAAAGTCCCAAGACGAGGATCGAGGGAGATAAATTGTATGGTCCGGGTGTCACGGATGACAAGGGCGGCATTGCCTGTGCCCTGTATGCGATGGCGGCTCTCCATGAGATCGGCTTCACAGACAGACCGGTAAAGCTGATGCTTCAGTGTGATGAAGAGACGGCTTCACAGACTTCAGGTTTGAAGTCAATAGACTACATGCATGAGGTGGCCAGGGGCTGTCTGTGCTTCCTTAATCTCGAATGGTATAGATATGGCCAGGCGATCCTCTGGCGCAAGGGCTCATTTTCCGCCAAGGTGAAGGTTCACGGCCTCTCATATCACGCTTCCAGATGCTTCCTTGGTCACAGTGCCATCCGACAGGCTGCCAGAATGATAAGCGTTCTGGAGGAGCATAAGGAACCGGAGGGAATAACCATCAATGTCGGAGTCATCAAGGGCGGTACATTCAAGGGTGCGGTACCGGATTATTGCGAGTTTGAGTGTTCGATGAACTACATGACTGATGATCAGAAACAGGAAATAATCGAACTGTTCCAAAGACTCTGCGCAGATCCGGAAACTGAAGGAACCAGTTGTGAGGTAGAGTTCACTGAAGGATTCCCGAACATGCTGAAAAGGGATGACGCCTTTGAGGTGCTGGCCAGGATGAATGCGATATACAGAGAATTGGGCTTGAGAGAGATCGAAGCGACCTGGTCACATGGCGGGTCAGATGCTTCCCGAATGAATCAGCTGGGAATAACGACCATTGACTCCTTTGGAGTAAATGGGGCAAAGATCCATACCCCTGAAGAGGAAGCTGATCTGAAGTCGCTTAAGGATGCAGCGATCAGGATAGCCACGATGATCAGATACATTGAGGACTGATAAGCAAAAAACAAGAACGAAAAAAAGACAGTTAGATGTCTTTGTTCATTTGGGAAAATCGCAGATCAGGATTTCTCGTTTTCCATTTCAATGACCTTGCGGAACTGGGTCTCGTAAAGCTGCTTGTATATGCCGTTTTTAGCCAGGAGTTCCTCATGCTGCCCTTCCTCAGCGATCTTTCCGCCACTGATGACCAGAATGTGGTCAGCGGCCAGAATGGTGGAAAGACGGTGGGCAATGACGATGGACGTCCTTCCCTTCATCATGATGTCCAGAGCGTTCTGAATGGAACTTTCGGAAATGGAGTCCAGCGAAGAGGTTGCCTCGTCAAGGATCAGGATCCGGGGATTCTTGAGAATGACCCGGGCGATGGAGAGGCGCTGCTTCTCACCGCCGGAGAGCTTAAGGCCGCGGTTACCCACCTGAGTATCATAGCCATCCGGCTGGGAGATGATGAAGTCATGGATGTTGGCAATCTTGCAGGCTTCAATGAGTTCTTTGTCGGTAGCGTTGACCTTGGCAAACTTCAGATTATCCCGGATGGTCCCGTTGAACATGTAGGCTTCCTGGGTGACCATGCCGATGTTGTTTCTTAAGAAGGTCAGATCGATGTCCCGGATGTCCCGCCCGTTAATGGTAATGGAGCCGGAAACGACATCATATAGTCTGGGCAGCAGATTGACGACAGTTGACTTGCCGCTTCCGGAGGGACCGACAATGGCATACATCTTTCCGGAAGGTACCTTGAAAGAGAGATCTCTGATCAGGGGAACGTCTTCGTTATAGTAGAACTCCACATGATTGTAGGAAATGTTGGTATCCTTGAACTCCGGCTTCAGGGCATTCTTGCGGTTGGTTACCGAAGGCTTCATGTCCAGATACTCGAAGATGCGGGAGAACAGAGCCAGTGAACGGGTGAAGTCAACGGAGATGCTTAACAGTGATTCTACCGGACGGTACAGCCGGTTGATCATGTTAACGGTGGCGGTAATGGTACCGACAGTCAGTGAGGTGCCGTTCATCTTGATGATCAGATAGCCGCCAGCCAGATAGATCAGCAGCGGTCCCAGATTGGTGAAGATGCCCATGATGACCCTGAACCACTGTCCGGCTCGTCTTTCCTTGACGTTCATGGCAGTGACTTCGTTATTCAGCTTGGAGAATTCAGCGTTCTTGCGGTCTTCCTGGCAGAACAGCTTGATCAGCAGGGATCCGGAAACCGAGAGGGCTTCGTTGGTCAGATCGTTCAGCTCATCAGTTTTCCTCTGGGATTCAGACAGTAGTTTCCAGCGGTTCTTACCGGCTGACTTGGTAGGCAGTACCAGCAGAGGGATGACCAGAATGCCGATGATGGCCAGCTTGGAGTCCATTCTTAACAGGGCCACGATGGTGGTCACGACCGTGGCGATGTTGGAAATGCAGCTGGTGAGGGTTCCGGAGATCGCCGAGGATACACCGGAAATATCGGAGTTCATGCGGGTGATGATGTCACCCTGCTTTTCGGTAGTAAAGAAGGAATGCGGCATGGTCTGTAAATGAGAGAACATCTCATTCTTCATGTCACAGACGATCCGTGATGATACCCAGCTGTTAATGTAGCTTTCCAGTACGCCGATGACCTGAGAAAGGGTCAGAGTACCAATGGCGGCCAGACACAGCTGGATCAGCAGGTTGAAGTCCTTGCCCAGAATGGCGGTATCAATGATCTTTCCGGTGATGATCGAGGGTAATAGGCCGACGACTGCGGAAACCAGAATGATGACCAGCACCAGCAGCAACTGGAACCAGTAGGGAGAGAGATAGGAAAAGATCCGCTTGATCAGCGGCCAGCTGACCTTGGGCATGTTTTCCTTCTCTTCGTCGGTCAGAAAGCCCCGGGGGCCTAAACCGCGCATTCTTGTCATGTGTGTCTCCTTCTATTGCCCATGGATGTTGAATAAATCATAGCGGTAATGCGCTTACTGTTAGTGATGATTTTCTGAATAATTCCTGATGGCAGTCTTGAGATGCCCCTCAGCCTCTTCAATGTACTTCAGAGCGGCCGGCATGTCGGCCCCGGTAAGATAAACGAAGATGGCGGCCTTCAGATTTCCGTTGGTCTTGCTGTAGAGCTGTTCAGCTTCTTCCTCTGAGCAGCCGGTTGCCCGTCTGAGCGTGTTGTAGACGCGCTGTACCAGCTTTTTGTTGGTCGGTTTGACATCGACCATCAGGTTATTGTAGGCCCTGCCCAGACGAATGAAAGTTGTAGTGGAAATCATGTTGAGGATCAGCTTCTGAGATGTTCCGGCCTTCATTCGGGTGGAACCGGAAATGACTTCCGGACCGGTCACTACCTCAATGCGGTATTGAGCCGTCTGGCCGAGCTCACTGTTCTGATTGTTGGTGAGGGCGACAGTGGCGGCGCCGATCTTATTGGCTAAGTCAAGAGCAGCAATGGTATAGGGGGTACGTCCGGAGGCAGCTATGCCAACCAGAACATCGCCTTCAGAGATGCCGTAGTTTCGGACATCCTCTTCAGCCATCTGCCGGTCATCCTCAGCACCTTCCTTAGCCTTGTAGAGAGCGGAGAAACCTCCGCACATGATGGCCTGAACGGTTTTCTCGTCAACACCATAGGTGGGCGGGCACTCAGCCGCGTCAATGAAACCCAGCCGGCCGGAAGTTCCGGCGCCGATGTAGAAGAGATGGCCGCCTTTTTTGAGCCGGTCAACGATGACTTCAACGACTTCAGCAATCTCATCAAGATGATGGCTGATGGCCTCGGGAACGGTGCTGTCAGCACGGTTGATGGCCTTCAGAATTTCAATGGTCGACATTTCGTCGATGTTCATGGTGTCATTATTCTGCTTTTCAGTTTCGAGTTTTTCCAGATTGATCTTCATAGTATACCTCTTTCTAACATTATATTATTTCGGTGCTATAATGAAAACGGAAAAGGAAAGGTCAATATGAATAATAATGTCAGAAAATACTTTGAGCTAGCCAAAGAGAACCTTGACCTTGTTGTCGAAAAGAACGAAGAAGAGATTCATAAGGCTGCGGAAATGTTCAAGCAGTGCATGGACAATGACGGCATCGTTCAGCTTTTCGGCCTGCGGCACGGCCTGGGCTTTGCCATGGAACTGGGCTATCGGGCCGGCGGACTGATGCCGTTTCACAAGATGACGGTCAACGACCTGGTCATGAAGGGCCTCATAAGCCAGAAGGAATACGAAGATCCGGCTGTCTATGACGATCTGAGCGTTGCTGACAAGCTTTTAGGCTGCTACAACATTCATGATGAGGACATGTATGCCATTGCTTCTGATACCGGATGTGAAGCCATTGCGGTCGAAGTAGCTCTGAAAGCCAAGGCAAAAGGACAGAAGGTCCTGGCGGTCATCAATAAGCGGGCAGCTGATGATGCTGAAAGCCACCATCCCAGCGGAAAGAAACTGGAAGAGGTAGCGGATTTGACCATCGATACCAAGGCTCCGTATCCGGATGTCAACATCGAAGTTGAACCGGGAGTCAGGATGTCTTCTCTGAACACCTTCAACGGCAACATCATTGCTCAGTGCATTACCGTTGAGACCTATGATCTCTACCGGAAGGCCAACGAAGACTGCCCGATCCTGTTAAGTCAGAATCTGGCTGGAGCGGACGTTCATAACAAGCTGATCAGCGACAAGTACAAAGGCAGGTGGAACTCATGAAGATCAACATGCATACTTTCCATGACGAACTGTCAGGCATCATTGACAAGCTTTATGACACTCAGGGCGCCAACATTGAAAAGGCCGGTGAAATATGTGGTGAAGCCATAGAAAAGGGCGGCGTCATTCAGGTCTTTGGCTCCGGCCACTCCATCGGCTTCGGTCTGGAGATGCGCAACAAGGCCGGCAGTCTGTATCCCATTCATCAGCTGCTGATGAATGACTTTGTCAAGATGGGTTATACCACCCTGGAAGATTTCAAGGACATGAACAACATCTTTGAAAGAAGAAAGGGCGTTGCCGAACGGCTCTTCAAGATCTATAACATCGGCCCGGAAGATGTCTTCATCATCATTTCCAACTCCGGCATCAATGGCGTGGTCATCGACATTGCCATCGAAGCCAAGAAGGCAGGTCATAAGATCATCGTCGTCACTTCCTGGCAGCATACCAATTCCGAGAAGTCCCGCCACGCCTCCGGCAAGAAACTCTATGAATTTGCCGACGTGGTCATTGACAACTGCGGCCCGACCGGTGACGCGCTGATGCCGACCGACAAGATCGAAAAGGTCGCCAGCATTTCTTCGATTACCGGCGTCATCATCGGCCAGACCATCGAACTGGCAGCCTGCGAGAAGCTTAAGGCTGACGGCTATGAACTGCCGGTAAGACGGCTGGAAGACAGCGAAGAGAACATCGCCTTCAACCGCCGCATGGAAGAAAAGTATGAAGGGAGACTGAATAATGAATACTGAGTTTGAATACATGAACCGGATCACCGAGATCCTGCAGCAGGTCTATGAGACCAACAAGGACAGCATCAAGATGCTGGCCGAAAAGTTTGCCGAAAACATCATGGCTGACAAGCTTATCCATACCTTTGGAACCGGACATTCCCACATGCTGGGAATCGAACTGTTTGCCCGGGCCGGCGGTCTGGGAAACGTTGACGCCATGCTTGATCCCGACACTCTGACCGCCTTCGGTGCCGTCAGAAGCAGCCTTTTGGAAAAGACCAACGGTCTCTCTGACATAATTTATGACAACTATAAGATCGAAAAGGGCGACATCATGATCATCACCTCCAACAGCGGCCGTAACCCGATGCCGATCGAGATGGCCATGAGATGCAAAAAGGAAGGCATCTATGTAGTCGCCATCACTTCCCTCAAGCAATCCAGTGCCATGACGTCCCGGCATCCTTCCGGCAAGCGGTTGTTTGAACTGGCCGATTGCGTACTGGATAACTGCACGCCTTCCGGCGACGGCTGTCTGAACATCAACGGTTACGTTACCGGCGCGGTAAGCTCGATTGCCTCAATGTTTTTGGTCAATACCATTACTTCCGAAGCGCTGAAGATCGTCACCGCCAAGGGCTTCAAGCCTTATGTCTTCCAGTCCCAGAATGTGGACGGCTTCGACAACGACGCCATCTACAGGCACTTTGAAGGCCGGATCAAGCACTTCTAAAACGATCAGAATAAACAGAAGAAAAGATGTGTTCCCAGCGAGCACATCTTTTATGTTTCTGATAAACGGCTGATTCAGTCAAACTCCTTCAGTGTTTTGACGATCTCCAGCTTGGTCTCTTTTGACATGATGTCGGTGAAGGTCTCGTAGGTATAGATGATTTCATCAGGCGGCAGCACGTAGGGAGAGTAGCCATTGCTGTAGCAGGCCAGGAAAGCCTTGTTGGGATTCAGTACGGAAAGGTAGTAACTGAACAGCTCATTGGGTTCAAAGATGATCTTGACAGCGCCCAGATTGAGCTGCGTGAGTACGGAAGTCTTCTGCCATCTTTCCGGATGTGCAATCAGATTCTTCCTGGCTTCCTTGCCCAGTTCAATGGTATACAACTCCCGCTTGGTGAGGTTGTCGGGGAGCAGGGAAGTATCGATGTCACTGAGATCATAGGTCAGCTCAATTTCCTTATCCTTCCAGGTAAGCGTCAGCGGACGGCGGTTAGCAGGCTGCTGGCGCAGCCAGTTGACCTTGTCAGCCAGCCGCTGCCCCAGCTGGACGACACTGCCGTAGTTCTGTCCGGTTCTGGTGAAGCGGGTAGAGACATCACCGGCAGCACCCTGCAGGAAGGTGAAGTCGACTTCGTTTTCTTCTTCCTTAAGCCTCTTGAGCATGTAGCCGACATATTCGCTGGTGAAGAAGTGAGTATCCTCGGCTTTCATTATCGTAGGATGGCAGTTGTAGTTGATGATGTCGATGATCTCCTGATCATCATCATAGATCTGAACCAGATTCAGCAGTACGGTGGCTTCGTGGTTGCTGATGCGGCTGGTGCCGACGCCCTCATAGGGCAGGGACTTGTAACTGGCTGTCAGTGTACCTTCGTGGAAGTCCAGGGACTTGATGCCCTCAAAGACGGTTTCCAGGCATTGGCTGTAATAGGTCTCGTCGCGGGTGTAGCCGCCATAATGGTTGTGGGTACAGGAGACAACGATCTTGACCGGCTTGGGGAAAAGCGGCTTGACCAATTCCGTCAGTTTTTCGGTAAAGGTGTAGTCGATTCCCAGAAGGTCCATGGAAACGCTGATGAAGTAGCGGCTCTGATTGGCTAAGGCCAGGATACGCCCATTCAGGGAGTCGTGAACTTCCGCTACCGGTTCGGTCTGACAGGAATGTCCGAACTGTTTTACCGGCTGCTGGGGGTCAAGATTGATCTGCTTAAAAGCGTATAGCATTATTCATCATCCTTCTTTCTTTCCGCTAACGATTCCTTAAAGGTCTTCAGAATGAGACCGCGGTTATAGTAACAGTTGAGATAGGAGGTCTTGACCTTGGCTTCGTAGGTCTCAACCAGCGGCTGGTATTCGGGCAGCTGCTGAAGCAGGATGTTGGGAAGGATCAGGATCTCCTCCGGCTTGGCCGGGTCATAAGTGACATAGACATGTCCGGAAGGGATGGACTGCTGCTGCAGGGAGAACTTTTCAATGCAATGGGTATGAATGGTATTCAGATCGTTATCGATGACGGTCAGGTCCAGGTCCCAGAGCATGTAATTGCGGAAGCGGGAATCGCGGATCATCTGTTCCGTCTTGCCGCCGTTGATCTTTGCCAGGGCAATGTGGCCTTCTCTGACCTTTTTCATGACTGCCCGGCGGGCAACATTTAGATCGTAGTCAGCATAGATGAAGGTAGCCAGAAAGACTGCGGCGATGTAGATGCCAAAGACAAGAACGCTGTTATCCTGCCACATCCTGCGGTTCAGCAGCAGAATGATCAGGATGACAACGGCAGCCACGGCGATGGCGCCGATCATGGCTGTTGATCTTTTGTAGTATTTAAGTTGCATGGGTTTCACCTCACAATAACATTATATACAACATCAGCCAAAGCGTTAAGTTATGCCGTGAAAAATGGGAAACCTGTGTGATATTTAAATGTAATCGCTTGCATATTGACTCTGATTAAACTAAACTTAATTGTGAAGGAGGTTCATATTAATTTATGAGCAATTTATTATTAGGTATAATCCTAGGCTTATGGTCAGGTATCGCCATGGTACTTAACCTTTCAGGCGTAGGCGTACGTACTCCGATCATCACTGGTTTACTGGCCGGTATCTGCGTAGGCAACGTACAGCTCGGCTTAAGTGTTGGCTCCTTAATGCTTATCAACTCATTAGGTTTCTACACTTATGGCGGTGCTACTATTCCTGACTTCATTACTGGTACAATCTTTGGTACAGTAGTTGCAGCTAAATCCACTGCTGACTTCGACACCGCTCTTAATAATGGTATCGTTGTAGCTACCAGTATTTCCCTGTTAATGGCTCAGATGGACGTCTTAGGCCGTGCCGCTACCACTGTCTTCCAGCATTTAGCTGAAAAGGCTCTGGCTGATAACAATATCAAGAAGTTCGAACTTGATACTCTGTTAGGTACTCTGCCCTGGATCCTGTCCCGTGCCGTTCCGGTCTTCCTGGGCTTACTGATCATTGACAACGTTGTCGCTCTGGCTAACTTCGCCAACAGCGTCGACTGGATCCGCAAGGGTCTGTCAGTCGTCGGCGGTGCCTTACCGGCAGTCGGCTTTGCCTTACTGCTTTCCTACATGGATCTGAAGAAGTACTGGCCGTTCTTCATCATCGGCTTCCTGATGTTCGCATATGCCAACATGGGCACATTAGCTCTGGCATTATTAGGTTTAGCCGCTGCCAGTTTTGTTGTTAAAGGAGGTGTCAACTAATGACTGCTACTAACGCAAAATTATCCGCTGGTGCTTTAAAGAAGGCAATTAACAGACACAACTGGGCATTACAGTGGTGCTGGAACTATGAAAAGATGCAGGCTGCTGGCTATGCATACGCCATGGTTCCTGTAATCAAGGAATTATATGATGACAACGATGAGCAGTGCCGTCAGCTGGAAAGACACATGCAGTTCTACAACACCCATCCGGGTGCCTCTGCTCTGATCTTCGGTGCCGACGTAGCTCTGGAAGAAGCTTATCAGACTGAAACAGGCGACAGCTTAAAGGTCGCTCTGATGGGTCCGTTAGCTGGTATCGGTGATACCATCCAGGCCGTACTGGTCACTCCGCCGTTCAATATCATTGCTGCCGGCTTAGCTCATGAAGGCAATGCCATCGGTGCTATCCTGGCTTCAACTTTACCTCTGGTCGCCTTATTCGTAATCAGATGGCCGTTATTCAACTATGGCTATAAGAAGGGCGTTGAGGTCATTAACGATGTTTCCGGTGCCGGCACTCTCGATAAGCTGCAGGTTGGCGCCAGCATCTTAGGTGTCACCGTCATGGGCGGCTTCGTTCCGTCAATGATCGGCAAGAAGTTACCGATTCCTCTGGGCAAGGATACCACAATTGATGGTGTTACCGTCAAGGCCAAGACCCTCCAGGAAGTTCTGGATGCCATCTTCCCGCACATCGTACCGCTGGTACTGACTTTCTGCTGCTACTGGCTGATCAAGAATAAGAAGGTATCTCCGTTAAAGGTCATCTTAATTCTTGCACTCGTAACCTTCGCCTTAGGCGCTGTTGGCTGGATGGTATAATCGATGATCAAGCATTTAAGGATAGACAACCGGCTTATTCATGGACAAGTCGCTGTTACTTGGATGAACAGCATCGGCGCTGACAAGATCATTGTCTGCAACGACAAAGTAGCTGCTGACCCGATTCAGAAAATGGCTCTGCCTATGGCAGCCAGAGGCAATACTGTATACGTACTGTCTGTAGCTGATACTATCCAGTATGCTACTGAACATCCTGAAGAAACCATGTTCATCATTGCCAAGTTCCCGTCTGATGCCTTACAGATCCTGGAATCAGGTCTGGAAGTTGAGACGGTCAACGTCGGCAATGCTGCTCCGATTACCGGAACCACATACAAGATGGTTACCAAGTCCATTGCGGTAACCGCTGAAGATGCCGAGATCTATCACAAGATCGCCGACATGAGAGGCGGTAAGCTCATGAGCCGTCTGACAACCATGAACGAACCTGATAACTTCCTTGAACTGCTGGCTAAAAACGGCTTCTAAGAGGAGCGGAAAACAAACGAAACAAGCCCGGAGAAAATCCGGGCTTTTCTATACCCCGGGCCAGGAAAATGGACGGATGTACTTTTTTCCGTTGTTGTAATGAGAACTTTGAAAGGAGTATAATATTATTACGAAAAAGCGGTAGTAATACCGAAGAATAATTGAGATGTTTAAGGAGGAAAATACTAATATGAAACTCTCAAAAGTACTGGTTATCTTACTGGTATTTCTGATGCTGTTCTCTGTTGTCGGCTGCTCTGGTGGCGGAAACAAACCGGCTGATGAAAAATCAGAAGTGCAAGTAGCCATTGAAAAGGCTCAGGGCATGACCCTGGAAGAACTCGAAGCTGCTGCCAAGGCCGAACTGGAAGCCAATCCGGATCTGACCTTCAATGCTGACTCCCTGACTTCCGGCATCAAGAAAGCTCTGGCTAAGTTCGAGGAAAAGTATGCCTGGGCTGCCGGCAGAACTGCCTACAACTCCAAGAAGGGCAGCGAATATCAGCCTAAGCTGATTGCCGCTCAGCAGGCTAACAGCTACATTGCTGACTTCGTCATGATCCAGGATGCTTCCTTCCTGAAGAACGCCATGCTGGACACCGGCTTCTTACTGAGCTATGTTCCGACCGGTGATGAATTTGAGATTGCTGAAAGCGACCGCACTCCGTTAGTCGGCGTTACCTTCAACAAGGTCTTCATGTACTACAACAAGACTGTCGGTGCTGACCAGCTCAAGAACGTCTGGCAGATGACCGGTGTTGACGGCGCTTCCCTGAAGGGCCTGCACAACGTTTCCTATCAGAGCCCGTTAGGCGAAGACATCAACATGAGCTTCCTGATCATGCTGACCAGCCCGGATGCCTGTGACAGACTGACCAAGGCATACAAGAGCTACTTCGGCACTGATTATGATCCCAATGGCGATGACTATCAGAACATTGGCTACAAGTTCGTTGCTGAATTCATCAAGAATGTTGGCTACTGGCATTCATCAGACTCCAGTGAAGTCAAGAAGATCAATGAATACAACGAAGACGGCCGTATCATTTTCGCCGGATTATGCAAGCTGAAGGATTATGAATACTACAAGAAGGACTATGCTGACACCGATGATTACTACACCAAGACCATCACCGCTGCCGGCTGGAACAACGATGTCGAAGGCTTCGACGGCTTCGTCTACAACATGTGGACTCTGATCCCCAAGACTGCCAAGCTCCCGTATACCTCATGCCTGTTCATCAGATATCTGTTATCTGAAGAAGGCTTCAACGCTGGTTGGGGCGGCATCTTAGGCTACTACTCAGGCAACCAGAAGATCGCTTCCGTTGAAGGCGACCCGGCTTTAGCCGTCTGGAAACAGCAGTGTGTTGTTGAAGACGTTCAGTACATTGACTCCGTCTATGCTACTGTAGTCAAGTTCATCAACATGCAGATGGCTGCCAAGTAATTGGAACTACCGTTAATCAGTTAATGGGGGAGCGTCTGCTCCCCCTGATTTTCAATAGAGGAATAAGAATATGACGGAAATAAAGAAACAGAAATTCAAGAATAATCTCAAGGCCTATTTCTCGAAACCGGCAAACATCATCACAGTCTTCTTCCTGATCCTGCTCATCGGTGCGGTCGTCATCCCGTTGTTTACATTGCTGATCGGTTCCATTAAGGTTAATGGTAACCAGGAAGCTCTGTACACCGGCATACCTGACGGCACCTTCACGATTGCTCACTGGAAGGAACTGCTGACCAGCAAGGACTTCGACTATGCCAAGATCAAGTTCTGGGAGCCGCTTTATAAGTCCTGTCTGATGGCCTTGCTTTCCTGCGTGGTCGCTGTCGGCTTCGGCGGAACGGTAGCCTGGTTCATTACCCGCTCCGACCTGCCTTTTAAGAAGTTCATTTCAACGGTATTCGTCTTCCCGTACATCATGCCGGCCTGGAGCATGGCCATGTTCTGGGAAAACTTCTTCAAGAATACCGCCATTAACGCTGGCAAGGGTATCCTGCAGGCCGTTACCGGCATCTGCGTACCGGAATCAGTCGTTTACGGCTTCTTCCCCTGCGCCATGTGCCTGGGACTGCACTACGCTCCCTTTGCCTACATCCTGATCGGCGGCATCCTGCGCAACATGGATGCCAACCTGGAAGAGGCGGCAACGGTACTGAAAGCCAGCCGTCTGAAGATCCTGACCAGAGTCACGCTGCCCATTGTCATGCCGGCTCTGATCTCCACCGTACTTCTGGTATTCTCCAGCAGTATCTCAGCCTTCACGGTCCCCTTCTTCCTGAACAAGAGCTCGATTGCCAGCGGCAACAACTTCATTTCGATCTCCGTGCAGATGCGAAGCCTGATCAACTCCGGCTTTACCAAGGGCCAGGGCTATGTCATCGCCATCGTGCTGATGATCTTCTCACTGGCCATCATCACCCTGAACAACTGGTTCACCGGCAAGCGGAAATCCTTCACGACCGTCACCGGCAAGAGTGGCCAGGTATCCCTGGTCAAATTGGGCAAGGCCAGAAAAGTGATCGCCGTCATCCTGGTGATCATCGTCGCCTTCTTTGCCATCATGCCAATGGTCTCCTTCGCAATGGAAAGTCTGCTGGAAGTTCCGGGCGACCTGTCAACCTTCACTTTGAAGTACTGGCTGTCTACCGACCCGTTTGAAGGCAGCAATAAGGGCGACACCATCGGCATCCTGCGCAGCTCCATCATGTGGTCGGCCATGGGCCGCAGCCTGCTGCTGTCTCTGATCGTCTCACTGGTTGCCGGTACCTTCGGCATCCTGATCGGCTATGCCGTTTCCCACAAGCGCGGCAGCCGGGCGGCCAGCTTACTTAGCGACATTGCCTTCCTGCCTTACCTGATTCCGGCGATGAGCTTCGGCGCCGTTTATCTGGCCCTGTCATACACCAAGGGATTTACCTGGCTGGATGGTTCCTTCTTCCTGCTTCTGCTGGTAGGTTCATTCAAGTTCATGCCGTTTGCTTCCCGTACCGGTACCAATGCCATGCTGCAGCTGTCCGGTGAGATCGAGGAAGCCGCTGTCATCACCGGAACACCGTGGTGGAAGCGCATGACCAGAGTACTGTTCCCGATTCAGAAGAGCAGCTTCATGAGCGGATATCTGCTGCCATTCATCTCCTGCATGAGAGAAATGTCACTGTTCGTTCTGCTGGCGGCCAGCTATACGACGCTGGTAACCACTGTGCTGCAGGAATATAGCCGTACCGGTCTGACACAGGCATCCAACGCGATCAACCTGTTAATCATTGTCTTCGTGCTTGTCATTCAGTTTGTGGTCAATAAGCTCACCGGCGCAAGCATCGATAAGGGTGTAGGAGGATAAAATATGCCGAAAATTGTATTAGAACATGTTACGAAACGTTATGATAAATTCTATGCCGTAGATGATCTGAATCTGGTCATTGATGACAACGCATTCGTTACCCTGCTGGGTCCTTCCGGATGCGGCAAGACGACGACTTTAAGAATGATCGCCGGACTGGAAACGCCTACGACCGGCAAGATCACGATTGGAGACCGTGTTGTATTCGATTCGGAAGAAGGTATCAATATTCCCGCCAACAAGCGTAAGGTCGGATTCCTTTTCCAGAACTACGCCCTTTGGCCGAATATGACCGTTTATGAAAACATCTCTTTCGGTCTGACCAACGTAAAAGAAGCGCTTCCTGTCGTCAGTTTTGAAGCCAAGACCGCTTCTCAGATGCTAAAAGCATTGCAAAGACCAAACGATGTCGCCAAGATCATTAATGAATGCTACGACAAAAAAGGCAAGCTGGATGAAAACAAGGCGGTAATCAAGCTGATCGATGCCTATGAGATTTCACAATACACAGCCAAGAAACTGATAGGCTACAATCTGCACAAGGCAAAGGACGTCAAGGCAGAAGCGGAAAAACATATCAGTGAGCTCAAGGGCGTTATCGAAAAAGCG
>JAEEGI010013593.1_pt1 | contig 17252 bp, 15 predicted proteins | sample 8958751 | NCBI WGS metagenome assembly JAEEGI01 (sample SAMN16246545, study PRJNA631951) | gut metagenome | biome: gut microbiome; feature: rumen; material: KS-attached | host: Bos | place: Iran: Karaj | collected 2018-10
TCAACAAGACCGATATCCTTCCCATCAATATCCGCAACGAGAAACTGGAAACCATTTTCACGAAACAGATCAAAAAACTGCGCAAGACGTATCCCAGGATCAAAGCCGCCATCATGACGAACCGGTATGAAAACGAATTCAACGATAGATTCTACGAGGTCGTAAATGAACTGGGATATCAGAGGGTCCTGTTTGCCGGTCGGACGAATGCGGGCAAATCTACATTGATCAACAAGCTTCTCGAAGAAGAGCGTCTCACGACCTCCATCTATCCGGGAACGACCCTGAATGAAACAGTCATCGAACATGACGGCTATACTTTCATCGATACGCCAGGCCTGCTGGATAGCGAGAACTATACGACATATCTGGATCTGAAGATGAACAAGCTCCTGAAGATCTCCCGGCCGATCCGTCCGCAGGTCTTTCAGCTCAACAGCCGACAGTCTTATTTCTTTGAAGGTCTGCTGAGAGTGGACATAGATCCTGCCAATCAGGCCAGTGTTGTATTCTATGTGCCGAATGACTACAAGATCCATCGCAGTCCTTTTGCAAAAGCGGATCAGTATTATCAAAAGAACTCTAAAGATTTTGTACTGAAATCACTCATAAACAAAAAAGAAAATTATACGATAAAGAAGCAGCAGTTATTCGTGATCAAAGGAATGGGCATGCTGAAGGTCAGTGGAGAAAGCAGGATCACGATTCATGTCCATAATAATATGAAGATATATGGAAGCGAGGTGGAGATTTGATGCTGAATGGAAAACAGAAGCGTTATTTAAGAGCGCTGGCGGTCAATGAAAAAGCTTTGTTTCAGATCGGAAAGGATGGATTGACGGAAAATCTGATCGTATCCTTGAAACAGGCGCTCGCTAAAAGAGAACTGTTGAAAATCGCCGTTCTGAAAAGCTGCGAGATCCCGGAGAACGAACTGATCATCGATCTTTTGGCTGCGACGGGAAGCGAGCTGGTGCAGCATGTCGGCAGAAACATGATCATCTTCAAGCGGTCCAAGGAGAAAGTCATCGATCTGCCATGAAGATGGAAGAACTGAGCTTCGATCGTTTCATGTCGCTGCCATCGAAAGAAAGAAAAAGGATACTAACGGATCCTGAACTGCTTGCGATCATGGTAAGAAAGAATCTGAACGATCACCGTTATGCCCACAGCGTATCGGTCGCAGAATGCGCATCAAGGCTAGCGGAAAGGTGGCATCTCGATCCGAAAAAAGCGTATCTCGCCGGATTGCTGCATGACTGTACCAAAGATTTTCCGGAAACGTTCCATGATGAATACTTCAAATATTACGATCCGGATAAGATCGCATATCCTGAAGGCGTCAAACATTCGTTTTCCGCGAAATACTATTTGAAAGAAAAGCTGAATTTCCATGACAAAGACATCCTGAACGCGATCTATAATCATACAATCTGTCTCAGCAAAGACAGATTGTCGCTGATCCTGTTCATCAGCGACAAACGGGAACCGCTAAGAAGGATCGATGATGAAATCATGGAACTGGCATTCCAGGATCTGTATAAAGCCTATGATCTGCTGGATCATGATGTGGAAAGGTACTTGAATGAACGAAACGAAAGATTTATTAAGAATCGCCTATGACGCAATGGACGAGAAGCAGGCATCCGATATCGTGGTGCTGGATTTCCGTCATACATCGCCGTTTGTCGATTATTTCATCATTGCGGATGCCAGAAATCAGCGGATGGCGCAATCGATCATCGAAAATGTCGAAGACAAAGCACTGGAGGCCGGGTATCTCGTAAAACAGCGCTATGTCGAAAAAACGACGAAATGGCTGCTGATCGATCTGGGCAGCATCGTCTGCCACGTATTCTATGACGGAGAACGGGAGCTTTACAATCTGGAGGGTCTATGGAAGGATCTGCCAACAGTCAAAATGTAAACAACTATACCATTCTTGCCCGCTATTATGACGAATTGCTTCAGGACGAAGATTCTTTGAACCTGTGGCTGAACTATATCGAAAGCGAGCCTTTTCGAAGCGTTCTCGAACTGGCTTCCGGTTCCGGCGTCATGGCAGGGATCCTGAAGAAGAAGGGATATGATATCATCGCTTCCGATATCTCTCAAGAGATGAAAGAAGCAGCAAAAGAAAACTATGACGGCGACTATCTGCTTTTGAATATGACGGATTATGCTCTGCCAGAACGATTCGATCTGGTCCTGTGCATCTGCGATTCCATCAATTATCTCTATCCGGAAGAACTGGATGATTTCTTCCGTTGCGCTTTTGAACATCTGCATCAGAACGGCCGGCTTATCTTCGATATGCATCATCCGGAACGCATCAACGAATTCAAGGAAGAATATATCGAAGAAGGCTACGTAAATGATATGCCATATCAGTGGACGATCGATTCAGATGCATATGACAGTACCATCTGCGAACATTTTACGTTTTATACGAAAGATGGTATGATACAGGAAAATCATCTTCAGCATGTGTTTGCGATAGATGAGATCAAGGAAAAGATGCTGAAATACTTTGATGTGGAAATCATCGAAGATTTCGTTCCTGACGAAAAAATACTGGTGATAGGTAGGAAAAAATGATTTGTGTGATCTGTGCGATGCAGGAAGAACTGGATGCCTTGCTGGGATTAATGGATGATATAAGTGTTTCTGAAGGTCAGAGGCTTTTTTATCATGGCGAAATCCTGAATAACGCCTACTATAAAGGCAGGATCGAAGGAAAAGAGATCGTAGCTACCAGAAGCGGCGTCGGCATGGTCTACGCGACGATCGCGGCAACGAATCTGATCCGAGACTGTCATCCGGAATTGGTCATCAATCTGGGCGTTGCCGGATCTTTACATCCGGATGTCCATGTGAATGATATCGTAGTCGCCGATCAGGCAGCCAACTGGCGTTTTGAAGCGCCTGGATGGGACCGGAAGTTCGATTCCGTTTTCTGCAGTTTTCCCTGCGACGCAAAGGCTGTCGAAATCACGCGCTCGCTTGGCATGAAACATGTAAAGACTGGCCCGATCGTTTCTGCCGATGAATTCATCCGTTACAAAAGACAGACCGACGTCATCAAAAAATATTATCCGGAAGCATTGGCAGGGGAAATGGAAGGCGCAGCCGTCGCCAATACCTGCTATGCCCATCATATCCCTTGCGCGGTGATCCGTTCGATTTCCGATGAGACGCTGGTCAATGGCGGATATAAAGAATTCGATTTCAACCTGTCAACCGTATGCAAGACGGCGGCTGTTTTGTGCAAGGAAATCATCAAGAGGTATTAAGATGAAGAAGTGGTACAAAGAATCTTATTTCGACCGCCAGAACTGGATCCTGGAGAATTATGATCAGCTGAATCTAAGCAGTGACGAGACACTGTTCCTTTTGCTGGTGGAATTGGCAAAAAAGAATCGGAAAACGATTACTTACGACTATCTGTCGAAAAAACTGAATAAAACCAGTACGGAAGTGGATAAAATGATCGCCGATCTTGTTTCAAAACATTATCTGAAACTGTCGGCGAATGATAAAGGCCTGATTTTCGATTATGACGAGATCTTTGAATTCGATCCGAACCGCTATGAGATCAGCGACGAGAAAGATCTTTACGATATCACTTCCGATGTATTCAATAAGCCTCTGTCGCTGACGGAACTGCAGAAAATGAACGATCTGCTGGAACAGTACGGGAAGCAACATTTTATCGAAGCATTAAGGATTGCGGAAGCGCAAAGAAAACTGTCCATGTCCTATATCGAAGGCATTTTACGCAATGACAAAAAGTGAAACGATCGTAAACGAGCTGGAAAAGCTCTATCCCGATGCGCATTGCGAACTGAATTACCGCAATGATTTTGAACTGCTGATCGCCGTCAGCCTGTCTGCGCAGACCACGGATGAAAGGGTCAACAGTGTGACGCCGGTCTTGTTTGAAAAGTATCCGGATGCTTATACGCTGGCGAAAGCCGATCTTAGCGATGTGGAAACGATCATTCGACCGATCGGTCTCTATCGCAACAAAGCAAGGAATATCGTTTCTATCGCCACTCAGCTGATACAGTTGCATGACGGAAAGGTTCCGAATGACCGTGAAGCTCTGGAGAGCCTTCGCGGCGTAGGACGGAAGACAGCCAACATCATTTTAAACAACTGTTTCGATGTACCGGCATTTGCCGTAGATACACATGTCACAAGAGTCGCCAAACGTCTGCAGATCGCTGACGCGGATGACGATGTGCTGGCGATCGAAAAAAAACTGATGGAGTACTTTCCGCGCGAACGCTGGGGAAAACTGCATCATCAGTTCATCTTTTTCGGCAGATACAAATGCAAGGCGGTCAAACCGGATTGCACCGATTGTCCACTGAAAGAATACTGTAATCACTTGGCGTGATACAGTTTTTTTGTCTGGTAGACCGGATCCATCGTCAGATGCATGCCCAGTTTCTTGAAGACATTCACATCGACCTGAGACAGAAGAACGGTGGAGTGGACATCGCAACCATTCAGTTTGTTTAATGATTTCAATGCTTTGTCGCAGATATCGGACGTGATCGAATCGACCGCAAGGGCGATCAGGACTTCATCGGTATGCAGGCGCGGATTGTGGCCATGCAGATAAGTGGTCTTGAGTTCTTGGATCGGCGTCAGGACTTTTTCTGAAAGCAGATGGATATCAGGGATCTCTCCGGCGATCTTGACCGCATTCAGCAGCGCCGCCGAAGCAGCACCCATAAGCTTGGAAGTCTTGCCGGTGATGATCTGGCCATTGTATTCGATGGCGACTGCCGGTTCATGGGTCTTTTTCGCCAGTTCATTGGCAACGACAGCGACTTTCCGGTCTTCTTTGGTGACGCCGGCTTTGTTCATGATGGTTTCGATCTTGAACAGGACATCTTCGGTAAGGAAATCCTTGCGGACTTCGATTTCGGTATCATAGTAGCGGCGGATGATCTCGTCTTTGGCCGCCTTCTGGCAGACTTCATCGTCGCAGATGCAGTTGCCCACCATGTTGACGCCCATATCGGTAGGCGATCTGTAGATCTGCTTGCCCATCACCCGGATCAGCAGATCGTTCAAAACAGGGAAGACTTCGACATCGCGGTTGTAGTTGATGGCGATCTTCTGGTAGGCTTCCAGATGGAACGGGTCGATCATATTGACGTCGCTTAAATCGACGGTGGCAGCTTCATAAGCGAGATTGACAGGATGGTTCAAAGGAAGATTCCAGATCGGGAAGGTCTCGAATTTCGCATAGCCGGATTTTAATCCATGTTTGTTGTCATGATACATCTGGGAAAGACAGGTCGCCATCTTTCCCGATCCCGGTCCGGGAGCGGTGACAACAATGATTTCTCGTGAAGTTTCCAGATATTCGTTCTTGCCGAAACCGTTATCAGACAGGATCAGATCGATATTGTTCGGATAGTTTTCGATCGCATAGTGATAGGCTACCTTGATTCCTGATTTCTCCAGGCTCTTTCTGAGCTTTATGGCCTCATCCTGTTTGTTGAAATGAGTGATGACGACGCCGCCGATCTGCAGATCGACCGCGATGAAAGAATCGATCAGCCGTAGAAGATCCTGGGAATAAGTGATTCCCAGATCGGAGCGCATCTTGTTCTTTTCGATATGATTCGCATTGATGACAAGGACCATTTCGACTTTGTCTTTCAGTTTCAGCAGCATCTTGATCTTGGAATCCGGTTCGAATCCCGGAAGAACGCGCGATGCATGATTGTCATCGAAAAGCTTGCCTCCGAATTCCAGATAGAGTTTATTGAATTTCTCGACTCTTTTACGGATATTCTGTGACTGAAGACGGATATACTTCTTATTATCAAAACCGATTCTTTCCATATGTTTTGATTATATAACAGTTTATCGAAAATGCATATGTTAATCTTTACATTATCACATTCATTGAATGTCATTGGTTAGTCGTGACTAACTTACATAAGTATTGTTATAATTTTATTTGTTAAAGTAGCTTATTTTTCATTTATCGGTGATTTGGGAGGTAATCAAATATGGCTCGTTTACAAACTGCGGCCGTCAAACAGATCGAAGAGATCTGCGACCGCTACAAAGATGAAACGACTCCGCTGATGATGATCCTTTCCGACATCCAGAAGGAATATGGATATATTCCTTTGGAAGTACAGGAATTAGTCAGCGAAAAGACCGGGATTTCCGTAGCGGAGATCTATGGTGTCGTAACGTTCTATTCTTTCTTTTCTTTAAAACCGAAAGGAAAGGTCGTCGTCGGCTGCTGTTTAGGAACCGCTTGCTACGTCAAAGGTGCGCAGCAGGTCATCGACAAGTTCTCCGAGATCCTTAAGATCAAACCGGGCGAAACGTCCGATGACGGAATGTTTACACTGGATGCTTTGAGATGCATCGGCGCATGCGGCATCGCTCCGGCAGTGCAGATCAATGGCACGGTATATCCGAAAATGTCTGTCGATAAGGTAGCACCGCTGATCGAAGAATACAAGGAGGCGTTTGCCTGATGAGTGAGATGATTAAAACACTGGCTGATCTTCAAGAAAAGCAAACCGTCTGTACCAGATGCATGGAGGACAAGTTATCCGGCAAGGACAACAAGAGACACATCGTTTTATGCGGCGGTACCGGATGTCTTTCTTCCCATTCTGCCGAGATCAGAGAAAAATTCTCAGAGATCATCAAAGCGGAAGGCTTGGATGACAAAGTGACCGTCAATCAGGTCGGCTGTTTCGGTTTCTGTTCCCAGGGTCCGTTCGTCAAGATCTATCCGGAAGACACTCTTTACAAGATGGTCAAGATGGAAGATGTCGAAGAGATCATCGAAAAGGATATCAAGAATAACGAGATCGTTGAACGTTTGCTTTACGTCGATCCGCAGACCCAGGAAAAGGTCAGAAAACAGGATGATATCGAATTCTACAAGAAGCAGATGCGTATCGCTCTGCACGGCTGTGGACAGATCGATCCGGAAGATATCAATGAAGCTTTAGGTGCCGGTGCATTCGTCGGTCTGGCGAAAGCCTTACAGATGGATCGCAAGGATGTCATCAAAGAAGTCCTGGATTCTGGACTGAGAGGACGCGGCGGCGCGGGATTCCCGACCGGTCGCAAATGGTCGTTCGTACCGGATGTCGAAGGCCCGAAATACCTTGTCTGCAACGGCGATGAAGGCGACCCGGGTGCATTCATGGATCGTTCCATTTTGGAAGGTAATCCGTTTGCGGTCATCGAAGGCATGATGATCGGCGGTTACGCGATCGGAGCTCAGAACGGCTACTTCTATGTCAGAGCGGAATATCCGATCGCTGTCCATCGTCTGAAACTCGCGATCAAAGCCATGGAAGAAGTCGGCTTGCTTGGCGACAACATTCTCGGTACGGACTTCTCGTTCCGTGTCCATATCCGTTTAGGTGCCGGCGCATTCGTTTGCGGCGAAGAGACAGCGCTTCTCAACTCCATCGAAGGCAAGCGCGGCATGCCTAGACCAAGACCGCCATTCCCGGCTGTCAAAGGTCTCTGGGGCTGTCCGACTTGTGTCAATAACGTCGAAACGCTGGCTACTGTGCCGTATATCTTAAGAGAAGGCGCAGAAAACTTTGCCAAGATCGGTACGGAAAAATCCAAAGGCACGAAAGTCTTCGCATTAGGCGGCAAGATCAACAATGTCGGTCTGGTCGAAGTACCGATGGGCACCACGTTAAGAGAACTGATCTACGATGTCGGCGGCGGCATTCCGAACGGCAAGAAATTCAAGGCCATTCAGACCGGCGGTCCTTCCGGCGGCTGTCTGACCGACAAGAACCTGGATACGCCGATCGACTACGATAACCTGATCGCAGCGGGTTCGATGATGGGCTCCGGCGGCGCGATCGTCATGGATGAAGACAACTGCATGGTCGATGTCGCGAAATTCTATATGGAATTCATCTGCGACGAGTCCTGCGGCAAATGTTCGCCATGCCGTATCGGTACCAAGAGAATGCTGGAGATCCTGACCAGGATCACCGAAGGAAACGGTACGATGGAAGATCTGGATGCTTTGAAGGAACTCGCCAGCAATGTCAAGACCAATTCGCTTTGCGGTCTCGGCCAGACGGCTCCGAACCCGATCCTTTCCACGATGGCTTCCTTCATGGATGAGTACATCGAACATATCCAGAACAAGAAATGTCCGGCACATGTCTGCAAGAATCTGATGTCCTATGTCATCGACAAAGACAAATGCTTCGGCTGCAAGATGTGTCAGAAGGGATGTCCTGCCGATGCGATCCATCCGATCGAACCTGAATATATCGCACCTGGCAAGAAATTGCCGGCAATGTATATCGATACCACGGCTTGCGTGAAGTGCGGCGCATGTATCGCTACATGTAAGTTTGGCGCAATTTCTAAGGAATAGGAGGAAAGATCATGGAATTACTTAATATCAAAATCGAAGGCCAGGATTATCAGGTAGAAAAAGGCCTCACTATTCTCGAAGCTGCCAAGAAATGCGGTTACGATATCCCGACACTGTGTTCCTACAATCATGGCGAATGCTCGCTGGCATCCTGCCGTGTCTGTCTGGTAGAAGCCCAGGAAGGCAACGGTCCCAAGAGACTGGTTGCTTCCTGCGTCTATCCTGTATCCGAAGGAATGAGCGTCACGATCGGTTCTCCTAAGGCGACTGCCGCCCGCAGGACTTCCGTCGAACTGCTGCTTTCCAACCACAACAGAAACTGCCAGGAATGTGAAAAGAACGGCAAATGTGAACTGTTAGATGTCGCGCAAGTCACAGGAGCCAGAGAAAATATGTATGAAGGCGCCAAGACGCCAGTCACTGTCGATAAACTGACGCCATCGATCATGCGTGATACTTCCAAATGCGTGCTTTGCGGACGCTGCATCGCAAGATGCGAGAAAGCGCATGGATTATCCGTATTGGGCTTCGAGCGACGCGGTTTCAATACCATCGTCGGGCCGGCTGAAAACAGATCTTTCGCCAATTCGCCATGTATCCTTTGCGGTCAATGCACGACGGTATGTCCGACTGGCGCATTGATGGAAGTCAGCGAGATCGATAAAGTCGATGAAGCATTCAAAGCCGGCAAACATGTCATCGTACAGGTCGCTCCGGCGGTTCGTGCCGCTTTAGGCGAAGAATTCGACATGAAGATCGGTACGCCTGTCACCGGCAAGATGATCGCCGCTTTGAGAAGATTAGGCTTCGAAAAGTGCTACGATGTCAACTTCGGTGCCGACCTGACCATCATGGAAGAAGGAACGGAACTTCTCCACAGGCTGACGGAAGGCGGTACGCTGCCGATGATCACCTCCTGCTCGCCAGGCTGGGTCAACTATGCGGAGTACTACTATGCCGACCTGCTGGATCATCTTTCCACCTGCAAATCTCCGCACCAGATGCAGGGCGCCATCATCAAGTCATACTGGGCTCAGCAGAAAGGCTATGATCCGAAAGACGTATTCGTCGTTTCCGTCATGCCATGTACGGCCAAGAAGTTTGAAAAAGACCGTCCTGTCATGGAACATGACGGCATCAGAGATGTCGACGCCGTTCTTACGACCAGAGAACTTGCCCGTATGATCAAACGCTCCGGCATCAACTTCGTCAGACTGCCTGATGAAGACTGGGATCAGGATATCATGGGCGAATACTCCGGCGCAGGCGTTATCTTCGGTGTCACCGGCGGTGTCATGGAAGCAGCGTTGCGTACGGTATACTACAAACTCACCGGCAATGAATACGGCAAGATCGAATTCACCGAGATCCGCGGCAACGATGCCGGTATCAGAGAAGCTTCTCTGGATATCAATGGTACGACTGTCAATATCGCGATCGCTTCCGGCATGAGATCGGCCAAGGTATTGCTTGATCAGATCAGAGAAGGTACTTCCAAATATCATTTCATCGAGATCATGGGATGCCCGGGCGGTTGCATCAATGGCGGCGGTCAGCCGTATGTCAAACCATGCTTCCTGCCGAACGAAGAGGACGACATCCTCGATACCTACAAGGCGAAACGTGCCAATGCGCTTTATACGGAAGACGAAAGACAAGTCATCCGTCAATCGCACAACAACACCCAGATCAAGGAACTCTATGACAGATTCTTAGGCGAACCGAATTCCCATCTGGCGCACGAATTGCTCCATACGACCTACAACAAGGATCGCGAACGTTTCGATTGATCAACGAAACAAGACCTGTCTAGTCTTAAGACCCCGACAGGTCTTTTTTATTTGGCTTTTCGATTCTGTTATACTGATAAAGATGAATTACTACGATGAGATGATCGAAAAGATCCAAGGATTGCTGGAAGAAAAGAACTATGACCTTGCAGAGAAGATGATTTCCGATGAACTGTCGGTCGCCTATGTACCTAGAGACATCGAAAAAAAGCTTCACTCCCTTCAGGAACAGATCATCAAAGATACGATACGCAAGCAGATCAGCGATGAGGAACTGGAAGAGTATCTCTTTGAAGGTGATCCGGATCATCAGTTGTTTGCAGTCAATGAGCTGAATGGAAAGAATCTGCGTCAGTATCTTCCGTTATGCCAGAAATATTTCAACAGTAATGGGTATGCGAATGCGAAAGCATTGCTGATCGATTCGCTGATCCGTCAGGAAATTGATCATGTATTCCATTATCACAGAAACGATGAGATCATATCTTTCAATCCGTCTTCATATGAAATCATTGAAGAATCTACGCCGTTTTTAGCCGCATACAGGCAGCTTACCGACGACTACATGAAGGAACCTTCGAAACTTCAGCTGGCCGGTCAGCTTCTTTACAAAGAGTTCATGATGAAACCGCCTGACCTGTTTACGGAAGAGGAGGCGCTATCCCTTGAAAAAGACATCATCGGATACATCGACAAAGCATTCGACAGTGCTGAATAAGTGCTTAAAACAGGTGTAATTCTAGAAATATGACAGTATTAATGTTAAAATAAATCAGTATGGGAGAAAGAAAATGTCTGAATATAAGAAAATAGAAAATGCAAAAGCTGAACTTGTATGTACATTGGAAGGGGAAGATTGGGAGAAAGCCAAGAAGACCGCTTTCCGTAAGCTTGCCAGCAAGGTAGAAATCAAAGGTTTCCGTAAAGGACAGGCTCCGAAGAACCTGGTAAACAAATACATCAACAATCAGGAAGTCCTGCTGGATGCCGCTGAAAGTCTGGCGCAGAAAACGCTGGATGAAGCGATCAAGGAACACGGCCTTACGCTGATTGACCGTCCGGAACTGAAAGTCGATGAGATGCAGGATGACAAATGCGTATTGACGTTTACATGTCCGGTGCTTCCTGATGTCAAACTCGGCGACTACAAGAAACTGAAATACAAAGTAGAAAAAGTCAAAGTAGAAGATAAAGAGGTCAACGACGAAGTAGAAAAGTCGCTTGACCGCAAAGCCGATCTCGAACTGAAAGAAGAAGGCGAAGTCGAAGATGGCGATACCGTCGTGATCGATTTCGAAGGATTCATCGACGACGTGCCATTTGAAGGAGGAAAAGCGGATAACCACGAACTGGTGATCGGTTCCAATACATTCATTCCTGGTTTTGAGGATCAGCTTATCGGCATGAAGACGGAAGAGGAAAAGGACATCATGGTCGATTTCCCGGAAGATTATCATGCGGAAGAACTTAAGGGAAAACCTGCCCGTTTCCATGTAACGGTACATGAGATCAAGAAAAAGGTTTTGCCTGAATACAATGATGAGTTCGTAAAAGAACTGAAGATCGATGATGTAGAAACGGTGGAAGCGTACGAAAGCTACATCAGAAATAATATCGAACAGCGCAAACAGGATCAGGCGACCCAGGATGCGGAAAACAAACTGATCGATGATCTTGCGGGAATCGTCGAAGTCGACATACCTGAAGTCATGGTCGAATCCGAACTGCAGTCCATGGTGCAGAACTATGAGACGAGACTGATGCAGCAGGGCATCTCATTGAGCCAGTTCCTGCAGCTTACCGGACAGACAGTCGACGGACTGAAGGACAGCATGAGAGAAGATGCGATCAAGCGGGTCAAGATCAATCTGGGACTCGCCGAAATCGTAAAGCAGGAAAATGTCGAAGTGACTGCGGATGACGTATCTGCCGAATATGACAGGATGGCGGAACTCTACGGTCTGACTTCCGAAGAGCTGCATAAATATGTACCGGAAGATACCTTGCTCGATGATCTCAAGCTGCAGAAAGCGCTGGATCTGCTGAAAAACCTGAAATAAATAAAGACGCTTTGCGTCTTTTCTATAAGAAAAGGAGGTAATCAATGAGCATATATTCTTATCCTTTGCTTTGTACCAGGGGAGCGGTGATCTTCCCTATGCAGGATCTGGCTGTGGAAGTTGGCAGACAGGTTTCGATAGATGCCGTCAACTACAGCAATGCCTATAATACGAATATCGTACTGGTCTCGCAGAAAGATCTCACCATCGACGTCCCGGGACCGGATGATGTCTATGATCACGGCACGATCTGCCGCATAAAAACTTCAAGGGAACGCGATGATCATCTGAAAGTGATATTTTCAGGCATCAGCCGATGCCGGATCACGAAGCATTTCATCAAAGATGACGTGAATTTTGTCGAAGTGGAAGAAATACAGGATACGGTAACGAATGAAAGCGAGATCGAAGAACTGACGAAACGCGCCTTGGCTGAATTCAATGCGGTCGCCCAGAAATACAACCGTCCGGGATTCCCGATCCGGCAGCTGAACGTTTTCGATTCGCAGCTGGCTTCTGTACTGGTCGATACATTTGCTCAGATCTATATCCAGGACATCAGCATCAAACAGCTTTTCCTGGAAGAACCGAATGTGAACAACCGGTTGGAAATGATGCTGGAACATATCGTAAAAGAACGGAATATGGAAATGATCGAGCAGGAGATCAATGAGCGCGTCAAAGACAGCATCGAAGATTCTCAAAGGGATTATTATCTGAGAGAGAAACTGAAAGCGATCAAGGATGAACTCGGCGGCTCCGATGGCGGTTCCGATATCGATGATCTTCGCGAAATGGTCGAAAACAATCCATATCCGGAAAACGTCAAAGAAAAAGCCAGAGAAGAGTTCAAACGCTATGAAATGCTGCCTCCGACGACAGGAGAAACCGGCGTCATACGTACTTATCTGGAATGGCTTCTGAATGTGCCTTGGTACCAGAAATCGCAGGACAACGAAGACCTGGAAGCCGCTTCGAGGATCCTGGAAGAGGATCATTACGGACTTACGAAAGTCAAGGAGAGGATCCTGGAATATCTGGCAGTAAAACAGATGACGAATTCTTTGAAATCGCCGATCATCTGTCTGGTCGGCCCACCTGGAGTAGGTAAGACATCCTTGGCGAAATCCGTCGCACGAGCTTTGGACCGAAAATTCGTCAAGATCTCTTTAGGAGGCGTACGCGATGAAGCGGAGATCCGCGGACATCGCAGAACATACCTGGGTGCTTTGCCTGGACGCATCATTCAAGGGATGAAACGCGCCGGTACGCTCAATCCCGTCTTCCTGATCGATGAGATCGACAAGATGTCATCCGACTACAAAGGCGACCCCTCCAGCGCCATGCTGGAAGTGCTGGACCCCGAACAGAATTCCCAGTTCTCGGACCATTATCTGGAAGAACCGTATGATCTTTCGGATGTACTTTTCATCTGCACGGCCAACTACCGTGACAATATCCCGGCCGCCTTGCTGGATCGGCTGGAGATCATCGAACTGTCAAGCTATACGGAAATCGAGAAACAGCATATCGCCAGAAATCATCTGATCAAGAAACAGCTGGATCTCAACGGTCTCAAAGAAAACCAGATGAATCTGGATGACGATATGATCCTTTATTTGATCCGCCACTACACCAGAGAAGCCGGTGTCAGACAGCTGGAAAGGACCATCGGCACCTTATGCAGAAAATCCGTACTGATGATTCTTAAAGACAACAAGAAATCGGTCAAAATCACGAAAAAGCTGATCAATACCTGGCTCGGCCATGAGATCTACGATTATGGAACCAAGGAAAAGAAGAATCAGATCGGCGTCGTAACCGGACTGGCTTATACCTCGTTCGGCGGCGATATCCTGCCTGTCGAAGTCAACTACTTCGAAGGAAAGGGCAATCTGATCGTAACCGGACAGCTTGGCGATGTCATGCAGGAATCGACGAAGATCGCATTGGACTTCATCAAAGCGAACGCCAAGAAATACAACATTCCGATCTCGTTCTTTGAAACACACGACATTCATATCCATGTCCCGGAAGGTGCTGTACCGAAAGACGGACCGTCTGCTGGCGTCACCATCACGACAGCCATCGTTTCCGCATTGACGAACCGTCCTGTCAAAAAAGACCTGGCAAGGACCGGAGAAGTCACGCTGCGAGGTAACGTCCTGCCGATCGGAGGTCTGAAAGAGAAATCGCTTGCGGCGCACCGCAGCGGCATCACGACCATCATCATTCCGAAAGGAAACATCAAAGATCTTGACGATATCCCTGATACCGTGAAAGAGAACGTACAGTATATTCCTGTCGAAAAGGTCGACCAGGTCATAAATGAGGCGATCATAAGTGATTAAATTCGTTTCTTCAGCCAAAACAAAAAACAGTTTTCCTGTTACCAGACAGGAAATTGTTTTTGTGGGCCGAAGCAATGTTGGAAAATCGTCTCTGCTCAATGCGTTATATAAGCAGAAACTTGCTTATACCGGCAAAACGCCAGGCAAGACCCGGCTGATCAATTTCTTCGATATCCATGGAAAATATACGGCTGTGGATGTGCCCGGTTACGGATTCGCACGTCGTTCCGATCAGGAACTGATCGAATTCGGCCATATGATGGACGACTATTTCAGCCGGAAAGACAAGATAAAGCTTGTCGTGATGATCGTCGATTCAAGGATCGGATTTACGCAAGATGACAGAGACATGCTGGAATATCTGGATGAATCGGGACTTCCGTACGTCATCGTTGCCAACAAGACTGATAAGTTAAGCAACAATCAGCTCGCCAACAATAAGCGAAAGCTTTTCCATGATTGTAGCGATATCATCTATGTCTCATGCCTGAAAAAAACGAACATCAATGCTCTGGAAAAACGGATCGAATCACATCTTGAAGTTGATTAAATCAGCTGGATTCATTTATAATTGAAAAGACGATGATAAGAAGAAAGTAGGCCTGTCGGAAACATAGAGATATAAGGGTTGGTGGAACTTATACTGGACATGTCGAAAATGTTGTCTTGGAGTCTGCTTCGGCACGTATGACTTGCGTTAAAAGTTCAAGTTAGAAATTAAGGTGGTACCGCGCTGATGCGCCCTTTGTGCCATCTTTTTATTTTAGGAGGATAGTTATGGATACCAAATATGACCACAAAGCGGTAGAAGAAGGCAAGTATCAGATGTGGCTGGACGGACATTACTTCGAATGCGGAGACATGTCCAAGAAGCCGTACTGCATCGTCATCCCGCCGCCTAATGTTACAGGAAAACTGCATCTGGGCCATGCGATGGATAACACGATACAGGACCTGCTGTCGCGCTACAACCGTCTGAAAGGATACGATGTCTTATGGGTTCCCGGCATGGACCATGCAGGAATCGCGACGCAGGCGAAAGTAGATGAGCGTCTCAAACAGCAGGGGATCTCCCGTTACGATATCGGCAGAGAGAAATTCCTTGAACATGCCTGGAGCTGGAAGGAAGAATATTCCAGTTTCATCCGTTCCCAGTGGGCGACATTGGGTAATTCTACGGATTACCGGAAAGAAAGATTCACGCTCGATGAAGGTCTTTCCCATGCGGTCAGTCAGGTATTCGTGACGTATTATAAAGAAGGCCTGATCTACCAAGGCCAGAGAGTCATCAACTGGGATCCGGAAGCCAAGACGGCGTTAAGCAATATCGAGGTCATTCACAAAGATGTCAAGGCATATATGTATTATCTGCGTTATCATCTTGTCGATTCCGATGAAACTTTTGAAGTCGCCACGACCAGACCGGAAACGATGTTCGGCGATGTCTGCATCGTCGTGAACCCGAACGATGAGAAAGTGAAACATCTGATCGGCAGACAGTGCATCAACCCGGCCAACGGACAGGTCATTCCGATCATCGGAGATGAATATATCGAAATCGGTTTCGGTACCGGTATCATGAAATGTACGCCTGCACATGATCCCAATGACTACCAGATCGCGATTAGACATCATCTGGAGATGCCTATCTGCATGAATGAAGACGGAACGATGAATGAACTGTGCGGCGAATTCAACGGCTTAGATCGCTTCGTATGTCGCGAAAAGCTGCTCGAGAAATACAAGGAAGACGGAACCTTCATCAAAGCCGAAGAAATCATCCACTCTGTAGGACATTCCGAACGTACCGGCGTCATGGTAGAACCGTATCTGTCCAAACAGTGGTTCGTCAGGATGAAGCCGCTGGCCGAAGAAGTACTGAAGGCTCAGGAAGATCCTGACACAAAAATCAATTTCTATCCTCAACGTTTTGAAAAAACATTTGCGCAGTGGCTCGAGAACATCGAAGACTGGTGCATTTCCCGTCAGCTCTGGTGGGGACATCGTATCCCTGTCTGGTACCATAAAGAGACAGGCGAGATCTATTGCGAAGTCGAGCCTCCGAAAGACATCGAAAACTATGTACAGGATGAAGATGTGCTGGATACCTGGTTCTCCAGTGCCTTGTGGCCATTCTCCGTTCTGGGTTGGCCTGAAAAGACCGCGGATCTCGAACGGTATTTCCCGACTTCCTGCATGGTAACGGGATATGACATCATCTTTTTCTGGGTTGCGAGAATGGCGTTTAGCGCACGTCATTTCCTGCATGATGTCCCATTCAAAGACTGTCTGATTCACGGGCTCATTCGTGATGAGAAGGGCAGAAAGATGTCGAAATCCCTCGGCAACGGCATCGATCCAATCGATCTGGTCAACGAATACGGCGCCGACTCTTTGAGACTGTTCCTGTCGACGAACTCGACCCCGGGTCTCGACATGAATTTCTCGACCGAAAAAATGGTCGCCAGCTGGAATTTTATCAACAAGCTCTGGAATGCCGCAAGATATGTCCTGATCAACAGGGATGATGATTACATCTATCAGAAACCGGAGTCCTTCTCTTCCGATATCGACAACTGGATCATCAGCAAGCTGAACGATACAATCGTATCGGCAACGAACAATCTGGACAAGT
>JAEEGI010013595.1_pt1 | contig 17247 bp, 17 predicted proteins | sample 8958751 | NCBI WGS metagenome assembly JAEEGI01 (sample SAMN16246545, study PRJNA631951) | gut metagenome | biome: gut microbiome; feature: rumen; material: KS-attached | host: Bos | place: Iran: Karaj | collected 2018-10
TGGAACTCGACGTCATGCATATAGTTAGTGAAGTCGTTGTCCATGGCCTCTATAGCCTTCTCTATAGCTCTAAAGTCCTCTTCTGTTGCTCTTTTGCATGCGAGTTCCACATTCCCGACTTCTATGACCCGTCTGAACTCGTTGAATGTCTCCTGTGCGGATATCTGACTTGCACTCTCGATCCACGAACTGATCTGCCTGATATAATCGGCGTTTCTCAGCAGTACCTTTCTGTTTCCGCGGCTTTCTATCGCCCCCATGAACTCGAGTATCGCAAGACATTCACGAAGCGAGCCTCTGCCGACACCCAGCTGTTCAGCAAGATCTCTCTCGGGGGGCAGCTCTTTTCCAACTTTTATCTTGCCCTCTCCGATCGCATTGACGATCGCTTCCATAATCAGTTCGGGGACTTTAGGCGAATCATACTGGATCTTATCGAGCTGCATATACCGTTACCCCCTTTGCAGGTTAATCTGTCTTTCTGCTAAATATAAATAGCACACATGCTGTGTATTTTCAAACCCTATTTTTTATTCTTCGAAAAGTAGACTCAGAATATTATCTTCCGTTATAGCACCGAACATAGCGGGAATGTCAAGTCCGGACAGCTTTTCCGACACCGCGTTTTTTCCAAAAACAGTACCTTTCAGGGTCTCGCAGGCCTCTGCATTATCCTTTAAGGACATGAAATCACCGAAAAAAGCTATATCTTTTATTGCTCCCTTTTCGATAGAGGCGGAGATCTTCAGCGTCCCTCCCGGAAAACGTCCCCTGTTTGTATACTCGAAAGCGGGATCTCTTCCGAAGGTCCACTCCCGGCTTCTATATACTTTCGCGATCTCTTCCACCTTTTTCAGTTCTTCTGCATTCAAAAATGACCTCTCAGCCCCGTCAGGCACAAGCTCTTTCAATATTGCGTCTTTAAACTGCAGTATATCCATCTCCGTATTGAGTTCGCTTTTAATGTTCGTAATGCGGCTTTTTACGGATTTCGCGCTCTTTGACCTGAACTTCTCGGGATCGGGGCTTAAAGCTCCTGTCACGGCATCAGTGTCGGAATCGAAAAGCAGAGTGCCGTGGTAGAGTATTCTGCTTTTTTCTATTCTCTGGGCAACTCCGGAGACCTTTTTCCCGTTTAACAGTATGTCGTTTCTTCCTGAAAGAACGGCATCTCCGCCAAGCGCTCTGAGCGCTCTGCAAACCGGCCGTGAGAAACGGTCAAAGGTCAGTGCCTCCACATCGCCTGCATCAGAAATAAAGGAAAAATTCAGATTCCCCAGATCATGATATACAGCCCCTCCGCCTGTTTTTCTGCGCACGACCTTCACATTGTGCCCGCTTATATATTCTCTGTTGATCTCTTCCTCCGCGCACTGATTCAGACCGACAACAACTGTGTTGTCATTTTGCCAGAGCATAAGTATATCGCCTTCAGTTCTGTTCTTCAGCAGATATTCTTCAAAAGCAAGGTTGAAGCACGGGTCCGTGCTGTTCGTTTCATAATAATACATAACTTGCAAGCCTCTTCTCTTTTCTGACGTTTATTATACAATACTCCCCGGCGAATGTAAAACTACGGCCAACACAGGAATTAATGCGATCATTGAAAAGCAAAGCTATATATGCTATCTTTTATTCATCAAAATACTTTCTGTGAAGGCGGGATGATATATCTATGAAAGTTGTACTTGAACACATAACCAAGCGCTTCATTGACCGCAACAAAAAGAACAAAACGGAATTGGTCGCCGTCAGCGACATGAGTCTCGATATACCCGACGGCAAACTTATAGGCCTGCTCGGACCTTCCGGCTGCGGGAAAAGTACCACTTTAAACATGATATGCGGACTCGAGAAACCTTCTTCCGGGAAGATCTTCTTCGGAGACGACGATGTAACAGACCTTCCGCCTGAAAACAGGGGCGTCGGCATGGTGTTTCAGAGTTACGCTCTCTACCCTCACCTGACTGTAAGACAGAACATCACTTTCCCGCTTGAAAATCTGAAAGGAGACAAAAAGCTCTCAAAGCAGGAGATGAACGACAGGGCCTTAGGGGCTGCAAAGCTCGTCCAGCTCGACGGATATATGGAACGGAAGCCTTCAGAACTGTCCGGAGGCCAGCAGCAGAGAGTCGCCATAGCGAGGGCGCTTGTCAAGATGCCCAAAGTGCTGCTGCTGGACGAGCCTCTCTCAAATCTTGATGCGAGATTGCGTCTTCAGACAAGAGAGGAACTCAGACGTATCCAGAAGGAGACAGGTATCACCACGATCTTTGTCACGCACGACCAGGAAGAAGCCATGAGCATCTCAGATCTGATAGTGGTCATGAAAAAGGCCGAGGTACAGCAGGTAGGAATACCTCAGGACGTCTACGATGACCCGAAAAACCTGTTCGTCGCTCAGTTTCTTGGCACTCCTCCAATCAATGTTTTTGCTGGGGAGATCAGGGAAGAAAAGGTGTATCTCGGAGCAGACTGTATTCTTGACGCACCGGGAATCGAGGATAAGGAAGTACACGTCGGAATAAGACCCGAGGGCTTCATAGTCGACGAGAACGGGCCGCTCCACTGCAAAATAAGAGTCGTAGAAGTCATGGGCAGAGACACGAGCATAGTCTCCACTCACCCTGTTGCGGAGACCGAGACGATACGCTCCATAATAGATTCCGAAGACAGACCTGCTGCCACTTCGGGCACGGTCACCTTCAGTCTGAGGAAAAGCAAAGTGCTCCTGTTCGACATGGAGACAGAAGAGCGCATCTATCCGTGCTGAGAGGCGGGGCATATGAATAACAACAATCTCAAAGGATGGCTTTATCTGCTGCCCGCGATCGTCTTTCTGGGCTTCTTCATGGTATACCCTCTTGTAGACGTCTTCATTTATTCCTTTGAAGAGGGTTACAACTTTGCATCCCAGAGTTACTCGGGCACAGGCCTTTTCAACTACTCCTTTGTTCTGCATGACCCGTATTTCATGCAGGCTCTGAAAAACACGATACTGATGGTCATTATAACAGTCCCGCTTTCAACCGGCTTTGCTCTTCTGATATCTCTGGCCCTGAGCTCCATAAAGCCTCTCAGGAACGCGTTTCAGACCATCTATTTCCTCCCGTATGTGACAAACACCCTCGCAGTGGGCCTTGTATTCATGATACTTTTCAAGAAGACACCCTACTCGGACGGGCTTGCCAACATGCTGATATCTCTTTTCGGAGGAACATCCGTTGATTTCATTGAAGGCCCGTACTGGGCAAAGATGTTTGTCTTCTGCTTCTACATCATATGGGTCGTTCTCCCTTTCAAGATCCTTATACTCACCAGCGCCATCGCCTCTGTGAATCCCATGTATTATAAAGCTGCCCGTATAGACGGCGCCGGCAGTTTCACGATGTTTAAAAAAATCACGCTTCCGATGATCTCCCCGATGATCTTTTATCTGATAATTACCGGGTTTATCGGCGCGTTCAAATCATACAGTGATGCAGTCGCCCTCTTTGGAACAGACCTGAACGCTGCAGGAATGAACACGATAGTAGGCTATGTCTATGACATGCTGTACGGCGACAGCGGCGGATATCCCTCATATGCCTCTGCTGCTGCCATCATCCTCTTTGCCGTTGTCCTGACGATCACGGTCATTAACCTCACCGTCAGCAGAAAACGGGCAGTGTACTGAAAGGAGGAAAACTGTGAATTACGAAGAAATCGAACTTAAGTCCAGACGCAGAAAAACAATAAAAAATGTTATTGTATATATATTCCTTGCCATCTGGGCGATAATGGTCCTCTTCCCGTTCTACTGGATGATCCTGACCTCCTTTAAGAGTTACAGCGCCTATACCTCGGAATACATTCCAAAGTTCTTTACACTCTCTCCCACATTCCAGAATTACACTGACGCCTTCACGGCAGTTCCGCTGGCGAAGTATTTTCTGAACACACTCATATTTACTCTTGCTACCACGGGGATCATGGTCGTCGTTACGGTGCTTGCCGCTTTCGCCTTTGCAAGACTCGATTTCAAAGGCAAGGATCTTGTTTTCACTCTTTTCCTGTCACTCATGATGATACCGGCGGAGCTCGTCGTCATTACAAACTTTGTGACAATAACAAACTGGAATATGAGAAACACATTCATGGGCCTGATACTTCCCTCTGTCACCTCGGTCTTTTATATCTATCTCCTCAGGGAAAACTTTGCACAGGTGCCTGATGACCTGTACAAAGCAGCCAAAGTGGACGGAACTTCAGACTTCAAGTACCTCACAAAAGTCATGCTGCCTATCTGCAGGCCGACGATCGTAACCGTAATAATATTGAAGGTCATAGAATGCTGGAACTCGTATGTCTGGCCGAGACTGATCACCGATGACCAGGCTTATTTCCTCGTTTCGAACGGAATCCAGGAGATTCGCGAAAACGGATTCGGCAGAGAGAACATCCCGGCGATGATGGCTGCAGTTGTTGTCATCTCGGTCCCGCTCATCGTCATATTCCTGATCTTCAGAAATAAGATCATGGAAGGCGTCTCAAGGGGAGGAACAAAGGGATGAAAAAGTGTCTCTCCATACTTCTTGCCTGTATAATGCTCCTTTCGCTCTTTTCGCTCTCCGGCTGTCACGGCTCCAGGGGGATGGATGAGTTTGTGATCCCGGAGGAATTCGACGATTCGCGCAGCTTCGAGATCACATTCTGGGCTAAGAATGACACGAACAAGACCCAGACGGATATATACCATAAGGCGATCTCGGATTTTGAGAAGATCTATCCGAATATCAAGGTCAACATCCGGCTTTATACGGACTACAGCAAGATCTACAACGATGTCATAACCAACATCTCCACAAACACCACGCCGAATGTCTGCATAACATATCCTGACCATATAGCGACTTATATGACCGGAATCAATGTCGTTGTGCCTCTGGACGAGCTTTTTGAAAACGAAAACTACGGGCTCGGCGGAACGAGAGTCGCCTTCGATTCAGTCTCCCGGGAAGAGCTCATACCCGAATTTCTTGATGAATGCATGATATCCGGGACTTACTACGCGATCCCCTACATGCGTTCGACCGAGGCATGCTATGTCAACAGGACTTATGTTGAAAAGCTCGGCTACACTCTTCCCGAGACTCTCACCTGGGATTTCGTATGGGAAGTCAGTGAAGCCGCGCTTAAGAAAAACGCGGACGGGACTTTTGCAATAAACGGGCAGAATGTCATGATCCCCTTTATATACAAATCGTCGGACAATATGATGATAACCATGCTCCGGCAGAAAGACGCTCCCTACTCAACGGATGAAGGCGCTATCGGCATCTTCAACGACACTACCTCGGAGCTTCTGCTTGATATATCCGGACACACAAAGTCCGGCGCCTTTTCCACATTCAAGGTCTCCGGATACCCTGCAAACTTCCTGAATGCCGGGCAGTGCATATTTGCTGTTGATTCCACAGCCGGAGCCACATGGATGGGCTCTCATGCCCCTCTCTCGGATATCAGCGAGGACAAATTCGTCGAATTCGAGACCGAGGTCATGACTGTACCTCAGTTTGACCCTGCAGATCCGAAAATGATCTCACAGGGGCCTTCGATCTGCATCTTCAACAAGGAGGATCCGCAGGAAGTGCTCGCCTCATGGCTGTTTGCGCAGTATATGCTGACAAACGACGTACAGATCGCATACTCCGAGACTGAAGGCTACGTTCCGGTCACGTCTCGCGCAAGGGACAGCGCGGAGTACCGCGATTACATTTCAAGAAGCGGCGAGGACAACGGGCTCCATTACGATGTTAAGATAAAAGCTTCCGAGCTTCTGACCGAGAACACGGAAAACACCTTTGTCACCCCTGTTTTCAACGGTTCCGCATCATTAAGGGAGGCTGCATCCCAGCTTGTGGAAAGCGTTGTAAAATCCACCAGAAGACGCGAGACTGTGAATGACGAATATATAGAAAAACTGTACGGCAATGTGACATCCCTATACAGGCTCGATTCCTCCGGAGCTTCTGCAGCCGTTTCCGGGAGAGATGCAAAAGATCTGGGCCCGCTTCCCAAGGAATCCGTTATCCTGCTCTCGGTGCTTGCGGGTGTCTGGGTACTCATAGGCGCTTATTACATCACAGAGCATGTTAAAAAAAAGACTGGACAAAACAGCTAAAAACCCTTGAGTTTGCACGGCCTTCGTCTATAATATCAGATGTGAGATATCCACCCCAATAAATAATAAGGAGAAAACAAATGAAAAAATTTCTTGCACTTATGCTTGCCCTTATGATGGTCTTTGCACTGGCTGCATGCGGAAAACAGGCAGCTCCTGCCGCTTCCGACACGGATGTCAAGGGCGAAGGCGTCATGACCTATGAAGAATATGCAGCTGCTGCTATAGACGATCCCGTTGTTGTCGAGACCTATGTCCAGGCAACACAGTCCTGGTGGGACAACACAATAACCGTTTACTCCCAGGATAAAGACGGAGCCTACTTCATCTATAACATGGCCTGCTCTGAAGAAGATGCAGCGAAACTCGTCCCCGGCACGAAGATCAAAGTCACAGGCTACAAGGCCGAGTGGTCCGGTGAGATCGAGATAGCAGATGCCACATTTGAGATCGAAGAAGGCAGCTATATTGCCGAGCCTCTCGATGTGACAGATCTTCTTGGGAAGGATGAGCTTGCAGACAAACAGAACATGAAGGTCGCCTTCAAGGGAATGACCGTTGAAGATTCCGGCAACGGCAGTGCTTTCATGTACAACTGGGACGGCTCCGGCTCACAGGGAGACGATGTATACTTCACGGTCTCCAAGGACGGCAGCAGTTACAGCTTCCTGATAGAGAGCTACCTCTGCTCCTCTGATACCGAAGTCTACAAAGCAGCTGAAGCTCTGAAGGTAGGCGATGTCATCGACATGGAAGGCTTCCTCTATTGGTATGAAGGCGTTCAGCCCCATATCACTTCCATCAGCCCCGCCGCCTGAAGCAAAACAGACAAAATAAAAAATGCAGCCCAAAGGCTGCATTTTTTATTTTCTTCTCTGTATCAGGTAGACCGCTTCGACGGCTGTTATAACGAATACTGTCAGGACTAAAAAAAGAATGTACGCAGGGATATAGGAGCCTTCATGCGTATCCGCAAGTATTCCTGGAACTATTGAAAAGAGCATTGTTCCCGCTGCGTAGCACGCCTGGAAGAGTTCAACTGCAGAGTCGTATTTTTCCGGTACAGCCCAATCCCTCGCCCAAGCCGAAAGACCTACTGTCGTATTTCCAAGCCCTGTTCCGTAAAGCACCATGGCTGTAAACAGCAGAAAGGAATTCCCCTTCATAATGCATAGTATAATTATCCCTACTGCAGCGAGAGGCCCCATCATAAGATTTGTTTTTCTCGCGGAAAACTTATCGGACAGAACACCGTAGAGAAACTTCCCGCCCATAAGTGCCAGACCGGAGACAGTGATTGCAAGAGCAATAAGTTCAGGTGAAAAGTCTCCTCCTGCAGCCAGTACTGTCAGATGGCTGTAGCCTGCGTTAGTCATGCCGCCTACGCAGAGGAGCATCGGAATAATGAACATCCATTCTTTTCTTCCTATACCCGGTCCCCCAGGATGAGATACGCCGGCTACAGGATCATCCTTGTCTGTCCCCAAAGCAAAGAGCCCTTTTTCAGACGGATCATCCCGAATCAGCAGAAAGCTTATTATTCCAAGCAGCACTATGAAAACCGCTTCCGAGATGAATGAGACCTTAAGAGAAGAACCCTCTATGATCCTTGTAATCAGTGACGGGATCCCAAGAGTCGCAAGCCCTGTCGCTGCAGAGCAAAAGCCGAGCGCCACTGTCATTTCGGAAACAAACCAATGCTCTATAACTATAGAAACCGGGATCATGGTACCGAATCCGTAACCAATGCCTGTAACTGCCCCGGCAATGAGATAAGCGCCGAAACTTTTTGAAAGACCGAAAAGTGCAAAGCCTGCAGAAACCATAAATACGCTTGCAAGCATTCCCTTCCGAAGCGAAATCTTCTTATAGAAAGCTCCGCTGAGCAGCATGGCGGCAAAGGAAGTGAGGCTTCTGACAGTCAGTATGGCCGAACTCTGGGAATTTGTAAGTCCTCCCGCCTTTATTAAATACGGCTGGTAGACCGTAAACGCATTTACCGTCAGCCCGCTCGTGCAGAACATAACTATAGCGCAACCTAGAGCAACATACCAGCCGTAGAAAAGATGCTCTTTTTTCATCCTTGTTCCTTCCGGATCCGAAGTATGTTAAATTATAGCACCGAACGCCAAAATATAAAATGTCAGTTTTCCCTCTCTATGACTTTTTTGTCAGAACCTTATATGAATCTGTACTTTTTCAGAGTATGAAGCTATAATGGTCGGGATATTTTTAACGCGGAGATGTGAAAATGGACAGAATACTGCATGCAACTGCTGCCGGTGATATGATCAAAATGTCGGCGATAGACGGGAAAGCGCTTGTTCAGAAAGCCAGAGAGATCCACGGACTCTCTCCGACAGCTTCAGCAGCGCTGGGCAGAGCTCTCTGTGCCGCAAGTATGCTCGGCGAAGTAATGAAGGAAGAGAATGCCTCCGTCACTTTACGGATAGACGGCGGCGGGCCGCTCGGAGGAATAACCGCAGTTTCGGACAGCGAGGGCTTTGTAAGAGGCTATGTCGTAAATCCGGAGACAGAGCTGCCTCTCAAAGCGGACGGAAAGCTTGATGTCGGAGGAGCGGTCGGCAGAAACGGCATGTTTACGGTCAGCCGCGATATCGGACTTAAGGAGCCTTATGTGGGCTCTGTAGAGCTTATAAGCGGAGAGATTGCCGAAGACCTCACTAAATACCTGCTGGAAAGCGACCAGATACCTTCAGCATGCGCGCTTGGCGTCCTGGTGGATACCGACCTCTCCATCAAAGCCGCCGGCGGCTTTATAGTACAGCTCATGCCCGGGGCGGAAGACGATCTGATCGACAAACTCGAGGACAACATTTTCATGATGGATCAGCTCACCACCATATTGGATGAAGACGGTCTCGAAGAGGTCATCGAGCAGGTCCTGAAAGACCTTGATCACAGAGTCGTCGAGGAGGTCCCTGCGGGATACAGGTGCAGCTGCAGCGAAGACAAAGTAAAAGCTGCCCTTGCAGCAGTCAGCAAAGACGATCTGAATGAGCTTATCGCAGAAGATAAGGAAGTTGAAGTCGTCTGCCGTTTCTGCGGCAGAAAGTATTGCTTTGGCGCTGCCTCTCTTTTAAAAGAAAAGCTATGATCCCCATAGGAGTTTTATATGGCTGAGAATACAGATCTCTCCCTGCAGAAGCAGGTTATCTACTCGATATATGTCAGAAACCATACGGAAGAAGGTACCTTCAGGGCACTAATCCCGGATCTGGACAGAATAAAGGCGCTTGGAACAGACATCATATGGCTCATGCCGATACACCCGATCGGTGTTGAGGGAAAAAAAGGCAGCCTGGGCTGCCCATATGCCAACAGGGATTACAGAGATGTCAACCCCGCTTACGGAACAATGGATGACTTCAAGTTTCTGGTCTCCGAGATACATAAAAGAGGCATGAAATGCATCATAGATGTTGTCTACAATCACACGTCTCCGGATTCCGTTTTGAGAAACAGTCATCCCGAGTTCTTTTACCGAAGGCAGGACGGGAGTTTCGGGAATCATCTCGGCGAATGGTCGGATGTCATAGACCTTGATTATAACGTGAAGGCGCTCTGGGATTACCAGATAGAAAGCCTCTGTATGTGGGCGGAGACGGTTGACGGATTTCGATGCGATGTGGCGTCTTTTGTTCCGCTCGAGTTCTGGAAAGAGGCGAGATCGGCAGTAGAAAAAGTGCATCCGGGCGCCATATGGCTTGCAGAAACTGTGCATACCGTGACAAACAACTATGCCAAAAGCATAGGGATCAACGCCATGTCTGATGCCGACGCTTTCTCCGCATTTGATATGGAGTATGAATATGACATATGGGCGTCTTTCGAGGCTTACCTCGACGGAAAAACTCCGCTCTCCGGCTATCTGGATATGCTGAATCTCCAGGAAGCCGTATATCCGTCAAATTACAACAAGATGCACTGCCTTGAAAACCACGACCAGAAGCGCATACGCTCACGCTTAAGATCGGAAGAAGAGCTGATTAACTATACCTCCATGCTGTATTTCCTCAAAGGCACAACACTTATCTACGCCGGCCAGGAATTTGAGAACACGCATACTCCGAGTCTCTTTGAAAAAGAACCGATAGACCGGAAGACCGGTAAGGATATAAGCCCTCTTTTAAAAAGGCTCTCTTCAATCAAACAGCTATTCGGGCAGAGCGACTGGTTTCTGGCAAGAGCTGATGCTGAAAATGACATTGCCGTCTTAAGGCGCGGCTCAGGAAACTGCGAATTTCTCGGCATTTTCAGCCTTAAAGCCGAAGAAGCATCAGTTCCGGTGCCGGAATTGCATGACGGAATTTATGAAGAGCTCATAAGCGGAAAATCTGTCCGGATAATCGCAGGGAATTTCGACTGCACGGGAGAGCCGACCATAATAAAAGTGCGGTAAGGGATTTACAGTTTAATAATATTTTATTAATTTATCGTCAAAAAGTTTCTACGCTCCTGTTATATAATTGCTTCAGTAAATCTCAGCAATATATAAAGGAGTGTTGCTTTATGAAAAAAACTGCACGCTATGTGATTTCTGCCGCACTGATCATGTGTATGGTATTCGCGCTATCTGCCTGCGGCTTCTCTACGGATTCGCCCGCCGGAGTGCTCACAAGATCGGCCATGGCGCTCAAGGATAAGGACAGTGTCTCGCTGGATATTAAGGTGCCTGTCTCGATATCTTTCAGCACTTCGATCTTAGGCCAGGACATCAGTATGGATCTTCCTTTGACACTTGGAATCGATACGAAGATAAACGGCGGCAATTCACACTCGCTGATCTCAGTCAGCTCAACAGAGCTTGGGAAAGCGACAACCGAATCATATTCCGAAAAGACGGATTCCACTCTTGTTGTCTATACTTTGCCATATGGAGAGGAGACCTGGTATAAAAACGAGGTCGAGATAGAAAGCAATGCCGTTTCTCTCGAGAAGCTTTCCTTCAAAGAACTTCTGGCGCTAAACAGCGAGCTTGAAAAGATGCTCGCAGACGCCTCAATGGAGACATCAGATAAATTCTACACCATCACGGTGCCCGCAGAGGATATAATCGGAAACGAATTCATTTCAGCCCGGATCTATTCCGGTATGAAGCAGGCGTTTGCGCAGGCCGGAAATGACAGCATAAGCGACGAAGATATCGCAAAGATCCTCTCTCTTTTGAACGGTTCCGAAATTAAGCTTAAAATAGCATCGGATACTTTCTACCCGGTTTCTGCAGAGATCAGTGAGATCGCTGTTGGAGGAGAAACTCTTTCCGCATTTATCGATACCGATGACGCGATACTCAAGGAACTTGTCCCTTATCTCTCGGCTCTTGACGCTAAGCTGAGCCTTCGCTGCGATATCTCGGACATCGGAGAAACGGATGCAGCCTCAGTGACCGTACCCGATGAGGTCAGAGAAGCTGCTTTAGAATCCGCCGTATTACATTGAAACGTTGGCTGAGGGGACTGACTCAGTTTATGTAATAATCGTCTTCCCCATACCAGCCGAGGGGCTTCCCGCAGGCTGGGCAGAAGATGTTCGTAATTGAAAACTCCAGATTTACGAACTCCGGATACAGTGCCGGGTCTCCTTCGAGGAGATGCCCGCATGCCTTGCATTTTGTGTTCTCAAGCTCTTTTACAAGCTCTATTTTCATCTCTTCCAATTGTATTTCTCCTTGAAGTCAAATCAAACGGGGGCATTCCTTTTGTGAATGCCCCCTCAGTATTTTATGAATTGATTTTATGCAGCGGGTTTTGTCTCTGCTTTCTCTACGGGAACAGGAGCTGCGCCGTGCTCCCACTTGTGTACGCAGACCGCGCAGGAGCAGTCACCGATAATATTGAGAGTCGTACGGCCCATATCGAAGAGACGGTCTATGCCGTAGATGATTCCGATGTATACCGGATCGATTCCGACAGACTCGAGAACCATTGCCAGCATTATCATACCGGCTCCGGATGTACCGGCAGTTCCTATGGAGGCAAGCGTTGCAGTGACAACTATCATTGCCATCTGTGTGAAGCTCAGGTCTATTCCTATGCACTTAGCAAGGAAAACTGCCGCCACGCACTGGTAGATGGCCGTGCCGTCCATGTTGACTGTTGCGCCGAGAGGCAGAACGAAAGAGGATACTTCGTTGTCTACGCCCATCTCATCGCAGCTCTCTTTGCTCACAGGAAGCGTGGCAACGGAGGAGGTGGATGTAAACGCGAAGATGGCGGCCGGGGTGATCAGCTTGAAGAACTTGGCCGGGCTGAGTCCGCCTATCGCCTTGACGGATACGGTATATACAAGCACAACGTGCAGGATATAGCCGATATATGCAGCCAGAAGAACGAGTCCTAGGCTTCCGAGTATTTTCGGACCCTGAGCGGCTACGACCCAAGCCATGAGGCAGAATACGCCGAACGGGGTGAGTTTGAGGATGAAGCTCATGACCTTCTGGGTTACTTCATTCATGGAGGTAACGAAATCTGCTGCCGGCTTGCCCTTCTCGCCTGCCACCAGGATGCCGCAGCCGAATGCGATCGCGACAACGATGATCTGAAGCATGGTTGAATTCAGGAACGGTGCAATTGCGTTGTTCGGGAAGATGTTGGAAATAACAGTCATTATTCCCTCAGGCTCTTTTGCCTGGTACTCGGCACCTTCAGCAAGGCTGAGCACGGGGAAGGAGCCCTTGAAGAGAGCCGCAATAACAAGGCCGATAACACATGCAATGGCTGTTGTTACGAGGAAGTAGGCTATTGTCTTCCAGCCTATTTTCCCGACCTTGCGGATATCGTTCATGGAAATGACGCCTTCCATGATCGAGAAGAGGACCAGCGGTACAACGATAAACTTAAGCAGATTGACGAAGATGTCGCCTATCGGCTTGAGATAGGTCGCTGTAAAACCGGTCGCAGCTTCGGAGCCCAAAGCTGCCCACAGGATGGCGCCAACGACAATGCCGCAGCCCATACCTATGAGTATCCACGCGCCAAGACTCAGTTTTTTCTTTTCTTGCATAGATCATTCTCCTTTTCGCAAATATTTTCGATGCTTTTAATGCAAGTATGGCAACATTATACAATATCAACCCAGATCTGTATAGAATTATTTTAATATTTTGTTCATATTTAAAAAGTATGCATCAGGAAACAAGCTCTGTCAGCAGCTTAATAAAGAATATTGCAAGGACAGCCAGCATGACAGGCTTAACGACTTTTGCCCCGTTTCTGTCGAACATGCGTGTTCCGAGATAGTTGCCGGCAATTCCGAAAAGCCCTGCGACAAGACCGAGCATAAACAGCACCTTGCCGTTTATGAGATAGACTGCCAGCGCGCTGCAGTTCGTGGCGAGGTTTACAGCTTTTGAAGTCCCGTTTGCCTCGGTAAGTTTCAAGTGGGCAACTGCGGTGAGAAGAAGGATCAGAAATGTTCCTGTTCCGGGGCCGTAAAATCCGTCATAGATACCGATAACGAAGGATATGAGTGAGCTCAGTACGGCTGTCTTGATCCTGGGATACTCTTCTCTCTCGGTGTCAAGCCTCTTTCCGAAGATGACATAGGCAGCTGTAAGAGGCAGCACTATGAGGAGGATGATCCTGAATATCCTGTCTTCTATTATCAGAGCAAGATTCGCGCCAAGTGCCGAGCCCAGAAAGGCTGCGATCACGCAGAAAATTGCCCTCTTCCAGTTTATATAGCCGGCTTTGTGATATCTGTATGTCGCAAGAGAGGTCCCCATAAATGAGCTCAGCTTGTTTGTGGCGATAGAGTTGTGCACCGGCAGCCCTGCCAGAAGATAAGCAGGAAGCGAAATCAGTCCTCCTCCGCCTGCAATGCTGTCTGTAAAGCCCCCCAGGAACACCAGCGGGCATACGATCAGAAACTGCTTTAAAGTCAGCATTATACCGTCTCCCCTCCGGCGAGCCTTATCGCCTCTCTTGCAAGTTCGAGGGTCGGATCGATACATGCAAAGTCCAGGCCATACATCTCCATCGCGACAGGCAGTTCAGTGCAGCCGAGTATCATTGTCTCTGCCCCGAGATCAAAAAGGCTCTGCACTGTCTTTTCATATATTGTTGTATCATAGTCGCGTTTTCCAGCCTTTACGCCGTTATATATTATATCCATTACGTTTCTTTGCCCCTCATTATCCGGAATAAGGAGCTCAATGCCGTATTTTGATGCCGCTTTCTGATATATGCCCGTCTGAACGGTCCCCATGGTTGAAAGCAGCCCCGCTTTTCGGACGCCCTTTTCTCTAAGAACTCTGCAGCAGATCTCAGGCATATGCAGGATAGGAATACTGACCTCAGTACTGAGCCTTTCATAGTATGCGTGGGCTGTGTTGCAGGGTATCATCAGTATCTCCGCTCCGGCATCCTGCAGGAGGATCGCGCTTTTTTTCATTTCGGGATAGGGATCCGCTCCTCCATGCAATAAAGCAGCCGTTCTGTCCGCTATATTCGTGTTGTTGTCTATTATCAGGTGGATATGCTCCTGGTCACAGGAAGCCTTTGTGTTCATCACGGTTTTTCTGAACAGATCTGCCGTGGCAAGCGGGCCCATCCCGCCGATTATTCCGACTGTTTTCATAGAAGCTCTCCTTTTTTGCTTATTTTAGACCTGCATAAGGCGAAAAACAAGAGAAATACTTGTCTCTTTCAGGGCGCTGTGATAAATTATTACAGACAAAAAGGAGCTCAGTTATGGCATACAAAGACGATACTTTCAATACTTTTTCGGATAAGGTCTTCTCTTCCGCTCCGGTTCCCGGGGGCGGGGCTGTCGCGCCTCTGGCAGCGGCTCTCGGAGCTGCGCTTGACGGCATGGTCCTTTCGATCACTCTCGGAAAAAGCGCCTATCTGGACATACGTCCGGAAATCGAGGAGCTTTCAGCCCGCTGCAGCGCATTGAAAGAAGAATTCTTTGCTCTTGCGGATGCAGATTCTGAGGGTTTTCTCCCCATGCTCGATATCTACAGGCTCCCGAAAGAAGCTCCCGGCAGGGAAGCTGCGCTTGAAAACGCACTTCTCGGAGCATGTGCTGCTCCCCGAAAGGTCCTTGAGCTCTGTCTGGAAGGACTCGAACTGACAGAAGAGGTCTTCAAAAAGGCCTCCAGGTCCGCTGTCTCGGATATAGCCGCAGCAGCCCTGCTTTTAAAGTCGGCTGCTTCTGTTTCCGAACTCAATATACTTGCAAACACACGGTCTCTCTCTGACAGAGCACTTTCAGACAGGATGGCAGCCGAATGCACGGAGCTCGCCCGGAAATGCAGTCTGAAGGCTGATGCTGTCTATGAAAACACAAAAGCATTTTTCCTTCCGGAGGAAAACTGATGGCCAAGATTCTCAGCGGAAAAGAAGTCGCCTCATCTCTCGAGGCAAAACTCAAAGAGGACATTGCCGCTTTAAAGTCACGCGGCGTGACTCCGGGGCTTGCGATCATCAGAGCAACGGATTCAAGACCGATGCTCTCCTATGAAAATAATGCCGCTTTGAGAGCCTCGAGGCTCGGGATAGACGTATTTAAATACAGCTTTCCGGAAAACGCCTGCAAGGATGAGCTTATAAAAGCCGTTGAAGAGATCAATGCCGACAGAAACATCCACGGCTGTATCATGCTGAGGCCGCTTCCAGGCGAGCTCAGGGCTCATGAAAAAGAGATCAGCAACCGTCTGACGCCCGAGAAAGATATAGACTGTATGACCGACATCTCCTTCGGAGGCGTTTTTACCGGCAAAAGCACGGGCTTTCCGCCCTGTACGCCTCAGGCGGTCATCGAGCTTCTTGACCATTACGCCATTGCTATCGAAGGAAAGAGAGCCGCAGTTATAGGAAGAAGTCTTATTGTCGGCAGACCCGCGGCATTGATGCTTTTAAACAGAAACGCCACCGTCACGCTCTGCCATAAAAAGACAAAGGATCTGAGTTCCATCACAAAAGAATCGGATATAATCGTCTCCGCGGCTGGCTGCCCCGGGCTTCTGACTAAAGAAAATGTATCCCCCGGTCAGGTCGTAATAGACGTCTCCACCACCTGGGATGAGAAAAAGCCCAACGGCAGCGGAGGCTTCGGAACATTCACGGGCGACGCAGTATTCGAGGAAGTTGAGAGCGTCGTGGACGCGATAACCCCGGTCCCCGGAGGCATAGGCATGATAACGATCTACGTTCTGTTCAAGCATCTGATCGAAGCTGCAGATAATCTGACAAAATAAAAAGGCGCCCTTTAGGCGGATGCTCATAAGAAAGTTTTGATGAAAAATGATATGGGCATCTGTCTGAAGGGTTGGCTAACTGATAAAATCGGATTGCTGTGCTTTACAGCAATCCGATTTTATCTTATAGGGTTGATAGAGATCGCCCACATGTGTACCCGCAGGAAAAGGGCATGAAAAAAGCCAGAGGCTGATCGCGTGTCAGCCTCCGGCTATGTAATGGTCAGTATTCAATTTGATGATCCCGACAAACTTGTATTTGTCAGCTAATGTTCTTGATATGCGCTGCGTTCTGATTCTGATAAGTCACGTAAATATGTCCGACGGCGAACAGCACAGCAAAACCAACCAGCAACCAATGTCGTAAAAGAACCCCGCTAAGTAAGAAAATGCATGAGGGCAGAATTGCAAGGAGAAGTGCGAGTCGCACAGTCTTGTGCTTCATATAGACCGCAAACAAAATCAAATAGGCGACAAGCAACGTCCCATTGCATACCATATAAAGCACCATTTCAAACACACTCGCAAATCTGAATTTCCATACAATGAGAGGAAACCACATAAGCACGATGCAGGCGTACCGTCCAATCTGCTCGGCAATGTTCATTAATCGATTCGTGCAAAGGTTCTTCTCGTCTTTGTTCTTTATCGCATAAACAATATTCGGTATCAGCAATAGAATCACAATGATTGCACCAAATACGTTGATCCATCCAAATTTCATTTGTTCACCTCGGCAAGTTTGAATTTGCTTATTTACGTCGAAGTTCTTTAATAAAACATACACTAACCACTACCATCATTATCGCCAATGCATCCGAAGCAACCAACTGTCCAATCGCAGCCGCCGGAATTGGTT
>JAEEGI010013602.1_pt1 | contig 17242 bp, 13 predicted proteins | sample 8958751 | NCBI WGS metagenome assembly JAEEGI01 (sample SAMN16246545, study PRJNA631951) | gut metagenome | biome: gut microbiome; feature: rumen; material: KS-attached | host: Bos | place: Iran: Karaj | collected 2018-10
GTACTTAGTAGGATCAAACTCATCAATGTTTGCATATAAGATATAGAAAGCGTATGTATTCCAAAGTGTTCCAAGGAACTTTCTCTGGCCTTCCATAACTGCATTCTCACCAAATCTCTTTGGAATCCATGGTGCTGAAGATGTGTAGAAGTACCATCTGATTGCATCTGCTCCCATTTTCTCAAGTGCGTCAAATGGATCAACAGCATTGCCCTTAGACTTAGACATCTTCTGTCCGTTTTCATCCTGAACATGACCAAGTACGATAACGTTCTCGTATGGTGCCTTATTGAAGAGGAGTGTTGATTCTGCCATAAGTGAGTAGAACCATCCACGTGTCTGGTCAACAGCCTCAGAAATGAACTTAGCTGGGAACTGCTGCTCAAATACCTCTTTGTTCTCGAATGGATAATGGTGCTGAGCAAATGGCATAGCACCTGAATCGAACCAGCAGTCGATAACTTCTGGTACACGCTTCATTGTGCCCTTACACTCAGGACATGTGCATGTAACCTCATCGATGTATGGACGGTGAAGCTCGATTGTCTCTGCGTCAGCACGTCCTGAAAGCTCTGCTAATTCCTTGCGGCTACCGATTGAAATCTGCTTGCCACAGTCTGGACACTCCCAGATGTTGAGTGGAGTTCCCCAGTAACGGTTACGAGAGATACCCCAGTCCTGAACGTTCTCAAGCCAATCGCCGAAACGTCCCTTACCGATAGATTCTGGAATCCAGTTTACAGTGTTATTATTCCTAATCAGGTCATCCTTAACTTCTGTCATCTTGATGAACCATGACTCTCTAGCATAGTAGATAAGTGGAGTGTCGCATCTCCAGCAGTGTGGATACTCATGCTCAAACTTAGGTGCTTCGAAAAGCTTGCCTTCAGCATCAAGATCCTTAAGTACGTTTGGATCTGCATCCTTAACAAACTGACCAGCATATGGTGTCTCAGCTGTAAGCTCACCCTTACCATCTACGAACTGAACAAATGGAAGGTCGTATTTACGTCCAACCTTTGCATCGTCCTCACCAAATGCAGGAGCGATATGTACGATACCAGTACCATCTGACATAGTAACGTATGTATCACATGTAACAAAGTGTGCCTTCTTATGCTGCTTTGTAGCTGCAACCCCAGCGCACTCGAAAAGTGGCTCGTACTCTTTGTACTCAAGGTCTGTACCCTTATATGTCTCAAGTACTTCGTATGCCTTCTCGCCCTCTTCAGCAAGCTTGCCTAATACCTTATCTGCAAGTGCTTCAGCAAGAATATATGTATATCCATCAGCTGCCTTTACGCGGATGTATGTCTCATCTGGGTTAACGCAAAGTGCAAGGTTTGATGGAAGTGTCCAAGGTGTTGTTGTCCAAGCAAGGAAATAAGCATCCTCACCTACGATTTTGAAACGAACGATTGCTGAACGTTCCTTAACTGTCTTGTATCCCTGTGCAACTTCCTGTGCAGAAAGTGGAGTACCACAACGAGGGCAATATGGAACGATTTTGAATCCCTTGTAAAGGAGCTTCTTGTCCCAGATAGTCTTAAGTGCCCACCACTCTGACTCAATGAAATTGTCATCGTATGTGATGTAAGGATTATCCATGTCTGCCCAGAAACCTACTGTGCCAGAGAAATCCTCCCACATTCCTTTATATTTCCATACAGATTCCTTACATTTCTTAATGAAAGGCTCCATACCGTATTCTTCGATTTGTTCTTTACCATTGAGGCCAAGAAGCTTTTCAACTTCAAGCTCTACTGGAAGTCCATGTGTATCCCAACCAGCTTTACGAGGAACGAACTTGCCCTTCATAGTCTGATATCTAGGAATCATGTCCTTGATTGCACGAGTCTCAACATGACCAATGTGAGGCTTACCATTTGCTGTTGGAGGGCCATCATAAAATGTGTATGTCTCTCCCTCTTTTCTTGAATCCATTGATTTCTGGAAGATATCATTTTCCTTCCAGAACTTTTCTACCTGCTTCTCCCTTTCAACGAAGTTCAGGCTTGCGTCTACCTTGTTGTACATATAAAAGTAATTCCTTTCTAGAGGATATCCTTTCTCGTCAGATATCCCTTCTCTTATTTAAATATGCCAAAAAGTGCTAAAAGCACCTCTAACCAAAATTATAATGTATCATCGTTATCCAATGAATGAAGCTCGTCCTCTAAAAGCTGATTCTCATCAAGATAATTGTCAAAGTAATCTTCATCGTACTCTTCGTAGTACTGAATGAGGTCTTCACTTGCGTCATAAATATTTGCAATGTTTGCAATAATAAATCCATAGCAAGCTCCGCAAAGAACAACACTGAGAACTGATGTGATGATACCTGCAATTGCAAGGCCCTGGCTACCCTTTTGTCCCTTTGCCTGTGATAAATAAATACCTCCCAGAATGATTGAAACCAAGGCTAGTAAAATATTAAAGAATGATAAAAATAACAGCATAGCAATAATGCCTAACACCAGTGATGCTATAGCCAAGCCATTATCTGCCTTTTTAGGAGGCTGCTGATAATAGTATGCCTGCTGTCTATACTGTTCATTTTCATCTTCAAACATGTAATCGTTACCCATAATATCTCCTAAATTATATAATTAACCTAATCTTAATTATGATAACTGTTTATGCCCTATTTTACAAGCAAAACCAAAAAAACCACCCTTTTTGCAAGGGTGGTAAAAAATCAATGAATTTTATTAGAAATCTGTAAGATTTGCAGCGCGTCTCTCAAGGAATGCACCCATGCCCTCTGCCTTATCGTGTGTAGAGCATGTAATACCAAAGAGATTAGCCTCCATCTCAACTGCATTCTTGATGTCCATATCGTAACCATTGTTGATTGCAGCCTTTGCGATAGAAACAGCGTAGCTTCCCTTTGAAGCAATCTTCTTAGCCATTTCCTTAGCTGTGTTCATAAGCTCTTCCTTAGCAACAACCTTGTTTACAAGACCAATTCTGTATGCCTCGTTTGCATCGATTGAATCGCATGTGAAGATAAGCTCCTTAGCGCGTCCCATACCAACAAGACGAGCAAGTCTCTGTGTGCCACCGAAACCTGGGATAATTCCAAGGCCTGTCTCTGGCTGACCAAATGTAGCATTGTCAGCAGCGATACGAATATCGCAAGCCATAGAGATTTCGCAACCACCGCCAAGCGCAAAGCCGTTAACAGCAGCGATTGTAACCTGTCTCATATTCATAAGCTTAAAGAATGGAACTGAAGCCTTCATACCAAATGCACGAGCCTCAGCTGCTGTGAAGTTAACCATCTCAGAGATGTCTGCTCCAGCAACAAATGACTTGTATGGGTTATCCTTCTTATCAGGACCGCCTGTAAGGATAAGAACCTTTACATCGTCTCTTGCTTCGATTTCTGTTAATGCAACATCAAGCTCATCGAGAGTCTCGCTGTTAAGTGCATTAAGTGCTGCTGGACGAGAGATAGTAAGTACCGCAATCTCATCAGCAACTTCAAGCTTTAAATTGTTAAATTCGCTCATAGTAATCCTCCTCTTTGTAGGGCATTCCCCTTCGATTTTTCATGATTACTATATTAGAGCATTGTTAAAGTTTTGTCAATCATTTTTGTTTCCTATTTTTAATTATTTCTTTCATCTTCTTTTTGTTCTCGTACATAGCAGAATCTGCCCTGTCAAAAACGTCGGAAACAAATCTGTCTTCCTTGCTATATTTCGCCCAGCCAACAGCCATTGTCACGCTATTAGCCTTGTCGTTTCTTTTATTGGCCCTATCAATTTTGCCAAGCCTGTTTTCAATCATTTCATAGTCTTTGCCTTGGGCTATAGCAACAAATTCATCACCACCGATTCTATATACAGGGCTTCTTGCAAAGGCATCGCACAAAATCATACAGCCTTCTTTTATAAAATCATCACCTGCCTGATGTCCCAGTGTGTCGTTAACCTCTTTTAATCCATTTAAATCGCAGATAATAATAGCAAATTTAACTTCTAGTCCCGCCTGTATCTGTGTATTTAAATGATCCTCCTCATCAACGTATGCTCTTTTATTTTTAACACCTGTAAGCTGGTCTTTTGTGGCTCTTTCCTCTGCTTCAATAAGCGAAGTTGCATATTCTCTTTCTTGAACCACTTGCTTTTCGATGTTCATAACACCTACAAGAATGCGTGCTTCGTTATCCTCTTGTATAAGGGTTGCTCTCAGGCACATATGTACAATCTTTTTATCTATCAGGATTCGATACTTATAAGAAAACATACCATCTTCTTCAATTCTTTTCAGAACCGTCTTTTTATCAAAAACTTTAAGAAAATCCTTGATATCATCTGGATGGAATGTATGCCATACATTACGTGCGGTTTCTTCAAAGAAATCCGTTCCTGTCATAGGCAAATTAAGTCTGTTATATTCTTCTGAAGAATCATAGCTGACATAATTATTGGTGACAGGATCAACAGAGTAGATGTTTATAAACTCACCAGACAACGCCATGATACGAGAATAAACTTTTCTCTCTTCCTTAATCTTTTCATAAGCTTCACGCTGTTTCATCTGGTCATCAATATTATTGACACCAATCAGAATATAATTATCGTCTTCTCTGACCTTTACTGCCTTCATGTTGACATATGTAGGTTCACCGTTCAATATACGTCGATAGGTTAGACTAAAAGAACCGTTTTTCTTTAAGCTCTTTATGATTTTTTCCTTTGTAAAGGATTTTTTCATCATATCTATATCTTCAGAACAGATTCTGCTAAAGAAGTTATTCAAAGATTTATTAAAGAAATCCGTTCCTTTCTTTTCAACAGATACATCTCTATTGAGGCCATCGGGATTGTATTCCACAAACTCATCAGTATCCATATTTACATAGAAAAGATTTATATAATCCTCTGATAAAGCTCGCGCTATATAGTTATAGGTCAACGTATCAGCCTGAGTTATTTTATCTCCAATCTGAAGAATTACAACAGCCACTGCGGCAACTTTCGTTACAGGATTTACAGCTACCCTTTGTAACAACAATTGAATCGTCTTTTTATGCCTTGTTCTATCATCAAAGATTACCCTTTTCCCATCTTTAGCACATTTACGTATCGCATTTACGGTATATTCTCCAGTACTATCTTTTGCATTTTCTTTGACTTTGTAGATAAAATCTCTTCCTTCAATTCCGGAATTTGAATATAAGAAATTTCTAAAGGCATGGTTTTCTCTAATTATTTTCAAAACATCCCCATTGCTTTCAACGATTGCAACTGGGAATGTATCAAAATAGTTATCCAAATCTCCATTCTTTCTGGCAAAAGAAATGTCATAGAGATTAATCTTTCCTATAGCTGCATAATACTCAGTTTCTTTTGGATTTTCGAAACCTATGGCTGTACCTTTTTCGTATCTTTCAAGGACCTTGCTAACCGGAATTGGTTTGCAATAATAGAAACCTTGTAGTCTACTACAGCCAATTTCGTTCAAGAAATCCACCTGCTCTTTTGACTCAACGCCTTCCACAACAGTTTCCATGCCAAGTGACATAGCCATTCTGACAAATTCAGTGAGAATGATTCTTGCGCTTTCACTATGAACAATTTGTCTTACAAAGAAAATGTTAATTTTTAAAAGATCAAAATGCATCAACTGAAGAACAGCAGGTGCTGAATCTCCGCTGCCATAATCGTCAAGCCAGATTTGAAATCCCAGCTCTTGTAGTTGTTCCAACTGTGAGAGAATAAAATCATTTCCAGGCTCAATGGTATCCTCCGAAATAGCAATAGCTATCATATGCTTGGAAACATGTGATTTTTCCACTCTGCTTGCAATTTCATCTACCACATCACAGGTATAAAAATCCACCGCTGAAAAATTAACTGCTGTAGGAACAACAAAAAGACCTCGCTTCAGTTGCTCTTCCATTTTTTCCAGTGTTCGATCCAGCGCAAATAAGTCCAGCAAATGGACTTTATTTACTGCCTCCATAGTAGGAACAAAATCGATTGGATTGAGCATACCAAAGACAGGGTCTTCCCATCTAACCAGCGCTTCCTCGCCGCAGACTCTACCATTAGATGTACGAATAATTGGTTGAAAGTACACCTCAATCCAGCCCTCAGAAAGCGCTTTGTCGATATTATCAACAATGTATTTACTTTTATTAAACTCTTCCCCGAATACTCCCATTAAACGTTTAGTCTCCTTTGGATTTCGCCAACCACTTCACGTCCTTTGAATATTATTGCTCCAACAAAAAGGATTACACTGACTAACAGACAAATAATCCAAACCATTGGACAATCTCTTTCTGCAAAATAGAACACAATATAAGGCAAAATTCCAACCACTAGATTAGTAAGAAGATATACCATTGAGTTTCCATTTTTATCAAGCATTGCCAATACAAAATTTGCAATCAGAGTACCCATGATTACAATTGGTGCTACCCATTCGGCAACGACCCATAACTGACCAATATAATATGCTGTAACTCCCAGCATGCCCAAGACAATAAACACAAACAGCGTCATTATTCTTGATGAGCTAATACCTTTTTTGAACAAACGCATGATGCCAAATTCAAAAACAATAAGCCACATGGCCACAATCAAGCTCCAGTGTATATGAGCAAGTGCTGGCCAAAGCTTTACACCAAAGAGAAAATCTACCCCTAAGCTTGCAATTACAATGGTCCAAATGATAAACAATTGAACCTTGTAAAAAAATGATTGTAACTGAAGTGTAGTCTGCTTTGGAAAATAAGGAGCCTCTGCTTCTCCATTTAACTTACTTTGGCATAGTGGGCATTTTTTAAGGTTGCCACCTACCTCTATCTTACAATAAGGACAGTTCTTCATTATCGAATCACCTCCGTTGCATAAACTCTAATGTTGATTCCCTCGTCCGTTAATCCGCGAACCAGATTCTTAATAACCCTGGTGTTGGAATAAGGTGATGATATTCCAAGTGACAAATCCCCATTGTAGCTAGACATTGTTGAGAATAGATTTCCTGAACTGCAAAAAGCGCTGTAGTTTTGAATCTGTTCTGCCACTTCCTTTGGTGGTTTCTGAACTCCCAAATTAGAAAGAACCATTGAAACCTTTTTATCTGTAATCTTTGAGCCATAGCGAACAACCCACTGCTTTATAAAAAGTGGAACTGCTCGAACTGGAGCTACATACTCCATTGTCTCAAAGTTATCCATCTGCTTTTTAATATTTTCTTCTGTAAGATTTGCTTTAAGCTTCTCATCGAATTCCTTAGCCAAATCTTCAAATGAAATCTCCTCATCAAAAACATGCGAAACATTAACATTATTGAAGAAGTTTCTAGATGTCTGACTTGGATAGTAATTTCTAAGGTTTACAGGCATCGACACATTTATAGGAGTCTTGCGCTTTCTAGGAGGCATGTCCTCTTTGATTGCCATCATAAATCTGGCACCGATGTAGCTTGTAAGTGATACACCAAGTTCCTTTGCCTTTGGCAAAAGTTGCTCTGTAGGCATGTGAACCTCGAAAAACTGAAGCTGATCATATGGAAGCTTTAATCCGCCTGGATGATATGCGTACTTAAGAGATGAACCCTTTAGTCCCATGCTTCCAAAGAACTGCTTGTAGCTATCCTGGTTCAAATCATCCTCTGATGCTCCCGAGTGGATAGTTGTCTCCTCGTATCTGCCTGGATATTTAAGCTTTAAATAATCCAAAACAATAATATTTAAAAACTCTAGCGCACCTGTTCCATCTGAAATAGCGTGGAACAAATCTAGATTAATTCTCTTGCCATAATAGGTGACTCTGTAGTGAAGCATTGGTCTGCCAGGAACATAAAGAATCGGACAAACTCTTCCGTGTTCTTCTGTAACAACTGGCTGAATATCTGTGTCCTCCATATAGTGCCAGAAAATGCCTCGGCGAATTCTCACCTGAAACTGTGGTCTTATTTGAATTGCAGAAAGCACTGCTTCCTGAAGTAAATCTGGATCAATATCCTCCCATAATGTACAGCTGACTCTAAGAGTTCGCGTATCTCTCTTAGCTGCCGTAGCAAGAAATACCTTCGCTACGTTGTCAACCTTATACCAATTATCTCTACTCATTCTCTCTCGTCCTTACTCATATATTACATTCGTGACGAACCGTGACAGACGTTTCATAGCTCGCCCAGCCATTGGCAATGGCATCTGCTGATACACATGCCATCCGTCTTTTTCGGTGTCCAGCGTCACCTGTGCGCCAGCCTTGTGAATCTTTTTTGACAGCTGTGCGCTATCCTCATAAAGGATTTCATTTTTGCCCACCATAATAAGGGTTGGTGGAAAATCCTTGAAATCTCCATATAAAGGGCTGTATTTTGCATTAGCCTTATCTGCCTTCACACCTATATAGGCATCTCTCACTCCCTCCACATAATCCTTTGTAAGGATTGGATCCTTATCTTTGCAGGATTCGTAGGATGAAGATGTGGCTGTCATATCCGTCCATGGGCTAAACAACAATATTGCCTTAGGCCCAATTCGACCTTCTTCTATAAGCTTTTGTGTCATACACAATACAAGATTTCCTCCTGCTGAATCTCCTGCAAGAAGAATCTGTTTTGCTCCATAGCCCTGCTGCACAAGATGATTCCATACAACCATTCCATCATCAAGAGCTGCTGGATATTTGTTTTCAGGGGCAAGTCTATACTCGAACGAGACTACAGAAAAGCCTGTGGATATAGCCAATTTTGCTGCAAGAATCCTTGCATAACCAAGACCGCCGCAAGTATATCCACCGCCATGAGCATATAAAATTATGTAGTTTGGATTATGGGCCAAATCTGGTTTAACCCATTCACAAGAAACGCCCTCCGCAATAAAGCTTTCTACAGTGAATCCGTCATTTGGTGTTGCAAGCTTGCTTGCCAATTCCATAGAAGATCTTTGTTTTTTAAGGTCCTCCTGGGTAAGCGACTTACCACCGATAGAATTGACTGCCTTTATTGCTTTCATCAAAGGATCGTTTAAATTGATTTTTAGTATAGCCATGTTTCCCCTCTAATTATAACTATGTTTATTATAATTATTCTTTTTTCATTTTTCTACAGTGCACATAAAAACTACACTTATTTCTCACACTTCTGCATAATTCACAGTTTGTTCACATATTAGTCACAATTTGGCACCAAATAAAATATAGCAAATGATACACTTAAATAGAAATGAAAAAGATTCAGTCTTTTTTAGGGGAGGCGCCATATGGATATAGCCGAAATTTCTATGAGTCTAAGTCAAAATCAGTTAATGTCAGCAGTGGGGACTGCTATGCTCGGCAAGACTTTAGATCTTGTAGAAGGACAGGGTCAGGCGCTAGCAGAGAGTATGAGTATGAATACTCCTTCACTAGAGAGCTTGGTCTATCCCACTTCCGGCACCATGATAGATGTGCGCGTATGAGTTAATTTAATGTATTTGGTGTTTTTATTAAAGCTGGTACGATGGTACCAGCTATTTGTTTGCAGAGTATTTAGTTACATGCATTAACCTATTTCTATTATTCCACACCATCGGTTAGCAATTCACAAATACTATTTTTATTTTGCATTCTTTATTCACATATTTTCCATTGTTCCTTCAGAAATTGATTGTATTATAATTACATCGCAAGACAGAAGCGATGAACCATTTTTTTCATAACATTATTCTCCCTTTTTAAAAAAGACGCCCCGCCGGCGTCTTTTTTACTGCTTAAAAACAAGATTTTCTTTCTATTACTTTTGGCTCCAATAATATGTGAGCTTCTTTTTTCGAGATACTTCCATCGATAAGCCCCAATAATGTCTGGGCAGCTTTCTTGCCTAATTCCTCCTGAGGATGGGCAATTGTGGTGATACCTTTGCTGTGTGCAAGTAAGGAATTATCAAATCCCGTAACTGAAATATCATGAGGCACATTTCTACCTATATTGGTCAAGCCCTTAATTACATCTGCAGCAATCTCATCGTTGTAGCAAACTACTCCATGACAAGGAATTCCATTTTCAAAAATCCTGAGAAGCCCTTCCATAGGCTTTGTAGTTTTGTCCTTTGTGTGATACCACACAACTAAATCCGGATCATAGGCTACGCCTGCAGAAGCCAACGCTTTTACATATCCCTTGTGTCGAAGAATACCCTGAGTATCATCTGCCTTGAAAATGCCAGCAATCTGACGATGACCTAAACCAAGCAGATGCTCTGTGATAAGCTTACCGCCTTCCACATCGTCAAGCATTACATAAGGCCGATCCATCATAGCCTCGTAACAGCCCTGAATAAACACATAAGGAATTCCCATGGCATCCATTTGCTCATACAAGACCTGATGCTGGCAGCTAATGGCGCTTTGGCTAGGTTCAATAATCATGCCGTCAATGTTTTTTGATAAAAGCTCCTCCATACACCAAGCCTCACCCTTGCGGGAATTGTTGGTGGTTTTAAGAAGGATACTATATCCATTTTCATCCAGGACCTGATTTATGCCCTGAATTACCCTCGGAAAAATATAATCCGACATGTAAGTTGAAACCACAGCAATATTCTTGCTGTGGCCTCTTTTTGTTTTAGGACGGGCAACAAAAGTTCCGCTTCCATGACGTGCATAAAGATAGCCTTCAGATATAAGCTGACCTATAGCTTTTCGTACTGTCTGTCTACTAACGCCATACTTTGCAGCCAACTCATTTTCTGAAGCAATCTTTTCATCCACCCCATATTTGCCGGAATTAATTGCCTTTTTTATATCTTTAATTATTAGTTCATACTTAGTATTAACCATATTTATAAGTTTTTGATTCGCTCAATAGCTCTAACTGTATTTTCAGCTGAACCAAAGGCAGTAAGTCTAAAGTAGCCCTCACCTGATGGTCCAAAGCCAGCACCTGGTGTTCCAACAATCTGAACATTCTCAAGAAGATAATCAAAGAAATCCCATGAAGTCATGTTGCCAGGTGTTTTTAACCAAATATAAGGAGCGTTAACTCCACCATATACCTGATATCCAGCATCCTTAAGACCTGTGTAAATTGTCTTAGCATTGTTCATGTAGAAGCCAACCTGCTGCTTAATCTGAGCCTGACCTTCTGCAGAGTAAACCGCCTCTCCTGCTCTCTGGATGATGTAAGGTGCTCCGTTGAACTTTGTTCCATGACGGCGAGCCCACATACCGTGAAGTGATACTCCATCATAAACAAGATCCTTTGGAACTACTGTGTAGCCCAAACGAACGCCAGTGAAACCGGCATTCTTTGAGAATGAATGAATCTCGATAGCACAAGTCTTTGCGCCAGAACATTCATAAATTGAATGAGGAACATCTTCCTCTGAAATGTATGCTTCGTATGCTGCATCAAAAATGATGAGACATTTGTTTTTATTTGCATAATCAACCCAAAGCTGAAGCTGACTCTTTGTAAGAGTAGTTCCTGTAGGGTTGTTTGGAAGACATAGATAGATTACATCTGGTGTCTCCTTTGGAAATTCTGGAACGAAATTGTTTTCAGCTGTTGTTGGCATGTAGATAAGATCTGACCATTTACCAAGTGTAGCATCATATGTGCCGCAACGGCCTGCCATAACATTTGAATCAACATAAACTGGATAAACCGGGTCGCAAACTGCGATTTTAACATCTGCAGCAAAAAGCTCCTGTATATCAGCTGAATCAGACTTTGCTCCATCAGATACAAAAATCTCATCTGCTGAAATATCGCAGCCTCTGCTTTGATAGTCATTCTTTGCGATTGTCTCACGAAGGAATGGATATCCTAAATCAGGAGCATATCCATGGAAGGTTTTAGCGTCTCCCATTTCATCAACTGCACTGTGAAGTGCGTTAATCATAGCTGGTGCAATTGGTTGAGTTACATCGCCAATACCAAGTCTGATAATATCTGCATTTGGATTAGCTTCTTGATATGCAGCTACTTTTTTTGCGATTGTTGAGAATAAATAGCTGCCAGGGAGTTTTTGGAAATTTGTGTTTACTTTAAACATGTGTACCTTCCTTTGTTGCCTTATTACCTAGTTACAATTCGTTTCACTATTCTTTCGTAGGATAAATCTCCGCCGAACAAATCCAGGCAAGAGCCTACTGTGAAATCCATATTATTATCAGATAGATAGCTAATGAGCTCAATATCTCCATAGTCTGAAACTCCACCTGCATATGTAATTGGAACACGCTTGTAGCCTGATAAAAAACCAACTAAATCCCTATCAATACCGCTCTGTCTTCCCTCCACATCTGCTGCATGAATCAAAAATTCATCGCAATAGTATGCAAGTCGATCAAGGAAATTGTATGTGATAACTTCCTTTGAAACCTTCTGCCATCTGTCTGTAACAATGACGTATTTATCATCTAATCTGGTACAAGATAAATCCAGAACCAAATGCTCTCTTCCTACAACATCTGATATGCGTTTTAAAGCATCGTAGTCAACTCTTCCATCGTTGAAAACATAAGAAGTAACAATAACATGGCTGGCACCAGCAGATATAAAATCTCTAGCGTTTTTATCATCTACTCCGCCACCATATTGCATTCCACCAGGAAACGCCCTAAGGGCTTCCATCGCCTCCTCTTTTGAAGCGTCGTACTCTGGTGTGCCTTTCATATTCAGATTGATAATGTGTCCGCCTCTAAGATTATCTGACTTGTAAAGGTTCGCAAAATAAGCTGCACCTTTATCCGCTACAAAATTCTCCTTCGGCTGACCATCTGCTTTCCCCAAATCTGAAATAGTTGAACCAACAATTTGCTTTACCTTACCGTTGTGAATGTCAATGCATGGTCTGAATTTCATCTCATTTTCCCCCAAGTGTCAATATAAATGTGTCAAAGCCTTCAAAAATCAATCTAAAGTATAATCTGAGCCCGAAACATTTTCAATGACAGTTTCGTAAAATTTCGTAGCAATTTTAAGCAAATATTCGGTATCTTTCACACCTGCTGTTTCGTATGGCGAATGCATAGCAAGCTGAGCCAATCCGATATCAACTCCATTGATTGAAACATGGGCGTTAGAAATGTTGCCAAGTGTAGAACCACCAGCTACATCTGAACGGTTTACAAATGTCTGATAGGGAACCTTTGCCTTGTTGCACATCTCTGTGAAAATGCCAAATGCCAAACCATCTGTCATGTATTTCTGATTTGCATTGAATTTGATTACAACACCTTCATTCATGTAAACCTTGTTTGTTGGGTCGCTCTTTTCTGCATAGTTTGGATGTAATGCATGCGCATTATCTGCAGAAACCATGAATGAATTAGCAATTGCTGTGAGAAGGCTTGAGTTGTTGCCACCCATAGCTTCGTTAATGCGAACCAATGTATCATATAAGAAAGTAGAATCAGCACCCTGCTTTGTGCCACTTCCAACTTCTTCATTATCGAATGTTACATGAATCTGAGCTGCAGTGTTTGAGTTCTTAGCTGCAAGAAGTCCCATCATTGAGCTGTATGAGCACTGAAGGTCATCAAGTCTTCTGATAGAAATAAACTCTTCGTCTGCACCCCAAACCTTACCTGGCTCTCTGTTGTAAAGGAATAAATCAGATCCTAGGATTTCATCTTCCTTAACTGAAAGCTCTGCTGCAACAAGCTTCTTAAGATTAAAGTTTTCATCCATAGATACAAGTGGAAGTAAATCCTTCTGTGGATTGTATTTGTAGCCATCGTTTGCTTCTCTGTTCATGTGGATTGCAAGTGAAGGAAGCATACAAAGGTCTCTGTCAAAATCGATAAGCTTTGTTTCGACACCATTTTTGCTTCTGACAATAACACGACCAGCAATTGAAAGAGGTCTGTCAAACCAAGGAGCCATAAGCATCCCGCCGTACTTTTCTGTGTTAAGCTTTACATAGTGGCCCTCTTTCATCTCTGGCTGCTCTTTGATTCTAAATGTTGGCGAATCGCTGTGTGAAGCCATAATCATAAAGCTCTTAAGAGAATCCTTAGGCATTCTAAATGCAAGAATTGATGAGCCATTTCTTGTAACGAAATAGTTCTTGCCAAGCTCGATTTTCCACTCTTTAGCTTCGTTCAACTCTACGAAACCAGCATCTAAAAATCTCTGTCTTTCGTTTGCCACTACGTGAAACTGAGATGGGCTCTCCTCTATAAATTCAAATAATCCTTTTACTGTCTTGTTCATTTTTTCTTTCCTTCTTTCTTTATTGAATATCCAAAGGTACCCTTTGGATTAGTAAGGCCAAAATATGTGCCATGGCAGTATGCCAATGGGTCTGATTCTTCCAATTGAAACTTTCCTGTTTCATTCATATATTTCTCATCTGCGTGCACAGCAAGAACATCTGCAACGAACATAGTATGGCTACCATATTCATGTGCTTCTCTCACCCTACACTCGATGTTGACTGGCGATTCAACCAGCATAGGAACATTGACTTCATCAGCCATTTCCTTGTGAAGGCCGCAAGCTTCGAACTTATCTACATCCCTACCGCTTTTGACGCCACAGAAATCTGTAGCAAAGGCAAGCTCCTCTGTAGTCAAGTTGATTACAAATTCACCTGTCTCTTTTATCATATTGTATGAGTATCTGCTAGGCCTAACTGAAATATATGCCATAGGAGGATTGGTACATACTGTTCCTGTCCATGCAACAGTAAACACATTATCATTCCCTTCCTTATCTCGGCATGTAATCATTACAGCTGGAAGTGGATAAATCATATTACCTGCTTTCCACTTTTGTTTTCCCATTTTATATCTCCTCAGACTTTTCTTCCATCATCTCAGAGAAAGTACCCATATATACATTTCCCTGACCGAGTAAGAATCCTAAATCATCCATAAAAGCTTTTGTCTTTGGATTCTCGTGGAAACCTTTACGCTTTAATTCTTCCAGAAAATCAGCACCTACTTTGGAATCTATGATTAGCTCATCATCCTCTTCCACATCACCAAAGCTTCTATTTTTAACGTATTCGCCTCTGAACTTTTTATATTCTGCTGCTCGTACTCCATCGTACTTCATCTGATCCTGTTCGATTATTCTGATGCAGTTAAGCATGTCTTCAGCATCTGCAAGAGCATTATGCTCCACATGACCGCCAAGTCCGCAGATTGTTTTCATATCTGCAAGGGAAAGATTCGCATCTAATCCCCCAGTAACATCCAAGCTGACTTCTTTTTGAATATTCTCAAAAGTGCTGATAAACTTTGCAACGCTTCGCTTAAGTGGCTTTTCCAGATTTCTGGATTCGTAATCTCTTTGAAAGCTGTTTTTATCTCCGCCCCAAACGCAGATTTTTCCAACCTGGAACTTTCGAATGCGAGTGATAAGCTCAGTCATAACATCCTCGTAGGCTGGGGCGTCCTCTAAATCTTCATTAGTAAGACCAGTGAGCTCAGTAATAAGTGGTGGTAATTTATGGCCAGGTCTTAGCTGAACTGTTGAGTAGAATCTATCAAGCTCCTCATGGGCAGGGTTTGTAATAATTACGCCCACAGAAATAACATCCTCGATGGAACTCTTTTTATATCTCGCACTAAGATATTCCGCATCAAGGAATGCCTGATTCTTGCCTTTGTATCCTGCAGGAGCAGTCTGACTAGGCCCTTTTACTTTGTTTTTTGTACTTGTATTATTTGTAGCCAAATTTATCTCCAAACTTTGTAAATTAATGTGAATTCATTGTACCAAAAAAATCTCTACTATACAAAACGACATCTATTATTAATTACGCACAATTTGTTTTTACAGAAATACACTCAAAAATGTTTTTATTTTAATACATTGTGAATTTTTTGTCACTCCTATGGTATATTATTAAAGGCTAGATTGTTAGACGCAACTAACTGTCCAATTTGTGGCTAATATAACCCCACTAGCCGGCGTTTGTAAGGCTTCCACCTAGCTTACAAACAGAACTATAAATTTTTATATTTTTATAAACAGAAAGGGAAACAAATCAATGGCAAATCATGATTTCGCACAATGGAATGGTTTCGTTGGTCGCGTTTGGAAAGATAACGTTGACGTACGTGACTTCATCCAGAACAACTACACTCCTTATGATGGAGATGAGTCTTTCTTAGCAGGTCCTACAGATGCTACTAACACACTTTGGGGTAAGCTTCAGGAACTTCAGGCAGCTGAGCGTGCTAAGGGCGGCGTTTTAGACATGGAAACAGAAATTGTTTCTTCTCTTACTTCTTATGGCCCAGGTTACATCTCAGAAGATACAAAGGATCTTGAAAAGATCGTTGGTCTTCAGACAGACAAGCCTCTTAAGAGAGCTTTCATGCCATACGGTGGTATTAAAATGGCTGAGCAGTCTTGCAGAATGTACGGTTATGAGCCAAGCGAGAAGCTTCACGAAATCTTTACTGTTTATCACAAGACACACAATCAGGGAGTTTTCGATATCTACACACCAGAGATTATGAAAGCTCGTCACAATAAAATTCTTACAGGTCTTCCTGATACATACGGCCGTGGTCGTATCGTAGGCGATTACAGAAGAGTTGCTCTTTACGGTATCGATTACCTTATCGAAAAGAAGCAGATTGACTTCGCTAACACAAATCGTCAGGGTATGAGACGTTATGACTTCCAGCTTCGCGAGGAAATCACAGACCAGATTAACGCTCTTAAGGGCATGAAGGAAATGGCTGCTTCTTACGGCTTTGATATTTCTAAGCCAGCTGCAAACGCTAAGGAAGCTGCTCAGTGGTTATACTTCGGTTACCTTGCAGCTATCAAGACTCAGAACGGTGCTGCTATGTCAGTAGGACGTGTTTCTACATTCCTTGATATCTACATGACACGTGACCTTGCAAACGGTGTTATCACAGAGTCTGAGGCACAGGAAATTATCGATCACTTCACAATGAAGTGCCGTATGGTTAAGTTTGCTCGTATCGAGTCTTACAACCAGTTATTCTCAGGTGACCCAGTTTGGGCTACACTCGAAGTTGGTGGTATCGGTCTTGATGGACGTCACCAGGTTACAAAGACTTGCTACAGATTCCTTCACACACTTGAGAACATGGGTCCTTCACCAGAGCCAAACCTTACAGTTATGTACTCTAGCCGTCTTCCTGAAAGCTTCAAGAAGTACGCTGCAAAGATTTCTGTAAACACATCTTCTATCCAGTACGAGAACGATGATGTTATGAGAGTTACATGGGGCGATGATTACTCAATCTGCTGCTGTGTATCTGCTACAGAGACAGGTAAGGAGCTTCAGTTCT
>JAEEGI010013611.1_pt1 | contig 17235 bp, 10 predicted proteins | sample 8958751 | NCBI WGS metagenome assembly JAEEGI01 (sample SAMN16246545, study PRJNA631951) | gut metagenome | biome: gut microbiome; feature: rumen; material: KS-attached | host: Bos | place: Iran: Karaj | collected 2018-10
TATTTTATATTTTGATTCAGGTTCTAAATCATTTTCATAACAAAATTTTTCAACTTCTCTTTCCATATTATCTCTTTTATGAAGAATTAATTTCTTTTGTTTGTTATCAATATTAATTTCAAAAATATATCTAACTTTCCTTTTTAAATTATCAGGATTTTTTTTTTCAAATTTATTAAAAGTATTTTTATAACTTCCAATTTCATTATCAAATTTAAAATTTCTTAAACAATCTTCATTAATTTCAATTTCTCTTAAAATATCTTCATTATTTCTATTACTAACAGAATTACTAATTCCTTTAGAAACTAAATATTTACTTATTTTTTTTTGTCTTCTTTCATTTTCTAAATCTTCATATTTTTTATTTAAACTCTTATCATTAATTAAAGGATTATATTTAAAAATTTTATTATTATAATCAGTTAAATTAGGTGAAAAAATATTATTTTCATTTTCTTCTTTTTCTTTCATACTTTTTGTCATTTCATTATTTTTCTTTCTTTTCATATATAATCTTTCTGAAAATCCTCCAGTTACAGATTTTGTTTTTTGTAATGTTTTATCAACATTATTATTTGGAAAAAAAGTACATTCTTTCATTTCTTCTTCTTCATTTTTTTTTCTTTCTGATTCTAAAAATTTTTCTCTTTTTTGTCTAAATAAATCATAATTTTTTATTATACTTGAATGTTTCTCTATATTATTTTCATAAAAAGAATGATTTAATTTTGGTTTAAATGTTAAATCTTTCTCTTTATTTTTTATAAAACTAATTGTTGATTTTGATATTTTTTCTCTTTTAATTAAATTATTTATAAAATTATCTGAAAGTAATCTAAAATCTTTTTTTATTTTTTCTGTTATTTTTTCAGGAATGTTTGTTTCATTTTTTATAAATTGAAAATTTTTTTTCATAAATTGATTTTTATTATCACCATTATATAATCTTAATATTGATAAAAGAAATAATAAAAATTTATGTGAATCAATAGTTTTTTCATTATCAAATTTTTTTGATTCTAATAATATTTTCCATCCTTCTTTTGAAATTTGTAATTCTTTTTCAATATTATTATTACAATTACCTAAATTAGAATAATCTTTAATTATAAATCCAATTATATGAAGTAATAATAAATAATCAGTGAAATTTAATTTAAAATCATCCTCTGCTTTTTTATTAAAAAAATTATTTATACTTGATTCATATTTTTTTAATAATTGTTGAGCGATAATATCATTACTTGAAGAATTAACAATAATTTTATGATTATTTTTATAAATAACTTTTCTTTTTTCTTCTATTTTGTCTTTATATTTTTTTGAATCATTATATAATTTATGAAATATTTTTTTAACTTCTTCTTTATTATTAGAAGGTGATCTTGGTTTATTATTAATAATATTTTTTTGTTCATTTTTATTATATCCATCATATAATCTTGAAAAAGTATCTTTATTTACATTATAATTTGAAGACTTTAATAATATTATTTTATTTGAATTGGAATTTGTTAAAGGAATATCTCTTATTGTTAAAGTTCTTTTACCTTCTATTTTTTGTTTTAAAGATTCTATATCTTGTTTTCTTTTATTAATATAATTTTTCTGTTTATCTAAAAAGTTATTTAATTGAGTTTTATTCATAACTTCTCTTTTTTTATTCTGAATAATATATTCATTTTTCTTATTCTTATTATTCTTTCTTTTTTCAACTTCTTTAAAATTTCTAGAAAGAAAATCATTTCTTAATTTCTTATTTTTAGAGTCAAATTTATTTGAATAATTAGTTAAAAAATTATCATTTGTAAATGATTCATAATTATATACATTTTCCATTCCTTTATTTTTTAAAAGTTTTTCAAACATTTGTTCTGATAATCTTGTAAAAACTGATTTTTGTGTATTTGGTGCTTTTGGAGTACTTGAAGAAAGTCTAAATTCTTCATTTAAATTCTTTTTTAATATTTTTCCTTTTCCAATTTCCTTTTTCTTTGATTTTACATTAAATATTTTTTTCATGTTTTTCTTATTTTTTTTAACTGAATTATTATTATTTTTTGTTGATGGTAATGTTTCTTTTTCAGTTTTAGTTGTTTGAATAATATTTAATTTTTCTATGTTATCCTCATCTGATTCTATAATATTATTTTCTTCAAAACTTTCTTCTATTTCATTATTCATTTAATATTATTTTATTTAAATTATAAAATTAACTTTGTAAATAACAAAAAAGAATTTTTTAATGAAAAAACATTTATATTATATAAGGAAGAAATAAAATTTTATTTAAAATAAAATGAATAAATAAAAAAATTAATTGTTTTATATAATATTGTTAATTTTTTATAACTTATTATATGGAAGACTTTCCAAAAGATATTCTTAACGCACCTAAACAAAAGTATTTTTTATTTAAATATTTTTAGATTTTTAATTCCACCGAAAAACGTACCTAAATTTAGTTTATGTCAAAGCAAAAAAAAAAAAAAATTGATTAGTAAAATACAAAAAGAAGATTGTTATATAAATCGAAACGTTGAGAATTCTTTTTCAGATGAATCAACTTTTGATTTTGAAAATTAATTTATAAATTTTCATTTAATATTATTATTCTCTCATTAATTTATTTACTGTTTTATAGTATTTAAAAATAAACAAAATAAAGAGGAATATTAAGTACTCTTTCATAATATTGTTTAAATATTATTATTCTATAAATAAAAACTAAACTAGTTAATTATTTTTTTTATTTTTCATGATTAAAAATAAAATAAATTTAAATTAATTTTACTAAAAATGAAAATAACATTTACTCCTTTATATATTCATCCAAATAATTTTTCTATAAGTTCAAACGAACAATATAATAACAATCAATTAAAAAGAATTCAAAACCCAATTAAATTAATTGAAAAGAATATAAATACCTTTAACAAAATAAATAATTTTAATAATAAAATAAAAAGCAGTATAAAATTTCATTATTTAACAAATTCTCAAGGCAAAAATATAGAAAATAGAAATAATATAAAAAGTTCTGAAAAAGAGAAACCAATAAATTATTCAAAAAAGAATTATAAAAAATTTCTTAATAAAAATTTATCTCCAAATCAAACAGGAGTATTAACTAATGCAGATTCAAAAAGTTTAAATTCAAGAACAATTTTTTCAGAAGATAATAAATATAATATTCTTTCTTTATCAGATAAACAAATAAATGAAAATAAAAACCAAAGAGAAATTACTGGTTTAGCTTATCAAGATTTAGTAAATATAATAAATAGAAGAAAAATAATGTTAGAAAACAAAAATAATAATATTAATGAAAAAAATGATATTGATAAAACTTCTTTTAATATAGAAAATAAAGAAGAAAATAATTTAGATAATTTTCCATTAGATAAAAAAAAAGAAAATGATTTATTTTTAAGTATTAGTAGTATAAATAGTAATTTAATAGGAAATCAAAAAATAAATAATCAAAATAAAAAAAATAATAATTTAATAAATTCTTATGAATTTGATATCGTAAATATAGATAATGAAAAATCAATAATAAAAAATGAAGAATCAATAAATACAGAAACCGATTTTAATATAGAAAATAATACTGAATTAAATAATAAAGATGATTTTAAAATAGAAATGAATCCTGAAAATAATAGTTTATTTCAAGATAAAACTTCTCTTCTTGAATCTATGACAAATATAAATTTACAACAATCTTTAATTTCTATTACTCAAAATAATGAAGTCACTCAAATTGAAGAATTTGATCAAGAAAAATATAAACAACAAAATGAAACTAAAGAAATTAATTTTTCTACTTTATTAAATATTACTCCTAATAATAATAATAATATTGTTATCCCAAAAAGTAAAATATTTAATTCTGAAAAAGAATTCTTAAAAGATAAAATAAATTATTTCGATGATACAATTGATAAATATCCAAAAAAAAAAATAAAAGATAAAGTTAATGAGAAATATATAAATAATAATTCAAAAAGAAGTTTATTTGAAAATTTACCTCAAGAACCATTAATTTTAGGTAAAATAGAAATAGTAAATAATAATAATAGATATCAAAATTTTCAATTAAGAGATAAAAATTTAAAAATTTTAAATGAAATGAAAAATAATTTGAATTCTCCAAAAAATGAAAAATTGAAAATTCCTTTTTCTCAAAAAAGTTATGAATATAATAATAATAATAATAATAATATTAATATTAATAATAAAAAGAGTAATAATAAAAAATATAATTTTAATATTCAAAGAAATAATGTTTTATCTCAAAGAAAAAATAAATTTTTTGATCAATATAAAACACAAGAAACAGAATCAAAAAAAAAATTAATTTATAGTGATGGTAATAAAAAATTTTGTAAAAGTTGTTCAAAAAATAATTTAAATTCAAACAAAAAAAAAATAAGAAAAATAGAAAAATATTCTGATTATTATAAAAAGAAAGTAGATTTAATAACAAAAGAAGAAGAGAAAAAAGAAATAAAAATAGAAAATGAAAATTGTTTAAATAAATCAATGGAAATGAGTAATATAATTTTAAATATAAATAATTCCCCAAAAAATAATATTTTATATAAATTACATAAGTATAATTATTCAAATAAAGGAAATTTTTCAGATAACAACAGTAAAGAAAAAAATGGAAAACATAATAAAAGTACTTATTATTAATAATAAGATTGTAAATTAAAACATTTTTACAAGAATTCATATTTATTTAATTTAAATATAAGATAATATATATAATAACAATTATTTTTTTATTTTATTATTCAATTATATTTTTCTTTTATTTTAAAAAATATTATTTTGGGTCTTCACTTCTTATTATATTTTTTTTTTATATTAATTAAAAATAATTTAATTATTTATTATTTTAAATTTTTTATGAAAAACATTTAAAGCAAAAAATAAATAATTTACAATATTTATTAAGTATATTAAAAACCTTAAAATAATATATATATAAATTATTAGTATGAAGTACTTTTATACATAGAAATTAATGGTAAATCAAAATCTCCTGTATTAATACTTTTATTTCTTATTTTTCTAATACTAATATTTTTAATAAAACCAGTTCTAATTCCTCCAATACTTTTTTGTATAAAATGATTATCAATTTCGTTTAAATTTCTGGTTTTTAATTTTTTTATTGTTATTTTACTTTTTTTCTTTAAATGTACTGTTTTATCAGAAAAAGTTAAAAAATTATTTCTTGAATCAATTGAATTTTTATTTTCAGAATTTAAAGGAGAAAGACTTTTAAAATTTCTTGTTTGTTTTCTTGGAGAAGAAAAATTAAATAAAGTATTATATTTTATTTGTTCATCTTTATTATTTAATTTTAACTTAAAAAGTTTAATATTTAATTTTTTTTTATTTTCTTTTAATTCTCCAGGAACATAAAAATATTCTTTTATTTTTTCAATAGGAATTTTTTTAACAGCATTTTTAATATCTTCTTTAAATAAATTTTCTCGATATAAAATTTTAAATTTTTCTCTTTCTTTTTTTCCATTATCAATTAATTTATTAAATAAATTATTTTTATCAATAAAAACATCATTCAAATCTTCTTTAATTTTAAATCTAATTTTTCCTAAAGAACCAATTTTAATTTTTAAAACATAACAATCATCAATAGCAATAATAGAACAATTATAAATAGGATTTTCTTTAGAATCAATATCAAAATTAATTGATTCAAAACCAACTAAATCATTAATTCCTAAATATAATAAATTTGTTCCATTTTTAACACATCTACTTCTTCCATTTAATATTAAATATAAAGAATTTGCTTCAGAACCTTCTTTATAAATATAATGTTGTTTTGGTATTTTTTCTAAAATAAATTTACTTAATAACGAAACAAAATTTGGATTTGACATTTTTTTAAAACATGGAATAAAATTCATTAAAATATTTTTTAATTCATTTTGACTTTTAATAAAATATTTAGATAATATTTTCATAAATCTTTCTCTTTTAATTCCTAATAAATCACAATTATTATTTGCATAAGAATTAAATATTCTATTATTATCAATTAAAATTTCATATTCTCCAAAACAAAAACCTTCTTTTAAAATACATTTTTTATTATATTGTTGTATTCCTTTTATCATTTCTCCTTTTTCTTCTATTAATACACTTCCTCTTATTATTATATAAAAATAATCACTTGAATCTCCTATTGAATAAATTTTCTTCTTTTTTTCTATTGAAAAATGTTCTAGTAATGTGACTACTTTAAGCAATATTTCTTCTGGAATTCCATAATATTTTATCATATATTTAAAATTTTCTATGTTTTTTAATAATAAAAATATTTTTATTGGATCTTTATTTTTTTCTTTCTTTGTTTCTTCTATTAATTCATCTATTTCATATTCTGTTCCTAATACTTTTATTGCACGAGAATGCACTTTATATATATTTGCTTGAATAAATTTTTTCAATACATTAAAAGTCACACTATCAATTTATATTATGATAAATACTTTTGTCCATTTTTTTTCACTTTTTTCATCTTTTGAATAAACTTCAAAGACATTTTAACAAAAAAATTAAAAAATTTCAATATCACTCAAATTATTAATAATTTAACTAATTTTTTTTTGAAATTCTAAATAATAAGTTTTATATATTAAATATAATATTTATATATTTTTTCATATATTTACATTGTTTTTCTTTATTTTATATTCCATAATATTTAATCAAAAAAACAAAAATTAATGATTTTCAAGATTATTTTCAGATGTTACTAAAATATTATTATTCGTATTTGGAATTAATATATGAACTTTTAAATCTTTCTTGTTAAAATCGATTTTATAATGACAAATAGGACAAAATTTATTTTTTTTAAAATTCCCATCAATCCATTTTTTAATACATTCAATATGAAATCCATGTTTACAAGATAATATAGTAAAATAATTATTAATTCGGAAATTGTCTAAACAAATAGGACATATTTCATTAAAAGATAAATTTTTAGAATACAAAACAACTTTAAAATGTTGTTCAATCTTCTCATTCTGATTATTATCTTTAATTTTTAAACATAGAGAAATTAAAACTATTATAAATATAATAATTACAATAACACTTACTATAATAATTAAATAAAAAGATATTTGATTAAAAGAAATAGGATTTTTTATTTTTATTTCTAATATAAAAGGATTTTCTTTTGGTAAATAAGAATTATAATAATAAATTATGATTATTTCAAATGAAGAAAATGATTTTTTTAAAGTATTTAAATAATTAATATTTTCAAAAATTTTTTTTTCATTTTTAGAAATAGTCATAAAACCTAATTTTGATTTATCATTATTATTCTTAATTTTTAAGATAATTTTCTTATAATTTCCTTTTGTAATTTCCCAAGAACAAAAAATATTTAAATTATCATTTTTTCCTTGTAATTTAGAATTAATTAAAGAAATTTTATTATTTTTTACTTCTAATTCTCCACAAAAATTTTCTGAAATAATAAGTGAATTTTTATCATTACATTTACTTAATTTTTCATACCAATTTAAACTTACATTTAATGTTTTACAAATATTATTTTCATATATATTATTATTTGCAGAATTACATTTAAAACAATCTTCTAAATTACTAAAATAGGCAATTTCTTCATTTTTTCTTAAAAATTTATATGATTTCATTTTTTGAAATATTTTTCTTTGATTTTTTTGTTTTTCTTTTCCTTCATTAGAATTTTCCATAAGACAAAAGAAAATACAACAAACAAGTAGATTGAAATTTAAGACTATTTTCATTTTATTATTAATGACGTCAATTAAAATTTATTTTGAAATTAAAATTGAAAAAATCTATAAATATATTGTAACACAATATTTTTAAAACTTAAAAAGAATTAAAGGATTCAAAAAAAGATATAATAAGCTTTTAAATTTATAAAAAAATAAAATTCACAAAGAATTAAAATTCTGATTTAAAATTAAATAGATTATATAATATTTTATTAGTAATTATTTAAAAAAACAATATACTTTAATTAAAAAAAACTAAATTATTTATTATAAGAATCCTTACCAAAACTATCATTTCTATCCAAATTTTTAGGAGAAGAATTTAAAGTTTTAAAAATTTCAATTCCAATAACATTTGCACTTTCTCTTCTTTTATAACCTTTCAAAGAACCTTTTTTATCAATATAAATTTTTTTTCTTTTTTCAGAATTTGAAACTGTAATTAAAGAATTAGTTGATATTTTTTTTATTCTATTTTTTTTACTTCTACCAATTGATTTTATTAAATTTTCATCTTTTCTTTTTTCTTCTAATATTTTATTTTCTTTTTCTAATATTTCTTTTTCAAATATTTTTTTCTCTGTTTCTATTTTTTCATCTATTGTTTTTTTTAATAATTTATCTATATTTATTCTTATTAACTCCACTGAATCAAAGTCTCTTAAATCTAATAAATTTTCATATATTTTATATTTTTTTATTAAATCATTTGAAAGATGTTTATAACAATTTTCTGCAAAAATTATATATATTCTTCTATAAAAATAAGAATTTTTTTGAGTATATTCTTTATTAAATAAATTTAATATTTCTTCTCTTTTCAAAGAATATTTTATTATTATTACAAATAATTTTATTACTTCTATTATTATTTCATATGATGATAATTCTGGTAATAAATATTGTTTTCCAAAATTATAAATTTCTGAAATAAAATTTTCAAATCTTTCATATTTTGAATCATAGAATTTTTTATAAAGATATTCTATTGAATTTCCTAAAGATTTTAATACTTTAATTATTAAATAATAATCTTTATTTATTTTATCATCATTAATAAAATTTTTTAAAACTTTATTAAAACATTCAAAATTAAGATAAAAATAATAAAAGAAATTAGAACAATCTATTTTTATTAAAATTTTAAATATTTCATCAATATTATAAACTACTTGTTTCATTTCATTTTTAATACTATATTCTTTTACAAATGTTTTTTCATTAAATTTTTTATTATTATTCTTTGATTTTTTACTTAAATTATCATCAGTATAAATAAAAGGAAAAATATTTTCAAGAACTTCTTTGATTAAAATATCTTTATCTAATTCTCTTAAAATAACACATAAATTATCATAAAATAATCCTTTATAAGAATTTTTTAAATTTATAAAAGTTTTTCTAAATTTTGAATTATCACTAAAATCACTTTGAACACTGAAAAAAGAATTTGAAGTATAACTTAAAGTATCATCCATTTCAGGAGGAAATAAACTTTGAATATAAATATGATTAAATAATTTAATAAGTAAATCATTTTCTTTATATTTCTTTATTACTTTAACAACTTTATCAAAAATTTCAAAAATAAAAGAATAATCAAAAGTTTTTTTTCTTTTCAAAAATATAAAATTATTGATAAAAAGATTAAAACTTTGGAATAAATTTTTATCAAATAATTCAATATTAATCAAATAATTTGTTAAAGCAGTGAAAATATAAATTAAAGAAAGGTAATCTTCATCAAGTAAAAAAGTATCGTCTTGATTAAATATATTTAAAATATGTTTATTCATTTCTTCAATTAATTCTCCATTTTTAATAATATTTTCTCCAACACTATATAAAATACTTTCAATAACAATACTTCTAAGAGAAATTTCCATATCATCTAAATAATTCTTATAAATATCATTTAAAGTTTTTAATTTATCATATTTTGAATTAGAATTAGGAAAAAAATTTTGAATAGATTCATAAAGATATCTTAATTGAAAAGCACATTCATATTTAACAATTCTTTCACAATCTTCAGATAATAATATTATTCTTTTATATATATCTTCATTATAAATGTTATTTAATCTTAAAATACAAATTGATAAATAAACACAATATTTTCTCTTTACAACATGTTGACCAAATTTTCCTAAACTTGTTGTAAAATCAATAAATTCATTTGAAAATATTTTCAATTGAATTTTTAAATCTAATATTTCATTTAATGCATTTATAAATATTAATGCACTTTTATCATCAACTTCTGGAATTGTTGTAAAAATATAAATTATAATGTTTTCAAATATTGAATTTATTTTTTCATTTATTTTTATTTTTTCTTCTTTTATTGTCTTCATAAATTCTATTATACTTTTAAAAAAAGAAGATGATGTATCATTATTTCTTGATTTTTTACACCAATCAATTCCCATTTTTACACATTGAGAAATTAAATCTAAATCCTTTTGATTATTATATTTGTTAAATATTTTATAAAAATTATTTATTATATATAATTTTTGCTTTTCATCTCCATTTTTTATTAGATATTCTATTTTTTTTCCATTATCAATTATATTTTCATCAATTGTATATTTTTTAATTTCTTCTGTCTATTATTTAATTAAATATATTTAAAATACTTTTGTATCTGTTAAAACTACTTCTACTATAAAAGAACTCATTTTTTCTTTTATAAAATTTAATTAGTCTATATTTTTTTTACTTTATATATTTCTTTTTTTTTCATGTATATAATGGGTAAAGTTATCTTAATTAAAAAACAAAAATATTTATATTAGATATCAATTTTCTATTTTTCTTTTATTAAATCAAATTTTAACTAATCATACTTATATAACAAGACATTTTATAATTTATTTTTTGAAAAAAAATATTAAAAAATAAAATGAAAGTAAACTTCAAAAGAATTATTATTTATCCTGAAAAAGATTGGATGATAAATTTATTAACAAATTTACTCCAATGTAAAATTTGTATGAATATTATAAATGATCCTTATGATTGTTTATGTTGTAATCAAACTTTTTGTAAACAATGCATAATAAATTATATAAACTCTAATAAAAAATGTCCTTTTGATTCTTTTTTTCAAAATAAAGAAAATATATATAATAAAAAAGATAAATATAATATAAAACAAAGTTCTTCAAATTTCCATAAATTAATTTCTTCTTTGCATTTTTATTGTAAAAATTATAATTTAGGATGTAAAGCAGAATTATCTATTGAAGATATAAAAGAACATGAAAAATATTGTCATTATTGGGAGTCAAAAAATAGTACTGAAGTATCAACAGAAAGAGATATATTAAATAGTCCTTTTAATCTTTTCAAATATATTAAAGAAAAAAATAAAAATATTTATATTAATGATAAAAAAGATTCTGGAATTAGTTTTAGAAATCAATATAATTTTAGTGAAGAAAATGAAAATGAAATTAATAATAATAAGACTAATAATAATAATAATCATCTTAATACTCATTTAAATAAAAATAATAATAATAGTCATTTAAATAATAATAATAATAATGATTTAAATCAATTAACAGAAAAAGTAAATTTAATATATGATTTAATTAAGAATGAAAAATTAAGTTTAAAAAATACTTTTAGTGAACAAAATTTTAACGAATATAATTCTTATAGAATTAATTCTTCATTATCACAAAATATACCTTCATTAATATTGAGTTATGATTCAAATAAAGCAATAAAATTAAAAAAACAAAAAATCAATAAAAATAATATTAATAATAATAACATTTTAATGAATTTAACTTTAAATAGATTTAATGAACAAATTACAGAAATGAAAAATAAATTAAGAACTATTGATAAACTTGTTAGAAATAATAATTTATATTCTTCTTTCAGTGATAAAAATTTTTATTCAATGACAAAAAATAATTCAAGTAAATATTTTTTAAATTCAGATTCATTTGAAAAAATTCCAGAAAAAATAAATAAAAATAATTCTAATTTAAAACCTAAAATAAAAAAAGATATTCACATAAAAAATAAAAGTGAAAATAGATTATTAAAAAATTATACTTCAAAATATTTTAAAAATATTAATGAAAATGAAAAAAAGGAAAAAATAAAATTAGATAAAGAAAAAATTAAAGAAATATTTAATAAAATAATGGATAAAAAAATAATTGATATTCAAAAATATATTGATAAAAATTGTGAATATTTAAAAGAATATTTTATGGGTCTTTCATTTGATAATGTTAATGCCTTTACAGAAAAAATCGATGAATTTCAAGAATTATTAAATTCAAAAAATTAATTTTTGTAAATATTTTTTTTCAAATTTTATATTTATTAAATTTTATTTTTTGATAATTTTTGTTCTCGTTAATGAATGATTTATATTGTTTTAAATATTTTATTATATTTTAATAAATTTAATAAATTAAAAAATATGAATAAAAAAAATTAATTTAATAAAAAACATTTATTTTTCTCTTATATAATTTATATATTATCATCATTATTTAAAATATCATTTTTTATTTCTTCCTTCTTTTCTTTATCTTCAATATTTTCATTAATTTTTATTTCTTCAATATTATCATTATTTTTTAAATTTTCTTTATTTTCATTATTATTTATATTTTTATTATTCTCATTATTTTTTTCTTTTTCAATATTTTCATTCTTTTTTAATTCTTCATTATTTTTTTCACTTTCATTTTCACTTTTATTATCATCTTCTTCATTTTCACTTTCCTCATTATCAAAATTTTCTTCATCATCAAAATCAACAATTTTATCCAAGGTTAAAATAACTTCTTTACTTTCCATATCAATAATACCTTTTTTTTCATCATATTCGATTTTAACTCCTTTATTAATTTTCCTATAAATACTTTTCTGATATTTTTTCTTTAAATTTTTAACAATTTCCATAACAGGATAAATTTTTTTAACTTGTGCACTAGGATTATTTCTTATTCCAGGATTAGAATAATTTTCAACTTCTTCTCCGCATTTTGTACATAATTTTTTTCCATCTTTTAAAGCACAACTTTCACAAATTGTTCTATATGCTTTATATATTTTTTTCTCTTTACATATATTACATCTAGATGCATTTGTTAATGGTTTATATTTTTGAAATTGTAATCTCCATTGTAATTTCACTAAACATCTCTCACATAAAAAATCAAGGGGACTTGATGCTAATTTCCTACTTATCATTGATGATTTATTATGACGAAAAGAATATGTATTCTGATGCTTTTGTCCTTTTTTCTTATTATTCCCAGATCTAAGTGACATTAACAAATTATATTAATGATAAATATATAAAAAAAAAATTAAAAAAATAATAAAAACAATTCAAAAAGAAAAAATGACAGAAGACACTCCAATTAAAATCCCAGATGTTCAATCATCATTAGAAGGAATACCTAAAGATGCTTTATACGAATATCAATCACCAATGCCTCGTGGTACAAAGACGATAATATGTTGGAACTGTTTCAGTACATTAATGGTAAAAGACGAATGGGACATAGTAGAATGTACAACGTGTCACAAGTATAACAGAGTACCAAATTCAGCTTTTGAAAAAGCATCAGTAGAATATGTAAATAGTGATTCAAATCATTTTGATATAGGAGTTCCTTCTGTTTTTGGTTTAATAACATGTCCATTTTGTCATACAGAAAATAGATTTAAAAAAGATGCAACTCATATAATATGTTTTAAATGTCATCATTCATTTAATATTAAAGAAACAGTTGGTTCTTATATTGAAGATTATACTCCTGAATATCAAATGAATAATATTGGAAATGGATATAATTTACAAAGAGGTTTTAATGGAAACCGAGTTTTGAGATTTTCTGATTTTTTCTCTCCTGATATTATGTTTTGGAAAGGTTATTATCCTCAACCTTATGTTGTTAATACTTGTTCTTGTCAATATAATAAAAATTGGGAAACTGAATATTTATTAAAAAAAATGATCAATGAAGTTAAAAAACAAAATAAAAGTTTCACTCCTTATATTCCCGTTGATAGATATAATTATGTTAGAAGTTTAGTTAGAGATGTTGATAATTTACAAGATAAAAGAGTAGATCAATATTTAAGTAAAATTAGAAATGATTTTGATGAAGGGAGAAAATTTATTGAAAGAGATAAAAATGGAATTGATGGAAATTTATATAGGTCAAGTAGTAAATTACATTTTAGGAATAAATCTCATGATTATAGAATGCCTACTTCAAAGTCACATAGTATTAATAAATTGTTTTTGAATTATTGATTTTTTTAAGGTTTTCTTTTTATTTTTTTGAAATTAATATACAGTTTAAAATATTGAAAATAGGAATCTATTTGAGAATTATTTTAATTAATATAACATATATGATAAATTTATTAAACAATTATTTTTTGCTTTTTTGGGCAATTATTTTATAATTATTAATTAAGAAAAAATAAATTTTATTCATTGAAAATATTCTATATTATTTTGTTTCAATAAATTTTCCAAATAATTTATTGAATTATAATATTCATTTATTTGGTTTTCTTTTTCTTTAATTTGAATTAAATATCCTTTAATCTTACTTTCCAATTCTTCTAATTTATTTTCTTTTTCTTTTATAATATTAATATATTCTTCATTATTCTCTTTTAAATATTTAATTTGTTTTTTCAAGTTAATAATTTCATTTTCAAATTCACTTAATTTCTTATTTTCACTTTCTTTAATTTCAATTAAATACTTTAAATTAGCATTTAATTTTTTAGAATTTGCAATTTCTAATTGATTAGTTTCTAATTCTTTTTCTAAATTTAATATAATATCATTTTTCTCATTTAATAACTCTTTATAATAAAGTTCATTTTTCTTTTTTGCATTTTCAACTTCATCTTTTAATTTAAAAGCAATGTTTTTAATTTTATTTTCTAATTCATTTTGACTGAAATTAGAAAATAAAGAAGAATGAGAATTAAATTTATTATTATTATTAAATAAAAAGCAAAAATTTTCAACTTTTTCAGTTTTCAAAGAAAAATATTGTTGAAAATTACAATTAATTTTATCAACTTCTTCTTTTAATAAATTAGGTAAAGAATTAAGAGATTCAGTAATATTATTAATAATAATATTATTACTAATTTTCTTAGTTAATTCATTTATCTTTAAATTTAATTTTTCATTTTCTTGATTTAGTTCTTCAATTATTGATTGACAATTATTAATTTCATTTTTTAATTCTTCATTTTCTTCATTTAAACTATTAATATCTTTATCATAATTATTAGCTTTTTCTTGATTAATTAAAACTTTATTTTCCAAATTTAAATTTTCAGATTTTAATGAATTAACATCATTTTTTAATTTATTTATAATATCATCTCTTAAAATAATTTCTTTGTCAAATTTTATATATTTTTCTCTTAATTGAGAATATTCATTAAAATTTTCATAATTATTAAAATAAATTCCAGGAATATTCATTTGATTATAATCAACTCCATATTTTAAAGCATCTTCTTCTCTACTCCAAAAATAGAAAATTTGCATATTTTTATTTATTCTTTTAATAAAAAGAAAAATATCTTCTCCAAATTGAAAATAAAATAAAACAATATAATTTTTAATTAAACTATTTAATTCATTAGGAGGATCTTTTTCAAAAGGAAAATAATTATCTTCTAATAAAGATAATTTTTCATTATTAACAACAAATCTTTCTTTAAAGGAATCAAATTCTGCAGTTAATTTAACTATTTTTTCTTTATATCTTGGAGTACTAACATTAATATTATTTTGTGTTATTTGAGATTGAAAAATTGAAGTATTCATATTTGAAGAATTTCTTCTTCTCATTTTATTAAATGTTGATATTTCACTTTTACTATATATACTATTTGTACTTTGTTGTTCTATTTCTTTCTTTAATGATTCTATGTTTGTTATGTTATTATTGGTGTTTTGATTCTTTTTTATTTCTTTTATTTTTGAGTGATATGATGTTTTTAATAATTCATTTTCTACTTCCTTTGTTGATGGAATTACTCTATGGTGAAATTCACTCTGTTTTTTCATTTTTTTTTATTATTTCATTTTTTAAATTTTAATTTTTTTTAAAATATATTATTTAAAGTGGTAAAGGAATTTCTTTTATTTTATTATATATTTTTGATATTTGATTTAGTAAAATTTCTCCTGAATTTAAATATAAATATGAGTCAAATGAAAAATTTATTTTTTGAAGATTTGATAGAAATTTATCATATTCAAATATTTTAATAATTTGTTCATTTATTTTTTCTTCTTTTAAATTAAAAATATTTTTAATTTCATTTGAAAAATTATTATATAATATTATTTGAATTTTAATTATACTTTCTTTAATTTGTGAAATATTTTTATCATAAGAAAAACAAATTTTATTAAAATTATTAATTAAAGTTATATAATATTCATTTCGAAAATGAATATCCCCATTAAAAATATTTAATTTATTTTTAATAATTTCAACATTATCTTTATCATTAATATAATTATCCATTTGAATTTTCATTTTAATATTATTATTCATAGTAACTAATAAATTTTTAATATTATCAATTTGAAACTCAATTAAATTTTTTATAATTTTTTTAACATCATTCATTTTCGAATGAAAAAAAAATAAAATAAATAACATGTTAAAATCACTAATACTATTATATATATTAATCAAAATAAAATTATGTGAAATAAATGGTAAAATAGAAGGATTTTGTTTAGAAAAAACATTAATAAAAGAAGAAACAATCTTTTGTTATAATTACATTCCAAAATATGTTTGTGTTCCATTTTATAATGTAATATATTTTTAAATTATTTAGCCAATTTGGCCTGACTGGACAAATAAAACAATTGATGAAATAATTGAAAAAAAAATTGTTCAAAATATTGAATTTGAATTTTTAACTGAAATTTCAAATAATACTTATCATCTTCCTTTAATTAATACTATTGATTGTTTAGATTCTTATATTTCCTTTATTTGCAAAAAAAATTTTTTACCTTGTGATATTAATACTGATATAACTTATCCTCTTTGTAAAAAAAATTGCAAAAGATTTGTTTCTAAATGTTATACTCATTCAAATTTATGTAATAATTACACAGATAATAATTGTTTATAAAAAATATAATTAAAAATTAATTAAAAATTTTTTCTTAATCATAACCATTTCAAAAATTTATTTAATCTATATTTAAATTCATATTAAAAGGAAAATAGAAATAAATATTATTTTTAAAGAAATTTTAATTAATCAATTGAAATCTCTTTTATTTTAAGTTAATTTAATTAAAAATTGGGTATTGTTTAAAAAGAAATTTTTATTTATT
>JAEEGI010013612.1_pt1 | contig 17234 bp, 16 predicted proteins | sample 8958751 | NCBI WGS metagenome assembly JAEEGI01 (sample SAMN16246545, study PRJNA631951) | gut metagenome | biome: gut microbiome; feature: rumen; material: KS-attached | host: Bos | place: Iran: Karaj | collected 2018-10
TTTAATAATATAGTTAGGCATCCTCACCTACAAAGCTCCACAATAGTAAAAGCCCATTATCACTTTCACCATTAACCAAGTCCCAGAGATATCTCATATCTCGACGCGATACCGTAACACATCCTTGACAAGCCACTTCGTTCAGGGGAATGTAATTCATCCAACACCACTTATCAACCCATTTTGAATTGTGTATCATCAATCCCCGGAAGTAGGCATTTTGGTTGTCAGCATCCATCCCCTCCAATCGGAAACTACGCTTCACCGTTTTGCCATGTTTCATAGTAACGGTGAATCTGCCCAAAGAAGAACAATAACTACCTGGCACATCGCTGAAGTGCGCCTCCTTATCCGTCGATCCTCCGCCCGGCCCATGCATCACAAATGCACAATACACAATCTTCTTTTTCTCGAAATCCCAAACATACAGACGTGGCCAGCCCGAAGGAATGCTATAATCCACGAACAAAGCATAGTGTTCGTTCATATTATTCTGATGAGCAAAAGCCAAAGCATCATCCACTCGACTTTCCACGGCCTCATATGCACTACGGCTAGGGAAATATGAAAGGAGCAAATATTTCCATCCCCAGTACATGCCCCCAAGGGCAATAACTGCCACCATCAACAAGGGGACCATAACACGAACCCTTTTCAATGACTTTTTCATATTTCAATCTTGTTTATTGTAATAATAAAGTCTTAATCAGTCATTTTACTATAAACTAACAGATGCAAGAATATTTTTCGCCATATTGACGGTGCAAATATAGCAATTATTTGATCAATCTCCAAATACAAATATAAAAAACGATAATTTCAATAAATAATTTGGCGATGTTGATGAAAAGCTGTATCTGAGGATTACCGAATGCTTACGATAATTAAATTTTGGACTTAATTTTTTGTTTTGCGTTGGTAATCACTGAAGCAAGTCCCTCTTGAATACGCCATTCTTAGCGACATATTCCTCAATCTTCTTTCTGACAGTCGCCTCTGTCTTGTATTTGGCCATCTTTTTCGGATCCATGCCAAATCTGAATGACTTCCCTGTCTTCCGCCCATTCACCCTCTCGAACTTGATAGCTGTAATCTTGATTTCCATGTTGTATTGTTTTCTTTATTGTTCCAATATTATGTGATGTTTAGCGGGAAAGGTAAACGCATTTGAAAGGGTTCGCAGCAATAAAAAACTCCGAAAGTCTCGTTGGCTTTCGGAGTATTCTCATGTCTTGATGTCATTACGGGGTTTGACGAATGCCTACGTATACTTCATGTCGTTTGAATGTCGATTCTGGCTTTTAGAAGACTTTCGTTTATTCAATATCTAAGTATTCAATATCGACATCTCGATCGAACATGTGAAGGATACACTTAACCACTTTTCGATTGGCTAAGCACAAAGAAATACCATAATCAGAGAAGTCAACAGTTTCTATTCCGAATGCCATTAATTTAACACCTCTTAATTCTATTCGATTCCCATTGTCTGAAACTAGCTCCATCAATTTTGGCTCCATCATTTGTGGATAAGATCCGTAAGGATTTCGAACATCAGTATTCACCATTCTCACCAAAAAGCCTTTCTGAGGTGTTACAGATAGTCCATCAAATAGATCGGAAAAAACTTTATTCTCTATAAAGATAGCTCTTCCACATTCTTGAACACCTCCAACAGGAATATTCTTTTCATAGCGGACATGTAACCTTGATACTAAAACTAAATCTCTCATATTATTCTAAATTATTGAAGCCATGTGTGAAATCGTATTCTGTTCCAACATAAAACTGAAATCTATTTAAGGGCCCAATGGCGTTTTTTTTAAATCCATGTCCTTTACCAGGTATTCCATAAAAAACTTGTCCACGATTTACATCTAGATAAAAATCGTAAAGATAAAGTCCAATAATATCTATATATTCCAAATAAAAATTGTCAAACAAATAAATAGTTAAACTATAAATAGTAGGTATTTCGTCACTATTCCTAATTGGGCTATGAGGTTTACAGAATTTGGCATAGCCATTATATAAGTCAATAACTATTCTAGCTTTATTATTATCTAATTGTTCGATTTTATATTCTTCTTCGAGAATCTCAAGATTTGTGATGAGTTGTTTATAGTGAATTTTAGTTCTAAAATAGGGGAAATCGACAAATCCAAATTCTTTGTAAGGCTCAATTTGGGTATATCTATCCAAAACCCTAATGTCAAATGAATTACTGTTTTCGGAAACCTTCAAGTTGATTTTATGGCAAAATTTTAGATAATCTTTCTCAACTAATTTTTTGTTTGATTTGAAATACTTATTGTTAGAAAATTCTTTTAATAAATTATTATATAGTTCTTCCGACATTTCAAATCCAATTTGACAACATTCTCCCAAATTAGCATCTAAATGATCATGCGTGACATGATCTGTAGTCTGATTGCTCATCATCATGATTGCATTTTGGAAATAATCATTTTTTAACCAAAAAGGATCAGGAGGCATGCAACGAGAAGCATTGAACATGCCATAAATGTAAAGATATTCAATAATGCCAGTATTAACATAATCCTTTACGATTCCAAAAATGTCATATTTAAAGAATTTGAATAATCTAGCATAGTTAGAGTATATTTCTGCACTTTTTATGGGGTCAACGCTGCCAAAATACTTAATATATGTTATACAGGAAATAATAGCAATTTTAAATAAATACGTGCTCAAATCCCCTTTATACTGGAGAATGTATAGCTTTTCCAATAACACCATACAGCTCATGGCGACTCCATAGCACTCGTATCTATTTCTTTCTAATAGATCAATGAAAAGATCGCTAGATGTAGAACCAAGGAAAAAAGAGAAGTAATGATCTATTTCATATTGTTTTGTTGTGGTTTCGTACAATAACCAGTTTAAATAAAAACTTTCAAACCAAATATTACATTGTTTTAGACTATAGATAAGCCTATCTATTTCGGTTTCCTCATATGAAAAATTTTGAAAATATGATGGCTTGCGTCCTCGATCTCTTACAAGCCCAAAATTACGAGCTCGTGTAGAACTTCGCATTTTCACGATTTCTCGTATAAATGCTTCATATTCTGAGTCTGGATTGTCGAATAAATAGATTAAGGCTTGGTCTTCCTTATTCGGCAAATTCGTTAATGTCATACCCTATACTAGTATTGTCAAACAAAGAAATTGCCATAGATGCTTTATACATCTGATTTACGCCATAGAAAACAATTTGCTTTACCAGTTTTTTAAATGCTAATTTCTTTTCCTCTGAAAATGAGGACACTTTTTTGAATGCTTCATATGGGTCCAACTTAACTGCACAGATAACCCAAGGATGTAATTCTTTGACATGAAGGTCAAGAAATAATGTCATCTTTTCTAGAGGGGTCAAGTTACTATTGATCTCCTTGGCCTCCCAACCGGAAGTAATTGTATTCTCTACATATAAGCTATCAGCTTCTGATGGTTTCGCTTGGAATAATTGCCAGAAGCATTGCATCATTGCCATTTGTTCGTCAATAGAAAATTCAATGATGACTGGTGTATTATCAGAGTTGCTGGGTTTTCTAGAAAAAAATTTTGAAAATAGGTTTCTCATATTATTTAGTTTTATTAATATTGAACAAAATATATTGTATTTTTGAAAACAACTAGAAAAGAATCTTCATAAACGCTGAAAAACTCCGAAATAATCAAAAGTTTTCACAAAAATCTCTATATATTTCCAAGGGTTTCGGGAAAAAGAGAAGTCTATATTTCATTATGGAGTTTACCGATTATTTACATTAAATTGGCTTGATTGGATTTATGATACTATCATTAGTTTGTGGCTTGTCTGATGCATATTTCGCTATTCCTGTAGCTGCTTTAGAACGTAAATTAATAATTTGATCTTTCATTGTATCATATAACTTAATTGTGTGGTCTACTGCGTCAAGAAGATATTTGTTTTCAAGCTTAGGGTCATTAGGATTAGCGACATAAGATTCAAACATCGCTTCTTTTACAGCTTCTTCTATTTCTGCACCATTGAAATTTTCTGAACGTTTTACAAGTTCTTCTAATGAGAAATGATTAATATCTTGTTTCTTCTTCGTTAAATGAATCTTGAAAATATTCTCTCTTTCTTCTGCTGTCGGTAAATCAACAAAGAAAATCTCATCAAATCGACCTTTCCTGAGCAGTTCTGGAGGTAGTTGTTCAATATCGTTTGCAGTAGCAACTACAAAGACCGGCTTAGTTTTCTCTTGCATCCATGTTAAAATTGTAGAGAATACACGAGACGTAACACCACCATCAGTCATGCCACTTGATTTGGTTCCATTGAGCCCCTTCTCAATCTCATCAATCCATAACACACACGGAGCGACAGCTTCAGCAGTACTAATTGCTTTACGAATATTAGCCTCGCTACTTCCCATTAATCCTTGATACACTTTTCCGATATCAAGTCTTAAAAGAGGAAGGCTCCAGCTAGAAGCAATACATTTTGCAGCCAGGCTTTTACCACAACCAGGTACACCTAGTAGCAAAAGCCCTTTCGGTTCGTTCAACCCCCAATCTCTTGCTTTTTTTTCAAAAGCTTTATGCCTCTGGTATAACCACTTCTTAAGAGCTTCCATACCTCCCACATTTTTCATGTCTTCATTTTTAGGGAAATATTCTAGCATACCAGACTTTTTTATTATCTGCTCTTTCTCATCAGACACAATTTTTTGAGATTTCTCGCCTAATCCATCTTTTACTGCGGCGAGACTAAATGCTAGGCTGGCTTCCATTGTTGTCATACCTAACGCTGCATCAATTAACAATTCACGTATTTCTGCTGATGGCTTCTTGCTTAAGTTCTTAGAAATTTCATCTAATGTTATACCCAATTCGTGGCGACTAGGAAGCGGAACGTTAATTAAAGTGACATACTTTTCTAACTCAATTGGCAGATTTACCACAGAAGAGAGTAACACAAGATGAAAATTGGAATAGACGCCTTCTTCTGCAATTTTCCTGATTAGGCATCTAACATCTTCACGATCAACAGCGCGTCCCAAGTCATTTACAATCAATATATCCTTCTGATAGACATCTGTTTTTGTTAAAAGTTTTTGTAAAACCTCGACAATATTTTGAGTTTTGTCAATGTACTTAGGTGTCCTATCTTTTTGTATTTCTGACATACCATTAACCCAGTCCCACTCATAAATTGCAACTTTTTTAGAGTGATTCTCCTTCCTAATGGACTCCGCTATACCCCATATTTTATCTTTTGTTCTCTCATATTCGTAAGTTTGCAAATAAAAGACAGGATAAAATGCCTTGAACATTAATCTGAGTTTTTCAAAAATGTCATTCATAACCTCAATTTTTATTGTTAATATCTTGGTTTATATTTCGTCTTGGCTTCATTTTGCTAAGATAGTACGAAGGAATATTATCCTTCTTTGTCATAACGCGCTTATTTCCTAACAGCGTCTCTAAAACATCCATAGCATCATGAGCTCGCTCATTTACATCATTGGGCAGATAATCCGAATCTGTCACAATTGTACCATCGCATAGAATCGTGAATTTGATTTTTGCATACGGCTCATCTTCATCGATATCTGTCGATTGCCCCTCCATGAAAAACTGAAACAGCTCTTTTTCATTTGGCCGAAAATGGAAATCTGTACGGTAAGAGAATCCTTTTTTTGAAAATTCTTGAATAAGAGCCTCTTTAGCGTAAACAGCGTTAATGCGATTAAAAGCCTCCTGTAATTCACTTACCTTTTGTTTAGCATTTGGCATATAATACGTATTATATGTCACAGTATTTGTTTTGATGTTCAATTTTAATGCATATTCTCCATATAAATTGGAGGATTGATTAGCATTATGGACTGTTAATACATCACCAATAATATTGTATTCCCACCCAAGAGAGTCACACGCTTTCTTCAGCACTTCAGGATTTAGTACTAAAGGATTGCGCACAAAACGAGATGATTCAAATCTTGACATTTTCTATCCATTTAAGATGATGTTTGACAAATCCCGTAGTTGGGCAAATTCTATCTCGGAAGGAAGATATTCCTTGCGGGTAAATAAACTTCTGAACTCCTTTTTTGTCAGCGAAAGGCCAAAAAATCTGAATTTAATATTATTCATAAGAACAAAAATATTTGTTGTACCTTCTTCGTGACCTTTCATCATATTATATTTTACTGCATTTTGGACATCACCTCTAGACAAGAAACCAATAAGATCTCTGTGCCATGGAACTTGTAAAGTCACTTTCTGTGAGTTGTCTCCAATCGAGAGATAACATAATGACGCAAGTTTCATAAAAATTGCCTTTTCATCAACTAAATCAGCCTTAATATACCTTTCAGCCAATGTCAAGACTTTAGCAATTTGTTCCTCTCTTGATTCTTTTGGATTGGATTCCTGAACAGTAGCAGTTCCTTTTTTTGAAGGATAATCTTTTGGATTTGAAGTTCTGTGATTACCTTCTTTTATAGCTAAAGATGGATTAACACTTCTCTCGAATTTTTTATTTCTTATAGAAAAAGCTAATTCATCAAGTTTTTCATCAAAATCCACAAAAAGGGGAGCCAATCTATCGTCTTTCCTGAAATAATCAAGAGATGGATTCTTGTAATTTAAAATCTGGGACTCCGTAAGAGTTGAAAAAGATTCTTCAGCTCGTAAAAGATACGATTGAGCAAACTTTTTCTTAAATTCCTTATATTTATTTTCAGCAACCTGATAATGTGCTAATGCCATTTCTTCTTTTCTAATATGAGATTCTTGTTTAGGGATGACATGGAAAGACAAAACATTAAAACTGCCAGTGAAAAGAATACTCTGACCATTCTTTACTTCTATGACATTTTTACTATGGAAAGCTGCTAACTGTGCGTAAAAGAATTGTCCGGGATATGATTTGGCTAACTGATTGATAGCTTTATTTGATTGCCATCCAACCATTTTTCCATTACTTTTACTTTTATCAAGCCCGTCTTCAGCTTCGGAATATGAAATAAAGACTTTTCCTCCTTGATGTAGAAATGTCTGTATTAGAGGTAAACGGGAATGTATGAACGCATCATCGCCAACCCATGGACTAGATAACCAAATTTCATCGGCGTTGTCTTGCTGGAATATAGTATGAATTTCAGTCTCAAAAGAAATTGAATCATACAATGCATGTTTGTGCAGTCGTTCCTCTAAACCAACAGTTTCTTCCGAAGAGTTAGCTGGAGAGGCTTGCTTTTCTTCTGCTTTTATTAGATCTTCCTCTGCTTTCTTTTGTTCCTCTGAGACTACCACCTCTTTGGGGTCAAGTATTTCCACATCAGGTGTATTGCCCAACATGGAATCATATAATCTTTTTTTCAGATTTTCATCATTGTCAACAATATCAGATAATTTGGCAAGGATTTTTTGAGTATTATCATCATATATCAAAACTCGAACTTGTTTTGTTCGAACGCTACGGATAAAACACGCCCAAAGATTATAGGATTTATCCTCCGATTTTTCGAGTTTCGCTTCTTGCAATATGAATCTATCTTTTGAACAATGTGCATGAGTAGCTTGGTATTCTGCGAGATTCTTTATTTCATCTAAAGACAACTCAATTGAGTCGCAATGAGCATTATCTTCAATATCATTGACAAAATCTTCAGATAATTCAGTATGCAAATTACAGTAATCGATATGTTCAGGAACGAACCACAGGGAGAACTTAGATGGATAGGGGTCCATCTTTTCACCATGTTCAGCAAAAGTTTTTCCTTGTTCAGTTACATTATAGGCAGAATCATCTCCTTCAAGTAGATGTATAGCAGTCATTTGTTTAATAGCTTTCTCCAACATTTTATGCTCTGCCAGGTCAATATCTACATTAAGCCCTAGAACTTGGCCTATTTCGCTAAATGAACTGTGTCCATCTGCCAAGATAATGCCAACAACAGCGTTAGCGAAAGAGGACACCTTTGAAGGTTTGTTTGTTATACCACTGTATGTATTTATTTTGAAATTCAGTTTATACGGGGTATATCCAATGATAAGTTCTGAAAGGTCTTTAACTTTTTTTACACAAGCGTCCAACCGCATTTCCATCGTTTCCTCAACTAAATATTGAGATTCTGAGGCACGGTTTTTCTTAAAAGATTCTTGATTGGGAGATGTAAAAATCTTGCCATTCTGTTTCTTATTTCTATTCTTTGCCATTATTTTACTAAATGCTTAAGAGTTCGTACATCAATTCTATTGTTCCCTATAGCTGAAATAGCCTTAGCGTAATCCGCATTTTTTGAAAGGAATGAACGATTACCGACAATGATTAACAGACTCTTCGCTCTAGAAAATCCTACATTGATGCGCCTTGGATCCGAAGTGAATCCGAAATCATTATTGCTATTGTTTCTAACTGTAGAAATAATGACAATATTTCGTTCCATCCCTTGAAATTTATCAACGACGTTAATTCGGTATGATAGTGAAGAATCTAATTTGCCGTTTTTCTTCATCTCTTCTAGAATTGCCGCTTGGGCTCCATAAAATGTGATAATGCCAATTTCTTTGTCTTCTTTGGCAACTTGTGATGCGATGTATTTATCAAAGCCATCTGCTTTCTTCAATGCTTTAATTACCAAAGCTACTGCTTCTGCTTCTGCCTTGTTTGTTCTTGAAGTAGAACCAATTAGCTGTTTATCTTCATAATCTGGTACATCGACCCATAGAACATGTCTATCAGGGTTCATAAATGGCTCTAAACAAATACCATGGTATCTACTACCTCCGATTGATGGATCATTAATGTCCATACTATCCTTAATACCGCATTTCAAACCTTCCATCCCATTCTCTTCATCTTTATAAAAATGATTTATGGTATTCATAATTTGTTCATGCATACGGTATTGTTCATTCAAAGGAGCAACAAGGGAATTCTTTAGTTTCGAAGAAGCCTCATAAAGCAATTCAAACTGTGACTGCTTAAACTGGTCAATTCTATCAGCAAGATCTTTTCTTCCTATATGTTTAAGAGCATCAAGGATATTACCTTCCTGCATCATAGGAGGCAACTGTTTATGGTCACCAATAACTATAATTTTCTTACCCCATACCATAGGCACAGCCATTTCCAATGGCGTAGCTTTACTTGCTTCGTCCATTATCACAACATCAAAGAACTCTTCTTGATCATTGAATAACTGTGCATATTTTTCTCGGAATTGCCATGATCCACATATACTACAAGTTGCTGCTACCAAATTTATGTTTTCCTCGTATGCTGAAACAAATTCATTTCGCATCATTTTGTCAGCAGTTGTTAATTCATTACGCCATTGAGTTAATGCCTTAGAATAGCGTTCGTCTTTGCTCATGCCATTCATGATGCGATCCATCCACAGTTTGGCACCATTATCAGAGTTTGTCTCATTTGGAGATTCACACCAACTTTCTATTTGACTTAGCAAATATCTTTTTTCATCAAAATTAAGTCTTTCACTTTCTGATTTAGATTGAGGTAATATACGTGCTGGTCTAATACCTGGTTTCCCCTTCAAACGGCCTAAAGCATTATCAACTGCAAGATTGGTTTGTGACGTTAACAAGATTTTTACATCTGGTTTCCTGCGAATCTCTTGCCAGATTATTTCTGCAATAACTGTAGTTTTACCAGTTCCAGGAGGGCCTTGAATAATAGCGAAATCTGGAGCGGCCACAGCAGTTGCAACTGCACGTTTTTGATTCGTATTCATTCTGTCCTCTATATGATGACCAGGTTTTTCTATATCCTTAATCAATTCATCAACATTTTCTGTTGGGTCGCCAGCATATCTTGGATCAAATAAGAATTGAGAGAGCAGGGGATTGGCAGGAGGGAGAACTTTTCGCCAATTGCCTTGAATCTCTACTGTCGTATTAGGCTGGGTGATTCGATACATTGATTCTTGTTGACGACTAAGTTCAGCAGATTCTCCCGTTAAAGGGAATTGGATGTAGTCTCCGACATGAATAAAATCTGTAGATTTGGGAGAACCATCAAAAGATTGTATTCTTTTGGCAAATTCAGGGCCAACTTCAAATCTTACAGTGTCCATAGAACGAGAATGACAACGTCCAAGTATTAAGGCCCCTTTACCCATTATTTCTGTAAGTGCCTTACGTTTAGCTTTTACCTCGTCTTTGAGTTCATCGATAACATCACGGTCCCACTCGAGATCCCTTTCTTCTATTTTTTCATTTAGTTCCTCTAATGCTTCGTCGTATTTTCTGCCATTTATAAGTCGAACCTCCTGCTGCTTGAATTCTCTTTGCATTGTTGCTGAGAATCTTTGCAGTTGAACTGTGTCCATCACAACATTAAATGAAGTTGTGCCATTAGGGTGCTCACCATAAGATAGATCTACAAGCAAATTGTACTCAGATAATTCGTCTGAGATACATTGTTTCACAGATTTTAATTGCTCTTCATCAGAGAACTTATATTTGAACTCAAATTCTTGATACAAATCTATATTTCGGCAGAACAAAATTATGTCTGACCGAACAGAATGTATAGATCTATTAATTTTATCGAAAACATCTTTACAATACTCTAAGTCATCAGTCTTTAGAGATATTTTTAACTGAGGTTTGTAAACGCCAGATTCAATAGATAACTTTGGCGATAAATTACTTTCTATTTCAGATAGAAGAGATACGTATTCTTCCTTGGAATCAGGTGATAATATAGCTATACCTTCAGAAGCATTGATTTTAATTTTTTTATTGCTTATAAAATTTAACACTAGAGGACGCAAACAATTTTTTCTAAGCAAGCGATCTTCTTCTTCGTTATCAGTTTTATCTGTCAAATTAAAAGAAACAGTTACTTTCGTCGTAGATGTGGTAAAAACGGACTCTTTGTATCCTGCTTTCTCAACAAACATGTGGATGAAATCCATTTCATCGTCATCATCAAGACTATAAACTCCATTATCACGTCTAACTATAGCTCCGAAATCTTCAGACAGACTTTTATCAATTTGGGCTAAAATATCATCAAAGTCTTCAGTAGAACGAAGGCGTATATAGCCATTGAGTTCATTTGTAAACTTGCCATCAAACTTGAAACAGTGTTCAGATACTTTTTCCTCTATTTCTGTAATTAAATCTTCCTCCAAAGATTCATATCTTGGAAAAGAAACCACAATCGCCTTATCAGATTTCTTATCTATCGACACATTTGGGTACAAAGTGGAAAGTATCCCTTTCAAATCGTTGATTGCTCTATCAATTAGGCTGGTCGCCTGCAATTTCAAGGTTACTTCAGTATGCTTTCGGTCTTTGTAATTAGCTATTTCAAATTTTCCTACAGAAATCACTTTGTACAACTCCTTGTTATCAGCATTTACGGCTGTTTGTCCGTCAATGTATGCTTGCCACATTTCGCGATCCTTTTCCATATTAATTTCTCTTAAAGGGATCTCAATTTGAGCAAGAGAGGAAACGAATTCTCGAATGGATTGCCTTTTTTCAGTCTTTCCAATCTGATCTAAATAATCAAGGGAGTCATGATTAATGTTTTCTTTGACATAGAAATCAAGAGCACATTTTTTGTACTCAGATTCATCAGTAGGTTGCACAAACTTGTCTTTAGAAATGTCATTCAAATAACAATCCCATTTATTGGGAGAAATAAGAAGTGTAACATCCAAGTCCTCAATAAAAACTTCGAATATCGAATACCCCTTTTTATTTTTGCCTTTATTTATGATGCAACACTCGTGAATTCCAACGATACGATCAAGACAATCTTTGGATGTGGTTTTGTGATCTTTCAATCTTTTATCATAGCGGAACAACGATTGTGGATTGTAAAGAATTATCATTGGAGTCGATTCTTTATACTCAGAATACGCTCCTAAATTTCTAGTTCGAACAAATTCTTCCATTTTGATTATTTTATGTAAACTATGCAAATATTTCTGTCAAACATATTCAATTGCATTCTCTTGATTTCATTGTCTTCAATCAACAGAACAACTCCGTAATCGGCAAAAGATGCAACAGCGGGAGGGACTCCCATAGCTATAGCATTCTCGTCATATCCATAACCTCGTAGTTCAACAATATTGTTATCTACAGAGACTATACGCATCCTTTTGGGAGCCATTTGAATATTGTCTCTCCAAAAAGGATGGAGACCGTCAAGATTATACATTGTAACAGTATAACCTTCATCACCATTAATGTTTTTTTCAATAACGAATCGCCGATTACAGCCATAATTATGCCCTGATACATCCTGACCATTTTGAAATCTGATGTGGTCAGAAGTATCAAATATCACCTTCCCATCTGGTGGATTATTATCTCCTTCAATTATATGTTTAATGAAATCGTTCTCCATAGATATATTTTTTTTTTAGCTTATTTCAATAAAACTATTACTATATTCAATGAATAATACACTTCACTATAAATGAATCAACAATGAATAAATCAGGATCCAATCTTCAATCAAGTATTTCATACTTATCCTTACGCATATAGCCCAACCTAGCTGACAAAAAACCACAACAGTCGATGTGAACGTGCTTGTTTTTCTTGTACCGGCGAAGTGTGCCGACACAGCCAGCAAGCGGTCCCTGGAGGATGCGAATTTTGTGACCTATGTAATTTATAACATCACTGTAAGGGATGAGGGTTACATGGTTTGTTGTTTGGTTAATGGCTTGTAAGAACTGAGACATTTCTGCATCGGGAACGACTACTATGCGTCTTACTGCATCCTTTTCCATTTCAGTCATTCCATTGCGCAGTTCTGAGCGTGGGATAAAGGTGATGAAACGGAGGTGTTGACAATGAGCGGAACCATGCTTGAGCTCTGTAATATGATTCTTGGTCGAACGAACGAAGATTAGGTCATCGATTATCGGTATGCTGACGACTTTCGGTTTCCCGGAACTAGTGTCGATTTTTTCTTCAAGTGCAAGATAATGTTCGACACCGAGTTTTTTCAAAGTTCGGTTAACTAACTTGATTTTGTTGTAAGCAACACGCATAGGAAACCAATGCACGGCTTGATCTTCGTCACCTTGCGCTGGAATGGAAGTACTATGTTGGGAAGAATACAAAACTTCTTCTGTATCGATTCCTGTGTTTATTTCTGGCATTCTTAGGTAAAGAATTCGTTAGTGTTTACTACGGGGGGAACCCGTAGGCCGTGCGGCTCGCGGGGAATCTATGTCTATTTTAGTAGGAAGACATAGAATTATAGGTATTGATGCACTGAGGTCCAGCAACATATTTGATACCTTCACTCGGTATCTCCAAAATTCTGGAGTCCGAAGCAAAAGCAACACTGCAAATATATGCTTTTTTTTCGAATAACAATCATTCCAATTCGGAAAAATGTGAATTTGGATTGTTTTTTGTTCGTTCGTGCTAAAATAATGGGCGGTTAGATGACAAAAATTACAATAACGCGAAATATTTAATCGAGTTTGAGCCTGTAGTTAACTCAAAAAAAACTGAGCAAATGGTGACAAAGAAATATAATGATAAAGTGTCGGCTTGTTTCTTCTTTAGCTAAAGTACTTGGGTCAGGAAATAGTAAAAAAGAATGATAAAAGTGATAAATGTTGGCTATTATTTGGAGATGTCGTGGAATTGTTCTATCTTTGCAGCGTTTAACAATCTACTCAATAGAAATAGCAACTATGGAACAAAGCGATTATCTTAGATATAGTGAAGATGGCAAGACCCTAATTCGTTGCAAAAAGGATTATAAAGGAGCAGTAGTGATTCCTGATGGAGTGACTAAGATTGAGGCATATGCATTTGCTGGTTGCAGTGGCATCACCCCGATAGAGATTTCTAAAAAGAGTGAAAGGATTGGATATATGGCCTCTTTTTCAGTCGACGTCTTAAAAAATGGGCATGATGCTGACATCGTGAAACGAGATTGGGGAAAACGGCAGTTAAGCTAAACACTATATTTCCTAAGTCTGAAAAAATTCGATATATATTTATCACATACAACTTTTTAGTTAATCAATAATTATTTCTTTAATTCCACAAACGCGTATGGAAAACTTTAGGACTATTTTGGATTTATTTATTTATGTCGATGACAAAAATATGTGTACACACCTTTATTGTACTACTTGCGGTGCAATGGATTATCGAAATATGTGTAAACATTTAGGCTTTACAACGATAAAAGAATTAATTGAAGCCACAACAGAAGAAGACTTTCTTGATTTTTTACAAAATAATCCGTCTACTCCTTGGATTGAGCCTTTTAAGATTCTTTTGCATGATGGTTTTCGCGCAGATCCCCAATGTTTTATGATGAGCATCTATGATGAAGGAGCTGGCATATACTGGTATGGAAGGGGGAAAGAGCTTTTGATGGAGATTAACGGAGTGAAAGTATATGCTGTTTCTGGAAATGTCTTCAGAAGTTATGGATGTGAAGTTATTGCAATATTTAATAGATATAGACTTGAAGCAGTATCTTATGATTCATATGATTTGTTGGCTGCATTTCATAACTCAGAAGAAGGTGTATTCTTCACTAAAGATAATATGCCTGAGTCTTGCCGCGCCTTATACTGTAGGAATATGCATGGACGTTTTACGGATGACAAGGAACTATACAGTGAGGTTGAAAGCTTTATAGTCGATTTATTGCACTCTTTGTCATTGAATGGATATAAGTCGGTATCAATGAACGGATTGGTTACATACGGATATTCAGAACTAGACAATGTGAAATTCATCATCAATTGGATCAAAAATAACCCATGTACTTCAATCGAAGAAATAGTTCTAGTAGATAAAGACGGAGGATTTAATCGTCTGAAAAACAACGCGGATTTTAAGATTATGTCGATATGCAAATAGTCTCGTCAAGTAACAGTTATCTTTCCAGTGCATTCGGATCTAGATTTTAATGTTCTGAAATCGTCGCAGGTCGTAGGGCTCCTGAATTATTCTAGGCTGCGAAAAATCAGTTTATCGAATCTCATACAGTTCCATGATGTCGAGCATTTTGAAGAGGATGGCATCGATGTTGGTGTGCCAGCTCTGGTGGAAATGACCATAGCACCAATGGGTGACGGAAGAGGACTTCACCTTGGAATAGATCTCATCCATGATGGAACGCTCCTGATCCAAATCGAAGACCAGGTCGGGATCATACATTATCCACGAACTAATGCCTGCCTTGCTCTTCATTTCGCAAAAGGAAGGGGCAGTGTGCGTGATGACTGTATCGACCGAATTCTCGGCAAGTATCTGCGTCAATAGGTTCTCATTGAACACAGGCATCTCGTCCTTCCAATAATAATTCGGAGCCAATGGGTCCTTATCATTCATTGAGTGTCCAAACTGCAATTGATTCATCACGTTTCTGTTCCATGCAGATATTCGGTATTGCCTGTCAATCGAGATGGCTCCTCCGACACACAAGGCAGTATGTCCGTTGGCTTTCACCACCGAATAATCCGGAATAGCCATGAATCGCTGGTACGCAATTGTCTTTCCGTCAAAGTAGGCGGGATTGTCATGGTTGCCACGCACAAACACGATCCAATTGTTCGCTTCCCTCATTCGCTTGTTGTTGCGATTGAAGAGACTCTCGTAATACCCTTTTTTTTCGAAGCCGAACCCGCAATCACCCGCAACGATTACCACAGCATCTTTCAACCCATACTGGACGCACACCTTGTTCACCAGCATGTTGAAGTCGCCATGGATATCTCCGCAAACCACCAGACATTTGCTGTCCGGGAAATCGTATGTCACAACATTTTGTTTATTCATAGTGCAAAGATAGGAAAATTTTGCTTATTCTCCAAATGGAAATAGAAAAAAGCAACATTTTCATTCAATTATTTTGCAATGTCAACGCTATGCTGTATCTTTGCACACAGTCAATCGCACCGATTAAGGAGAGGAAGATACCGACGGCAAGATATTGTACTTCAAAACGAAATGGAGCGCCTACGAACATAGGCGCTCCATTTATTTGAGAGTGTTGTGTGTCTGTGAACATAGGTGCTCCATCTGCTGCAAAATAATGTGCATCTGTGAACGTTGACGATCCATTTCCGGCAGAATGTTGTACGTCTGCGAACGTTGACGCACCATTTCTTGGAGAATGTTGTGCGTCTGCGAACATCGACACACATTTTCCTGCGTAATATTGTACGACTGCGAACATGGACGCACCATTTCTAGCTGAATGTTGTTCGCCTACGAACACTGGTGCACTATTTCCTTCGGAAAGTTGTACGTCTACGAACATCGACACACAATTTGCTACAAAGTGTTGTTCATCTGCGAACTTCGACGCACCATTTCCTTCTGAATGTTGTACGTCTACGAACATCGACGCTCCATTTCCTGCGGAATATTGTACGTCTGCGAACATGGACATTCAATCTCACACAGATAAAGGATAGGTTTGAAATGTTTGAAAAGTTTGAGGAGTTGCTCCCGTAGGTCGCGTCCGAGGGAAGCGAGAGGTTTTCCGTGAGTTCTGAGTGTAAAGTATGGTGAAAATGGCAGACAACCTCGGCCCCAATGGCCTGGTTGTTTCTGCCGGAAAATGAGCTGCCTCAATGGCAGCAGAAAATTGCTGACGCAGAAAATATAGATCGTCCCAATTATAGTCATTTTGGGGACGAACGGATTTTCCGCACGAAGTGCGATTTTCTGCAGGTATTGGACCTGCATATTTTCCGGCAGTAGAGACAGGGCATTGAGCCCGCAGTCTCCTGCCATTTTCACCTTCTTTTCTATGTTTATATAGAAGCAACCAGTCGATTATCTGTGCGATCTGTGAAATCTGTGTGACCTTACTTCCGTTTTCGAACAGCGTAGCCCAATGTTTCGAAGGTGATGCCGAAACGTTTGGCGGTGCGCTGCAAACTTCGGTAGGATTCCCACCCGTAGCGCTTGGCAATTTCATCGAGACACCTGGTGCTGACGTTGTAGCGATAGGCATCCTTCATCTTTTTGGTCATCACGAAGCCTTCCGGCACTTCCTGTTTCTTGACCTTGATGCTCTCCTTGTACTCCTGGAAAAGTGCCTCTTGGGCATCCCACTTCTCCTTGGCCTGCAACACACGCCAATGCAGAATGATATCATTCAGCCGCATGCCAGTCATCATGTGTACCGAGTGCCACAACTCCCGCTGATCGACGTCGAGCAACAGGGCAATGTCCTCCGAGCG
>JAEEGI010013616.1_pt1 | contig 17229 bp, 8 predicted proteins | sample 8958751 | NCBI WGS metagenome assembly JAEEGI01 (sample SAMN16246545, study PRJNA631951) | gut metagenome | biome: gut microbiome; feature: rumen; material: KS-attached | host: Bos | place: Iran: Karaj | collected 2018-10
CGTCAATCAGCTGGTATGTGCGACGCTCTGAAATGTTGCCCAGCTCGGCCAGTGCGATGGCGAGGAAATCCATAACGACGGCAATTGGCTGGCCGTGGAAATTTCCGGCCGATACTATCAGATCCTCATCCGGGAAGACTGTCGGGTTGTCGGTCACGGAGTTGATTTCCGTGGTGATGACACTCTTCACATAACGGATGGCATCCTTGCTGGCACCGTGCACCTGAGGCATGCAGCGGAAGGAGTATGGATCCTGCACATGCTTTTTCGGCTGCTGCATGATTTTGGAACCCTCTGTCCAGTAGAGGATGTTGCGGGCTGTCTCCTGCTGCCCCATATGCGGGCGCACCTGATGAATCAGCGGGTTGAACGGATCCACGCGGCCGTCAAAGGCATCTAAGGAGAGGCTTCCGAGAAAATCGGCGGCTTGGGAGAGCCGTTCGGCTTTCAGCAGGCAATAGACCGCATGGGCCGACATGAACTGGGTGCCGTTGAGCAGTGCCAGCCCCTCTTTCGACTTCAGCGCGACAGGTTTCCATCCCATTTTTTTGTTGATTTCCTTGCCGCTATAGTATTCACCTTTGTATTTCACCTTACCCATGCCGATAATCGGGAGGCAGAGGTGTGCCAGCGGAACAAGGTCGCCCGAAGCGCCTAATGAACCCTGTTCGTACACCACGGGGCAGACCCCTTCGTTGAAGAAGTCCATCAGCCGTTGTACGGTTTCAACCTGCACGCCGGAATGTCCGTAGGAGAGGGACTGCACCTTGAGCAGCAGCATCAGCCGGACAATCTCCTCCTGAACCTCGTCGCCCATCCCGCAGGCGTGCGACATCATCAGGTTCTCCTGGAGTTTCCCCAAATCCTGTTCGGAAATGGTGGTGTTGCAGAGTGAACCGAAACCGGTGGTGACTCCGTAGACCGGAGCCTCCTGATGTTTGATCTTCTCATCTAAGAAAAGGCGGCATTTTTTGATTTTCTGGAGGGCGGTGGCGGAAAGTTCCAGCCGTTGGCCTTCCGAGATAATCTTATCTATTTCTTTTAATGACAGTTTTTTGTCTGAAATTTTATGTGTTTTCATATAATTGGGATTTTAGAATGCAAAGGTATCGTTTTATGGGATATGAAATGCCGCTTTTCACAAAAAAAAGCACGGATTTGAACCCGTGCTTTTTTTGAGGATATGATCAGCCTGTACTATTCGGCTTTTTCCTCTTTCTGTTTTGCAGCTTCGGCCTCCAGGTCAGCTTTCAGATTGATGAGCGCGTCAAGGTCTCCGAGAGTGGAGTGCTCAATCTTCTCATTCATTTTCTTGAGATACTGGGCATCCTCCTTGGCTTTCTTCTCCTCTTCAGAGGCGGTGTGCTCCTTGTCAGCGTCTTTCTTGTCCTGCCAGATGCGGCTGTGGGAAAGCACAATCTTCTTGTTCTCCTTGGAGAAGTCAATCACCTTGAATTCGGCCTTTTCACCCACCTTGATGGTGGTGCCGTTTTCCCGCTGCAGGCCTTTGTTGAAGGCAAAGCCTTCCACCCCCTGCAGGCTGACGGTGACTCCTTTATCGTGCTGTTCCAACACCGTTCCCTCATGTATGGAGCCGACAGTGTAAATGGTTTCAAACACATCCCAAGGATTTTCTTCCAATTGTTTGTGACCTAAGCTCAGCCGACGAGCTTCGGGATCCATCTCCAGCACCACCACGTCAATCTTCTCGCCGATTTTCGTGAATTCAGCCGGATGTTTGATCTTCTTCGACCAGGAGAGGTCGGAAATGTGGATCAGGCCATCCACACCCTCCTCCAGTTCCACAAAGATTCCGAAGTTGGTGAAGTTACGCACGGTGGCCGTGTGTTTGGAACCGACAGGATACTTTTCGTTGATTGATTTCCATGGATCCGGAATCAGCTGCTTGATGCCTAAGGACATCTTGCGCTCCTCGCGGTCCAGTGTCAGAATCACAGCCTCGACGGTGTCGCCGACTTTCAGGAAGTCGTGGGCCGTGCGGAGGTGCTGCGACCAGGACATTTCCGAAACGTGGATAAGTCCCTCCACGCCCGGCAGTATCTCAATGAATGCGCCGTAATCGGCAACCACCACCACTTTGCCGGTCACCTTGTCGCCGACCTTCAGTTCGGGATCAAGCGAATCCCAAGGATGCGGGGTAAGCTGTTTCATGCCAAGGGCAATACGTTTCTTCTCCTCGTCGAAGTCCAGAATGACCACATTGACTTTCTGGTCCAGTTTCAGAATCTCTTCAGGATGCGAGATGCGTCCCCATGAGAGGTCGGTGATGTGCACCAGACCGTCCACGCCGCCCAAGTCGATGAATGCGCCGTAGTTGGTGATGTTCTTGACCACGCCTTCCAGAACCTGACCCTTTTCGAGACCGGCCATGATCTCGGCACGCTGGGCTTCGAGCTCCAGTTCGATGAGCGCCTTGTGGGAGACCACCACGTTTTTGAACTCCTGATTGATTTTGACAATCTTGAATTCCATGGTCTTGTCCACGAAAATATCATAGTCGCGAATCGGTTTCACGTCAATCTGGGAACCTGGCAGGAAAGCCTCGATGCCGAACACATCGACAATCAGGCCGCCTTTGGTTTTCGATTTGATGTGGCCGGTGATGATCTCTTCATTCTCATAGGCTTCATTGACTCTCTTCCAGGATTTCAAAAGCAACGCCTTCTTGTGGGACAGGAGCAGTTGCCCGCTTGCATCCTCCTGACTTTCCACATACACCTCTATCGGATCGCCGATTTTGAAATCGGGATTGTAGCGGAGTTCGTTGATGGGAATCACACCGTCGGATTTGAAGCCGATGTTCACCACAACTTCGCGGGATGTTTTGCCCACGATGGTTCCTTCCACCACATCCTGCTCCACAATCGCATTGAAGGTCTGGTTATAGATGTCCTCCAGTTTGCGGCGCTCCTCATCTGTGTAGGTGCTCTGTTGTTCACCCAGACTTTCCCAGTCAAAATTGGGGTCGTTGGGGATGATTTCCTTTTTTTCCATTTGGGGTTGTGCGGTTTCTTCCGCCTGCACGGCTGCTTCCATTGCAGCATTTTCAATCTCTTCTGCCATAATTTTTTTGCGGCGTATAGCAACGCCATTTTTTAATTAATTGTTTAACATAAGGTTATCTGTATACTTTCGGCTGAAGAGCCTTTTTCAGCCGAAGAATGCAAAGGTACTACATATTTTGATAGCTTTGTGCGATTTTTGCTGCAATATTTTGCATCTCCTCCGGACTGACCTTCGGACGTTCCTTCCGGAAATTCAAGTCATTTTCTTCCTTCATGGGAACCAGATGTATATGTGTGTGCGGCACCTCAAGTCCGATGACTGCGACACCGATGCGCAGACAGTCGGTGTTCTTTTGGATGGCTGCCGCAACTTTTTTTGCAAACACCATCATTTCTCCAAGTTCCTTGTCCCCCATGTCGAAAATGTAGGAGGTGTGTTTTTTCGGCACCACAAGTGTATGCCCCTTTGTCAGCGGGTTGATGTCCAGAAAGGCGAAGAAATGATCATCCTCCGCTATCTTGTAGCAGGGAATCTCCCCCTTGATGATTTTGGTGAATATGGTTTCCATAATGCTTTTATTTTCTGGTGATGTCCTCAATTCTGAACTTCATTTTACCGGCCGGTATGGTGATTTCCACCTCTTCCCCTTTCCTATGGCCCAGCAGACCTTTGGCAATCGGGGAGGTGACGGAGATTTTCATTTCTTTCAGGTTAGCTTCCGTTTCCGGCACTATTGTGTATACAAATTCCCGCTGGTTGGTCAGATTGATGATTTTTACTGATGAAAAGAGCAGGACCTTGGAGTTGTCCAGGCTTTCCTCGTCAATGATGCGGGCATTGGCCACGAGAGCCTGCAGCTTCTGTATGCGCACTTCAAGCAGGCTCTGCTGCTCTTTGGCGGCATCGTATTCCGCGTTTTCGGAAAGGTCACCCTTGTCCCTTGCCTCCGCAATGGCTTGTGCCACTTTGATCCGTTCTTTGGTTTCTAATTGGTTCAGTTCCTCTTTAAGGGCGTTCAATCCCTCTTCCGTGTAATATTTAATTTCTCCCATTATGATGTGCAATAAATAGTAGAGATACCGAAGTATCTCTACTATATGAATTTATTGAATTAATAAAGTCTAATGTCCTACAGGATGATTCTGGCTCCGATATGATGGCAGCCACCCCATTTCACTGTGAACCGGTAGGCATAGTCTACGGCGATTTTGGTATCGCTTTTATTGCCCATCGGAATCAGGAAGGAGGCACCCAAGGAGGGGCCGCTGTACAGGGTGGTGATGGTTTCCAAATCCCACATGCCGGATTCAATCGTATATCCGCCACGCAGTTGGAACATCTCTTTCCAGCTGTACTCCATACCAAACAGGTATTGGTCATTGGAGTAGGCATTGGAGACAAAGGTTCCGGCTAAGGTCAGCCTGTGGACGGCGTCCGCTGCGTTTTCAGCCTCTTCCAATCCGCTCTTGCTTCCGAACAGGAAGTCGTAGGAGATACCCAGGCTTAATTTGGCGGGCAGTTCGTATGATTCCGAGCGGTTACGGAGTGTTTGTACATATTTTCCGTTTTCTACGGTGCCACGGATATCCATACCGTCTCCGTCGTAGCTCATCGGCATACCGATGTTCTTGATGGCAACGGCCAGTCTGAACTGCTCCTGTTCGCCGGTGATGTATTGGATGCCGGCATCCAATGCGAATCCGGTCGCATTGGTGTTGTACGACCCTTCGTTAATCAGACGGACGGTGGCACCGGCCTTAATGGCTGAGGAGAAGGATTTTGCGTAGGAAAGTCCCAGGTTCATGATGGACGGTGAAAAGGTTCCTAATCCGCCGTCAGGCTGGTCTTCGGAGGTCATTTCAATGTCGCCGAAGTTCATCATCATGACGGTTAAACCCAAAACGCCCCTGTCATTTCCCAGATTCTGTCCGATACCAAGGGAATTGATTCCGATGCCGGTTCCAGCAAAGTAGATGGAGTGGCTGAAAGCCAATTGCGTTTTTTCGACAAATGATAATCCGGCCACGTTGGAATACATGGCTTCAATGCCCTGGATGTTTGCCAGACCGGCACATCCCCAGCCGTTGCTGGCTGCCCACGGGTTAATCAACAGCTGTCCTGCAGCAGATTGACCTGTTCGGTCGGGATTGCCCGCATAGGCAAAACTGGTTGCTGCTACCAATACGGAAGCAATGGCTACAGTGAATAATGTTTTAGCTATGTTTTTCATACTTCTTTTTTTTTGCGTGTGTAACCTATTGATTAACTAAAATGCGTTCACATCCGTAGGACGTTGGATTCCGTACCATTTCAATGTCTTGATCTCACCCGTCACGTTGTCGGTGATATGGATCAGGTATACGCCGCCCGCAATCGGGATGTTGGCGGAATTCTTCAAATCCCAGTCAACATAGGTGTCGGTGTTATCTTTCTTGAAGGTCCGGATTAGCGTGCCGTTCAATGTGTAGATTTTGATTGTGCAGTTCTTGGGCAGGTTGGTGAATTTTACGCAATTGTCCAATTGTCCTGTTTCGTAGGCCGAACGTGCGTAGTAGGGGTTAGGCACCACGTTAACCTCCTCCATAGAGGATACTGCAATCTCCTTCATGTTGGTTTGTGTGGCCAGTCCCTTGGTTGAGAACTGGTACATCGGCATGTTGTCGTTAACCGGATTGGTCACGCCATTCGGATCCATACCTTTAACGTTGTTTGCCAGTTTATTGTCGGAAAATTGCTTGTAAGGACGTGAGACACGCAGTTTGATGGTTGCATCCGAACTCAGCCATTTGGATGTGTCGGTGGCCAACGGGATAGAAGTCCACATGATATTCATGTACACATAGGATTTCCAAAGGTTGCTGGTTGCGGAAAGAGTGTGGTTCTCCGCATTGTAAAGTTTCTGGAACGCCCATGCGCCCTCATCGTATATCGGGCAGATCCAGTTCGCATTGGTTCCTGCGCTGCCGTTCAGTCGTCCGATCTTTCCTGCGCTATTGTCATAGGCGATGTCCTGATGGCCGAACACATACAGGTAATGCTTGCCGCCCATCACATAGTCCCCGTTGCTGGTTGTGGCGTTTGTGGGGTTGAACAGCATGTCCGCCCCATTGTGCTTGACCAGCCATGAATCCTCTGCAAACATGACGTTCAAGCGTTCACCGGTCTCCACACAGATGGCATATCCCGGGAACCAGCCCATGCCCATGGTGTCCTTCTTGTCGCTGCGCATGCAGGCTTCAGCCTTGTTGCATCTCGGATCGTTGTACGGAATGCCCTGCTTGTCCACAGAGTAGGATTTGCGCATGAAATGGCGGGTGGCCTTTCCGACGGTCAGCACCTTGTCGCCGCAAGCCTCCACAACGGGGCAGCGGCTCCATTTCGACTTGTCGGGTGTCAGCACCACATCGACACTGTACAATTGTGTCATACTGACAGAGTATGACTGGTCGCACATTGGCGGTACCAGCTCTTTCTTGCCGGTGTAGTCGGGATTCTCAATCTCGGCGTAACCGAACTGCGGGCCGTCGTCGTATTTGTTGGTCAGCGGGTAGGGTGCCCACGTTCCGCCTATCATCTTTTCAAAGTACTCCTTGCCGTCAAGGAAGCAATAGAAGCTTTTCGCCCCTTCCGGTCTCATAATAACATTGTCAATAGTCAGTGCGTAGTGGGCATCTTCCTTTCTCGCATTGGTCTGATCCCAGGAGTAACCCTCTGCGCTGCGCATGAAATAGTCTCCGTCCTTGGTGGAACCGGAGCGGATCCAGTTCAGCGGGCTCGTGCCGTCCACGTCCGCAACGCCGGACAACCATGTGGTTCCATTACTGAATTCTATGCTTGCTTTCAGGAATTTCACGGTGGAGTAGATACTCTGGTTGATAGGTACTGTCGGACGCAGCACGTCTTCGTCCAACAACTCGAACTTGTTGTTGTAAACGGTGACGGAAAGTCCCATTAAGTTGCCTTTCCTGTCGGTGAGGATCTGCTCGTTGTTCACGGATATGCTGGTCTGGGACTCAATGGTGTCGTATCCATCCTCCGTGTTGAAGATGATTCTCCAGCGGGTGCTGTCATTGACATCCTGTACTGTGCTGTCCGGATTATAGAGCTGCACAGTGTAGTCATGGGCAGCCAGTTGCAGCGGGTCAATCACTTTCACATCGATTGGGCCGGCATTTACCTCATATTCAAGAGTGTCTGTTTTCCAAGGCGCACCAGCCATAATCTTGTCTATGGTCTTTTTGGTGAGGTTCAAGGCGATGCCTCCATTACCCTGGCCTTCTATACGGGTGATGCCGGGCTGGGTGCCGTATTCCGCATTGGCTATGGTTCCGTTTTCCTCAATTTTGGTCCGATGCGGAATCACCGTGTATCTTTTGATGTTCTTGTTACCGGCGAGATATGAGTTCTTCTGTCCGTAGAGGCAGGGATTGTCATCATCGGTGGAATACTTTGCATAGTCGTTGTATGCGTAGGCTATGGCCATGAAGTAGTATTTCTTGTAGTTGATGAGGGTGCGGATGTTGCTGGTGCTGAAGGCATCCTCATTCAGGGTGAAGGTGTGGCGGATGCCTGTGTTGGCACCGTTCACCTTCTCCTTGGCGACATCGGCACCGATGGTGGCATCAAACTCATAATTGAGTATTTTGTCCACATTGTTCTTTTTGTCGCACTGGAAAACCAGAATGGCTTTGGCGGGGTTGGAAAGGTCTTCAGCGGTGACGCTTTCATCTGCCAATTGGTAAATCTGGTATCCTTCGAAGCGGTAGATGCGGTCAAAAACGGTGGTGTCGCGCACCTCCTTGATGGTATAGATGACCGAATCGGTGTAAACCACGCTGTCCTGACCGTTTACATCTTTATATATGTGCTTGACGCTGATGTTCACCGTGTCATCCTCATAGGATGTGTTCACATGGAAGGCGGGCAGGGAGTGATCCTCTTCGGCGTAGTCCTCCGGTGTGTTGGTGTAGTTGTTTGAGCCTTGTGCATTGGTGATGTAGCAGATCAGGGACTGGTCCATCTCCTGGAACACCAGATCCGGCGCATCCGGTCCGTCAATGACTTTGAAGCAGCTTTCAAACAGGCTCTGGCATTTGTCATCCACAATTTTCAGCAGTTCGACAGAAGCCCATGCGCTTCCGGTGGTGGCTCTTGCCCAAGGAATACCGACCGTGATGTAGTTGATGGCACCTTTTTTCAGCGTGAACGGGCCTGCGGACTGCATGAAACGGCGGTCAGCCGGTGCGTTGTTGCAGTTCTCTTCTGTCCAAATCTCATTCGGCACCACACCGTTGGTTCCCCAGTTACAAGGGTCGGAGGAGCCTGGGAACATGAAGTCGCATTCCGGACCGTTTGTTTTGTTCTTGTGTCCGGTTGAACCGAAGCGCATTTTGGAGTTGTCCTTCCAGATACCTTTCAGCATGTTGTAATACTGCCATGCGATGCTTGGGTCACCAGTGACTGAATTGTCGTTGTTGTGATATACGAAGCGGCGCATACCGAAACGTTCGTTGTCCACGATACCGTCACCGAAGTTCACGCCGTTGATTGCTTCGGCCCTCACCAAAATCTGGCGGGTAACCATGTCTCCCTTTCCGGTTGAATCCCAAGTAAACTGACGGAATTTGCCGTTTTGGGTCACAATTTCGCAACTTCCTTCCATGGAGGGGCCGTAGACTCCGTCACCATTGAAGGAGGGGTTGTCGTATCCGTCCGGATCCAGGTATGGGCCTTGGAAGAAGTCCACACCGACGGCTGGCGGATTGGCACCGTAGTGGGTTTGCAGGCCTGTACCGTCAACGTTGGTTCCGTTGTAGCAATAACCAAGACCTCTCTCCACATCGCAGCCCACGTAGTCGTCCTTCTGGTAGCCGAGGTCGGCGTCCACCCACTGGCTGAAGTAAGTTTCGGTCAGTTCGTATGAGGAACGGTTGATGATTTCGTAGGAGTAGAAGGTCATGTTGTTCAGCTCATCATTGGTGGTGAAGGCAAAGGCCTGTCCACGGATTTCCAGTCCGATGGGCGAGCCCTTGGATTCCGTATGAGCGGCTCCCTTGTCGTTGAACACCCACCACAGGGTCTGGTCACCTTTCAGCACCTGGTCGGCCATAACGCCTCCCGTAGAAATGTTGTTGGCCTCCTCATAGGTTTTGGGAAGTTCGCCGCGGGCCGCTTTCGCACGGTTTTCGTCCGTCCACGGGCAAAGTTCGTTTTCAAAATCATAGTAGGGGTATTCACCTTTTTCAGGCTGGTACTGACCGTCTCCATTCAAATCGTAGTAGGGGGCGAGGAACTGGCTGGGACCATTGATGTCACCGGTGTAGTTATATGGATGTGCGGGCCAGTTCTTGATGGCGTCCGGCATCACGTAGTCAGGGTCGTCCCAATGGTCGCGGTGGTTTTTGGCCATTACCTTGGTCATTTCGAAGTGACGGTCGTAATAGCTGCAGACCGCCTGGTCGATATCAGCCGTTTTCAGGTTCAGCGGGCCGGGCCAGAAGTCGTCGCCTACCTGACGGAAACGGATTGCTGCCAATTTCAGCTGGCCGGTGATGTCCAGACCGCCAATCCACAAGGCAGAGGCAAACATGGAGCTTGCATCGCCGGATTTCGGGACCACGTATTTGGCGATTTCTTTGAACCACATGGATCCGCTGGTCTCAATATATGCCCTGACGTTGTTGATGTTCAACTCGCTGGAGCTGGATGCTGGCAGACATGTGGCTGCTTTCTGCGCCACTTTTGCGTTGGATTTCCTGACAGGGTCTCCTACAAATTTCTCGGCCTTTGCCAAAGAAACGGTAAACGCGGCAATGAAAGCAATGGCTACGATACTTTTTATGTTCTTCATGATATTTGTTTTTATGCGATTCATATATTTCCTCCCCTAAGATTAAAAGTTAAGCATGGCGCCGAGCGTGATGACACGGCCGGAACCCAAACGTCCTGCAGTCATGATGTAGGTGTAATAGTCAATGAAGGATTCGGGACATGTTTGCTGTGAAATGTAGCTCTGGAATTCTTCAGCTGTCAGGAATCCGTCATCCGAAGCGTTTCCGGTGTAGCGGTAGACACTGGTGATATTGCTGAAGTTAAAGATGTTGTTAATATCCAGATAAGCTTGCAGGATTACAGGTTTGTTTCCCCGATTGTCATTGTTGTCCTTCATCTTCAGATACCAGTATTTGAAGAATTTGACGTTGCAACTGTATTGCCATGGCATTCTCGATCCGTAGATGGAGCCGACCAACTGGCTGGCCCCTTGTCCGGTCAGGGACGAGATGGTGCTGGAACGGGTGTAGGGAAGTCCGGAACCTGCTTTGGCGGTGATGTTCATTCCTGCGTTCTCCAACGGGTAGATCTCCTTGTTCTTAACGACCATTTTTCCGCCTTCGGAGTGGCTGAAGGAGAGGTTGATGTTTGCATTGAGCACATGCCGCTGGTCAAAGGCAAGGGTTGTAAGGGTCCTCAGGTTGGGTTGTCCCATGGCAATCATGTTGGCAGCTGAGGTGCTGCTGGAACCTGTACCTTTGGCGAATTGCAGAGTGTAGTTGGTCGTGAATCCCACATGTTTGTCTTTCCGCATCTCTAATCCGATTGTAAATCCCTGGGTGGTGCCGAAGTCAATGTTGGTGTAGGAATAGTAGGTGGCAGGGTAGGCCTCCGTGTAACGGTAAACCTGCACCTGATCCCGTTTTTCACTGTAGTAGGCGGCAATGTTCAATGCCATGTTGGTGCTCAGTTTCTGACGGAAGCCGACCTCGTAGTCGATGCTCTTTTCCGGTTTCAGGCCGGTGTTGCTGAAATAGCTGCTGTTCTTTGCGTAGTCTTCAAAGAAGAGGTATTGCACCGGACTGATGCGGCTGTTCTGACGTTTGGTCATCACATTGTAGTGGGCGTAGAAGACAGATTCGTCATTCACGGCAAATGAGAAGGAGAGACGGGGGGCAATGGAGATTCCGCCGTTCTCCAAGGTCGGTGTATAGTCTTGGAAGGCCTTGTAGCTGACTTTTGTCTGGTCTGAGGCTCCTGGCATTTCCTTCAGGTATGGGGTCAGGTTTGCGATGGAGGCGGCTTGGGCCAGGTCGGTCGGGTCTGTCACCTCGTTACCTTGCGGGTCGTACCATGTGGTCCCGTTACGGTAGGCGGTAACTTCAAGTTCGGCTGCGGTGGGGTCCTGCACATATACTGTATAGTCGTCACCGATGCTGGCGGGAATCTTGTAGTTTTTGTCGGTGAAGGTTACGTTCATCTGGTTCACCTCCTTGGCAGTGTAGGCTTCACGATAGAGGTACATATCCTTGACAACCGGCTGGTTGGCATCGTTAACATCCAAACGGACACCTACGTTGAAGAAGAGGCTCTTGATTGAGAAGTGGTCCTGGATATATCCGGCCATGTAGATGGGCTTGTATGCGCCGATGGAGGTGAAATCACGTCTCCCGTCCTCACCGTTGAACCATTTTTGCATGTCATCCATGGTGATGGCCTTGTTGTTCACATGTTTCCCGGTGTAGTCATAGCCGTAGTAGGAAACGTATGCGTTGCCGTTGTTGAGCAGCTCTTCGGCTGAGAACATGTCAAGGGAATAGGTTTCGGGATCATAGCGGTCTATGTCAATCCATTCATCTTCAGCGGCACCTATTTTTTCACGCAGGTTCTTGTCAAAGGTCTTCTGAGCCTCTTTGTTGACCAGTCGCCGGTAGTTCACCGTGTCGGTGAACACGCCATAGTTGTCATATGTGCCGTAGGCTGAATTTTCGTCCAATTCGCGGATGTGGTCGTTGGCCAGAGTACGCATCAGGGTCCACAGGCCTCTCGGTGAGACGGAATGGCCGTGGCTGATGGTCTGATAGTACTGGAAGCCCATCTCAATGCCATGGTCCTTGATGTCAAAGGAGAGGCTGGCGTTAAAGTCCAGCACGTCGGAAAGGCTTCTGCCAACACCGTTGTAGGAAACGCCTGGAGCACTGAACATACCGTAGGCTGCGCCGCTCGGAGCCTCGCCGTTCAGCAGACCGCCAAGCGACTGGATGTGGTTGTCGTAAAGCACGGAAGAACCGTAAAGGTCGAAAATGTTCTGTGTGTATCTTGCCAGATCGGCATTCTTGTCACCTGCGATGAAGGTGTCTATGACGTATGCATAGGATGTCATCTTATATATATTGTCCAGTTTGCGTCCGTTCAGCGAGTCGCTGCCGAATTCGTAGTAAGGCATTACCTTGTGTGTGATGTTCCCAATGTAGCCGTAGTCGAAAATGTTCTCCTTGTGCGTCTTGCTGTAGGATTTGCTGGCACCGTGCTCATAGCTGAACTGGATGCGGTAGAAGGCGTTTTGGAAAATGGAACTGGTGTCCGGACGGAAACGTTGGGTCAGACGCATCATGGCGGCACCGCTCCAACTTTCCGAGAAACCGTTGTTTTCAGTGTTGTACAAGGAGTTGGAAAAAGTGTAGCTCTGTCCTGCCGAATAATTCAGTTTGCCGGTGGCAATCACATCAATATAGGTGGTACGGATGTCCAGTTTGCCGAACAGGCTGCCGCCATAGCTGGTGGCGTTACTCAGTCTCTTTTTGCTTTTTCCCCATTGGTCTTTGGTGATGTAAAGGGTGTTCTGGTAGATTGTACCATCCTCTTCAACTCGCAGCGGGTTGGCTTTCAGCTCGTCAATCAAAGATTGCGGGGCTTCGTAGTAGCCGCCTTTGGCACTGGTGCTTCCCGGATTATAGCTGAGGCTTCCGCTCAGGAAGAAACCGGCGGAATTGAGTCTTGTTTTCCGTTTTTGCTCCTTGAACTCCTTGGCGGTCTTCTCCTCCAGTTTTTTCAGGATCGGCCCTGTCAGGTTGAACTGCATACCACCCTGATAGTAACCATTAATTACATCGTACAAATCAAGTTGTCCCCCAAAACGGCGGGCTGCGCCTTTGGTCTCGATTTCCACAAATGCGGCGCCGTCCCCATACTTGGCAGGGATACCACCGGAAATCATGTTCATGCTGGCCACACCTGCAAAGGCGACATCGTTTCCGCTACGCACACCGTCCACCATATAGACCAGCTGGCCTGTACGGTTACCACGGATGCTGGTCCCTCCGGAACTCTGCGTCAAGCCGCTCATGGTGTTCAGGGCGCTGGAGACCGATTTGCCGGACATTTGTTCCATCTCATCCGAAGTCATGGACTGCTGGTCGGTTGACTGGTCAATTTCAAAGATGGGCTTTTTTGCGGTCACCTTAACCTCCTTCAGTCGCTTGGCACCGCAGTCAATCTGCACGTCCTGGAACTTGACATTGCTTGCGCTGAAGGAGATGCCTTCCATCTCGAATTTGGAGCACCCGGAAAAGGTAACAACAAGGTTGAATTTTCCGGATGGAACCGGCTTCAAGGTATAGTTGCCGTTTTCATCGGTGGTGGTACCCAGAATCATGGCGTCTTCCTGCATAAGCCGTACATTCGCGAACTCAACGGGTTTCCCGTTATGGTCGGTGACTTTTCCCTTCAATGTGGCGTTTTGGGCAAAGGTATAGCCTGTCATCAGCAGCGCCATTCCAAGGGCAAAAAATATTTTTTTGTACATTTTAATTAAGTTATTTGTTAGTTACCTTAAAATATTTCAAACGTTTTGCAGCCTACTCTCCCGATTTGGCAGTTTTGTGTGTCATTTTCCCTTTTTTGGAAGGAAACGGCCTATTTTTCCGCAAAGAGAAATATTTCCCCTCCTTCCTTCCGCCCAGCGCCTCACGGCGGTTCCTTTGGGACGGCATAAAATTACTATAAAAGACAAAGCTCTAAAAACCAATAAAATGGATTTAGGGCAGCCCTTTTCCAAACACTAAAAATAACCGCTGGTTTTGCCTGTGATGGATTGTCAGGAAAGGGTCGGATCCGTACAATGCAGACACTCCAGCCGCAAGCGCAAAAATACAAATTTTGGTAAAACGAAAGACAATTTTTTTGAAAAATATGCAATTTTTTTCTGATACGAAGTGTCAGACAGGCATGGTCGGGTGCGGATAGGGGGACTCGAACCCCCACGACTTTCGTCACCAGATCCTAAGTCTGGCGCGGCTACCATTACGCCATATCCGCATTGGGCAAGCAACGCTGCAAAAGTAGTCATTTTTATGGCATCTTTTGACAGATGCCATAATTTTTTGCTTTTTTTTTCGTTAAGGTAAAGTTAACACTTGTTCTATATGGAAGAGAATTTGACGGTTCATCCGGTTATTGAGGCGAGTTGGGGAAAGGTGCTGGCGGATGCGTTCCGGCAACCCTATTTTGCCGAATTGAAGTCCTTTTTGTTGGAAGAGCGGAGACAGCATGTGGTGTTTCCGCCAGGATCATTAATTTTCAATGCTTTCAATCAAACCCCTTTTGACAGGGTGAAGGTGGTGCTGTTAGGGCAGGATCCCTACCATGAGCCGGGTCAGGCGCATGGGCTCTGCTTTTCGGTGCGGCCTGGTGTCCCGATTCCGAAATCCCTTATAAATATATGTAAGGAATTGCAGTCGGATGTGGGGGTGCCTTTTCCGCGATGCGGCGATCTGACCGCTTGGGCCCGGCAGGGGGTGCTGCTGCTGAATGCAACGCTGACGGTGCGTGCGCATGTTGCCGGCTCGCACCAGAATCACGGGTGGGAGCTCTTCACCGACACGGTGATCCGCAAGTTATCCGAAGGAAGGGAACATGTGGTGTTCCTTTTATGGGGCCAGTATGCGCAGGCAAAAGCCCCGTTGATAGACCAGCGCAAACATTTGGTTTTGAAGGCGCCGCACCCATCCCCATTGTCAGCTTCCAGAGGTTTTTTCGGATGCAGGCATTTTTCCAAGGCCAATGCCTGGCTGGTTTCCCAGGGCATGGAACCGGTGGACTGGCATTTGGAGCAATAAAAAAGAGGCCTCAAGGCCTCTTACGGTGGGAACTAACGGACTCGAACCATTGACCCCCTGCTTGTAAGGCAGGTGCTCTAAACCAGCTGAGCTAAGCTCCCCTATTTTCGGACTGCAAAAGTAGACAAATTTGGGATACAAAAGGGCTTTTTTATTTATTTTTTTTCATAATTAAAAAAGTTTTTGGTTTTTTTATTAATTTTGTAGATTGGTTTTTTAAATCTATACTTGATTGTAATAAATTGTATATTAATAATTTAGATAACAACGGTTCCGATTATCCGTGGCAAAATTTTCTGGAAGTGCTGAAAAAGGCGCCCTCATTGGAGGAAAGGAAAATTTTGAGCATGGAGGCATCCGACTGGCTGGAAGGCTCTGAGGATGAAACTTGCCGTTTTGTGGTGGATTCCAATTTTCTGAACAATCAGCGTTATTTGAACCGCCATCTGATTTTTGTAAACCAGAAAATGCAGATGGACGGTGTCTACATCTGCGCCTTTTTTTCCGCGGAGGAACGGAGCGCTTTGTTGCGAAAACGTTACCCCAAAACCTTCAGGTTCCATTATCTTGTGGATTTCTTTTGGCACAGAGCCTGTCCCAAAATGTTTCTGACCCGCAGGCTTTATTTTTCCATTTACAAGCAGGTGAAAAGGGTCTATCCAGTGCCGGAAGTGCTGGGTCGTTTGAGTTTCTGCGGTTTTGACATCCTTCATTCGGAGGTCATCGACAAGGCGACCGTGGTGGTATGCCGGAAAAGGGGACTTCCTTCCACGGATGCCCATCCCTCCTACAACCTGCTCATTACGTTGCGCAGGATTGGGAAAAACGGAAAATGGTTCAATGTCTACAAGCTGCGCACCATGTATGCCTATTCGGAATATCTGCAGCAGTATGTGTATGAAAAATGCGCCTTGGACAAGGAGGGCAAGTTCGCCAATGACTTCCGGATTTCCGGATGGGGCAGGAGGTTGCGCAAGTATTGGCTGGATGAACTCCCGATGTTGTTGAACATCCTGAAGGGGGATATGAAAATTGTGGGCGTGCGTCCGTTGAGTGAGCAGTACTATTCTTTGTATACGCCGGAAATGCAGCAGTTAAGAATAACGGCAAAACCGGGTTTGCTGCCGCCCTTTTATGTGGATATGCCGGAGGGGATTGATGAGGTGCAGGAGAGCGAACGGAAATATATTGAGGCGTTCCGAGCCCATCCGTTCCGTACCCAATGGGTCTATTTTTGGAAAATCATTTACAGCATCCTCATCAAACGTCATCATTCCCATTAGCCATGAAGCGTATAGCCATTGTAGTAGTGGTGTTTTTTTTCGTGGTTGGTCTCCATGCCCAGAAAGGTGGGTTCAATTACCATTTTTCCGGTTTCGTGGATCCGCAGCTCTTCATGGACAGCCGTCAGGTGGTGGGTGCACGGGAAAGCGAGCTGCTTTTCTACCCTGCCCCCAAGGATCTGGATGCGGAGGGGAACGACCTCAACGCGGTGCCGAACCTGAACATGCTGGCCATCACCACCCGTCTGGGGCTGAAGGTGGATGCGCCTAAGTTGGGGGAATGGAGTACCAGTGCCTATGTGGAGGGCGATTTCACCGGCTCGACCGAGTCTGGCATCAACATGCTGCGGTTGCGGCACGCCTATGTTCAGTTTGAGCAGGGGGAATTTCGCGATAGACGGCTGTTGCTGGGACAGTACTGGCACCCTATGGTGGTGCCGGAAATCATGCCGGGCACACGTCCTCTGAACATGGGGATGCCATTCCATCCCTATTCGCGCTATGTGCAGGCCCGCTATGTGAGATTAAGGCGGGGGTGGGGACATACCGGTCTATGGTGGGCGGCGACTGCTGCTTTCCAGTTGGACAACAGTTCCCTTGGTCCTGCGGGGCGGAGCACCGAATACCTGCGGCAGACCGGTTTGCCGGAAGGCAATGCGGAGATGCGTCTTTTGTGGCAGGATGGGAAGATAGAGAGCATGGTGGGGCTGATGGCGAATGTGGAGCTGCTGCGGCCGCGCCGTTACTATAACGATGCGGAGGGGCTGCGCCACCAGACCGGCACCACATTTCCCTCATTCGCATTTTCCCTGTTCGGCTGCCTCTATTTTGACGGCAAATGGAAACTCTCCTGTCAGGGGATTTATGGGGACAACCTTTTTGAGCAGGGCATGCTGGGCGGATATTTGGAAATGATAGCCCCTTCAGGAAAAGGCTATGTTTACGAACCTTTCGGATGCACCTCCATCTGGACCGATTTCCGACGAATCTCCGGCAAATGGCGGCCAGGAATTTTTCTCGGCTATACGCAA
>JAEEGI010013619.1_pt1 | contig 17227 bp, 12 predicted proteins | sample 8958751 | NCBI WGS metagenome assembly JAEEGI01 (sample SAMN16246545, study PRJNA631951) | gut metagenome | biome: gut microbiome; feature: rumen; material: KS-attached | host: Bos | place: Iran: Karaj | collected 2018-10
TTACATTTAGTATTAAATAGTTGTTGTTATGATTTACCAAACCCATTAAAATTGGAAGATTTTAAATTAAAAGATAAAATTCAAAAAGGTGTAAATTTAATTTGCCTTTGCTTGAGATGTTTAGAAGAAAATGACGAAAATTTTAAATTTGTTTTCCCATTGAATTATAATTAAATAAACCAATTGGTTTTGTGAATTTTAAAAAATTAAATTTTAAATGTCCAGTTTGTGGAACAGAATATAACATAATTAAAGAAGGAAAAGGAAAAAAGCCATTATGCTCTATATATGTAATTGATATTATTTTTTATCAATGTAAATGTAATTATGATAATGATATATTATCGGAGGATTGGAAAACTGATAATAAAGAAGAGTATATAAAAAGCTCTATAGTTAAAGTTGATGATTTATTAGAACAAATAAGAGATAGAAAGAATATTGGTTTTGACTTTGTTCCATTCATATATATTCAAAATTTTGGTTTTGCTTTAACTTTAAAAAAAATATTTGATAATTAAAAATGGGGATGGGGATTAGGGATTGGGCCCAATCTCCATATGTGATTTGAAATTTTTTTCATAAATTTAATTTTATAATTTATTAAATAAAAAAAATATTGGATTATTTTTTAAATCTTTTGTATAATAAGCTAAATGAGTTCTCATTTTATTTATTTCAATACTCTCTCCAAATTCTTCCATACAAAGTATTGAATGTTTTATAATAATATTACATCTTTCACTCATCGTAGGTATATATGTTAGATTTTCTGAATTAGTAATTCTTTAAATATCCACCGTCTACCTAAACTACCTCTTGTTATCATTACCCCATCACAGTTTGTTTCTTTTATAGCATTAATAGCATCAGCTTTACTAAAAATATCTCCACTTGCAAAAATAGGTATCTTGACTATTTCTTTTTTATATCCATAATAAAGTTCATTTTCTCTTTCAGAACCTATTTCTTTCTGAATTCTTTTACGATATTCTCTAAAAGAATTATCTAATCCTGCATATGCTACTGCTAATGCTGTATATCTTTTGGCTATTATTTTAAACCTACAATTATACAAACTATAGAAGCTGTTTCAATAATGGGAGGTTTCCAATATAATATAGTTTATCTTTTAACATCATTAAATACTATTTTATTTTTTATTCGATTATAATCCTCTACAGTAAAATGTTCTGCATCATTATTATCAATATCTTTAATTGATAATAGCTCTGTTACTTCATTACCTTCATTTTCTGCTATTTTAATAACTCATCTTCTTTAGTTAACTCTAAAGATTCTAAATCTTCCTTTAGCTCATCGTCAATATCTTTAGAATTCTTAGTAGCTTTAACTGCCATAACTGTTCCAGCTACAACACCTACTACACCCACAGTTAATAATATAACAGGAGCTTTTTCAGATATCTTTAAAGTAGCTTTATTTAACAATAATTTTACGTCCATACGACTTTTCTCCTTTATTTTTAATTTATTTTAAACATATTGGCCTTGGAAGCTTTATTATATTTTCAATAGCTTCTTCTTTTTCATCATTAACACAAAAAGTAGATAAAACAACTGCTTTATTATAATAAGCTAAAGCAAAATTTTTATTTAAATTAATAGCATTATCAAATTCTTGAATAGCAGAAATATCTTGATTTAATTCTTTTAAACAAATTCCTTTATTAATATAAGCATCTAAATGATATTTATCAATTGCAATAGCATCAGAATAGGCTTTTAAAGCTCTATCATATTATCTTATTTTATATAAGCAAATTCCTAAATTATTATAAGCTAAAGCAAATTCATCATTTATTGTTATTACATTTTTATAACATAATATTGCTTCTGCGAAAAAATTTTGCTTAAAATATGATATTCCTTTATAAACATATGCTTCTGGATAGTGTTCATTTATACTTAAAGCACTATTAAAATTTTTTATTGCTTCTTCTGAATTTCCTGATAAATCATATGAAATTCCTCTATTAAAAAATGCTTTTTTATTCTTTGGATTTATTTCTATACATTCAGTAAAATTATTTATTGCTTCTTTATAATTTCCTAAATAATTATATGTTATTCCTTTATAATAAAAAGAGTTTGAATAATTTTTTTTTAATTCTATTGCTTTATCATAATAATTTAATGCTTCATTATAATTTCCTAATTCTCTTAAACAATTTGCTTTATTACAATATGAAACAGGATCTTTTGGATCAATTTGAATTGCTTTTTCAAAACAATATAAAGCTTCTTTAAATCTTCTTAAACATTTTAATGATATTCCCTTATTATTTAAAGGAAAAGAATCATTATGATTTAATTCAATTGATTTGTCATACATATCAATACTTGAATTATAATCTTCTAATCTAAAATAACTTACTCCTTTATTATTATATAAAGTTGAATCATCTGGATTTAATTTTAAACCTTCGTCAAATGTTTCTATTGCTTGTTTATATTTTTCTATTCTATTTAATACTACTCCTTTATTAAGGTAAAGATCTATAATTTTATCATTTAAAAATAATCCTTTATTAAATGTTTCTATTGCTTCTTCATATTTTTGTAAATTATATAAGGCAATTCCTTTTTTTAAATATAATAATTCATTTGCTGGGGAAATACTTATTGCTATATTTAGATAATTTAAAGCTTCATTATTTTTCTTTGTTTTCATTAAACAATTTCCTATATTATAATATCCATAATAATCTTTTGGGTATTTTTCTGCAATATAATTACTTAAATGAAGGGAATCAAATATTTTTCCTTCATCAAATAAATTATCTGAATATTTTATTAATTCTTTTTTTTTTTTATGTTTCAAATCTATAGTATCAAAGTCAATTGTTGTGAATTTATTCTTTGATACTAAAAATGTTTCAATATTAAAAGTTGTACTTAAAGAGTTTTTATTTGATTGTTCATTTTCTTTTTCTCTAACCGCGTCAAGACCATTGCAACACATGAATTTTTTAATTATTTTTTATTTAAATTGTTCATAATTGATTAAATTTCCAATATAAAAAGAACAATTGTTTTAACAGATATTACAACAATTAAACAATAAAAAAAAAAATAAAAAAAAATAAAAAAAATATTATAATAATAAACCAATCGATTATTATTTTCTTTTAATAACTTGATTAAAAATTATTTAATTTAAAAAAATATAAGAATTCAAAATACCTTTTTATATAATAAAAAAACAAAATCATTTAAAATTTATAGCATAAGCATATTTTTCAAAAAGAAAATCTTGTCCAAAAGCAATTTTAGCACAACCATTTTCTCCCCAATCTTTTCCCCAAGAATTTTCAATAATCCAATATTTACCATCTTCATTTTCTCCCCATCCTATAATTTTAATAGCATGCATTCCATTAAATTCTTTTTCATTTATTCCTTTTTTATAAACACCACTTTTATAATTTAAAAAATCATAATTTATTTTCATTAAACTAATTAAAGGTCCATTAATTAATATTTCTTTTTTCATTTCATTTTCACCGAAAACAACACAATAATTATTTATTTTTTCTCTTTTTCCATTTTTACATTGATTTCCACATTTAATATGCTTAGAATTTCCTTTAAAAGAAAAACATTTTTCAGAAACTAAACCAAAATATTTAGTATAATTTAAAGCAATATTTAAATATCCTCCATTACATCCTTTATTTTTTTTATCACAACTTAATAATTCTTGAGCACTTAAACTTATTAAATTATTTTTATAATTTAATTGATTTTTACTTGAAAAAATACATAATCTTTCACTCATTGATGTTGCTATTGATATTGCATAACTTCCACTACATTTTGGATTTTGATTTGTTATATTTAATTTACAATCTTTAAATGATATTCTTGTGTCAAAATTTTTTGGTATTTTTATTTTATTATTATTATTAGAACATTTAATTATATTTTTTTCTTTAGAAAAATTGATTTTAAATATTTTCTCTGCATTTGCCATATTTTTACCTTTCCAAAAACTTGATATTCCTTGTTTCCATTTCGAATTTTCATTATGAGTTTTTATCTTTAAATCATCTATTATTGGAATTTGCTTTAATGGAATTGGATTATCGGTTATTACTATTAAAATTATTGCTATCAATAATATAATTCCACATATTATATATGTTATATTATATGTATTTTGATACCATTTTTTCTTCTTACTTCTCTTTAATAATTCATTTGTTTCTTTTGCTGCTAATTTTTGTTGCTCTTTTCTTTCTGAATTTTCTTTATATTCATTTTTCTTTTTTAAAAGAGCTTCTTCTTTTAATTTATGTTTTTCTTCTTTTCTTTTTATTGATTCTATATCTTCTTCATTTAAAATTTTCTTTTTTGATGATTTCATTTTTTACAATATAAAACATATTTTAAATAATAATTAATTCATATAATAAAATAATTATTTAAAACATTGAAAAAAACGAACTAATAATAATATATTTAATTGTATTAAAATATTATTTTTTAACTCCTCAATTTCTTAATAATTAAGTCATTGAATATTATGATAAAATAAATATATTAAAAAAGAGTTTTGAATTATCATCATAAATAACTTTTTTAAAATTGATTTACTTATTTGATTAATATTGATTTCTTTTAAATTGAAAAACATATTTTTGAAAAAAAATAGCTTTATTGTCTTCTTTAATTTCATCATTTCAATAAATCCCACTTCAATCTTATTTTCCCTCATTATTTTCTTTTTTTATTCTTTATTAAATTCTTTAACTTTATTATCTTCTGACTTTTTTGGTATAAAATATTAACAATAACTATATTTAAATATAATTTATAAAAACTAAAATTTCTGGACAATAAAAATTTAAATATTATTAATTAATTAATTAATTATTTAACAACCATATAAAAATAATGGAAATAGGTGATGGATTATTTAAAGGAGATCCTCTTGATCTTTCTCCTTCATTTGATATAATAAATCACAATTTAGTGAATAATTGGGAAGAAAAATTAAAATCTAGAAACAGTTCATATACTAAAACTATTTCTGAAAATGTTAATTTAGATGATTATAATTTATCTTTTGAATATGAAAAAACAATAATTAATGATTGTATGAGAACAAGAGTTAATGAAAGGTTTAATTATCCTGATTTTGAAGAAAATTTGAAAAAACTTTTAATTTATTATTGTAAATTAAACAATGTAGAATATAAACAAGGTATAAATGAAATTTTAGGACCTTTTCTTTTATTAAGAATAAAAATTAATATTTCAATTGCAAGAATTTTTAACCTTTTTAGTTGGTTCATTGATAATTTTTTAACTAATTATTATTATGATTCTGAATTATATGCTTTTAGAAGTAGTTTAAGTTTATTAACTTTATTATTAAAATATCATGATCCGGAATTATTCATTTTATTTGAGAATAATTCAATTACTCCTCAAATGTATGCTACAAATTGGTTATTAACAACATATGCAAATAAAAATAGATTAGATATTGTTTATAATTTATGGAATATTTTAATAGAAGAAAATGATGAATTATATCTTCATTGTTTAGTTATTGCATTTTTAAAATTTCATCGAAAAAAATTTTTAGAATGTGATTTTTCTACTGTTCCTTTAATCTTCAGTAAATTAAAAATTACTACTAGAGAAGAATTATCAGAAATATTACTTTTAGCAAATAAGATTAAAAAAACTACTCCTTATACTTTTAGAGTTTTAGTTAATACTTTAGAAATATTTAAACCTCGTTCTATTAATTTAAAAGAAAAATATGAACAATTTAATACTGAAGAAATGTTAGCTTTTCCTATTTTACCAGGTGAAATTTTATATAATTTATATAAAGATGAAATTAAATGTGTTGATGAAAAGTGTAAAAATTTTACAGTTTTAAAAAATCAGAATTATAATCCTGAAAATGAATGTTTTTATTGTAAAAATAAAATATCTTTAAATAATTTAAGTTATTTAATAATTGATTTAAGGATTAATTCTGATTCTTTATTAAAAGATAGTTTATTAGCTGAAGGTACTTTAAAAAATTTAAATAGTGATTTTATTTCTCAAGAAGATTTAATTAAAGATAATATTGCAGAAATAATATTAGAAAAAATAAAAGATAAAAATAATATGCATTTTATTCTTTTAACAAATGATACAAGTTATTTTAATGAATATGAAAGGAAATTTTATCAAATAAAAAAACAAGATAAAGCAAATTATTCTATTACTCTTCAAAATTGTTTATCTAATTTAAAAAAGGAATTAAATGAAAAATCAGTTTCTTCTTTTGTAAAAGAAGATAAAACTCATCAAAAAAGAATTCAATTAAAAGAATATGAAAATATTAAAAATATAATTCAAAGTTTAATAGAGAATAAAATAACATATATATCATATTTATATGGAGGATATAAAAAATTACATGATTTATGTTTAATTTTAGGGTTAGAAATTCTAAATCATAATATAAAAGAATGTATATTATGTAATGAAAAAAAAAATCCAAAAAAACAAGATTTATATTATAAACGACATAATCAAAAAGAAACAACAAATTTAACATATAATCCAGTTAAAAATAAAGAAAATATTGAATTAAATAAAAATGATAATTATACTCAAGCAATTGATCAAATTTCAGTTGAAGAAATGAATAAATATTTAACTGATCCTAAAAATACTATTTTTCATTGTTTATTACTTTGGCATAATATGAATCAATATCATGATAAAATCATATTAATTATTTCTGATGATGTTATTAAAATATTTAAAATGGTCATTAATGATGGAAGTGTTGCTTTTGATGTTTTAGAATCTATTAATTCTATTTATATTAAGGAATTAAAAAGAGATAAAAATATCTTTAATTTGTTTTATATTATTAATGAAAAATATCATGATGTTAAAATTGATATTTTTACTGATGCTGATGGAAATAGTTTTAATGAGATTGTATCAAATTTAATCTCAAAAAAGTAAAGAATATTAATTTAAAATAGTAATTAATAATTTATAGAATATTATTTAAACTTGATTAATTAATTAAGAAATCTAAATTTATAATATAAGATAGAATCATTTCTAAGATTTTTAATAAAAAAATATAGAAACTTAATTCTTCTCTTTCCATTCTCACAGAGGATTGATAATAAGATAATAATTAATCAATATATCAAATAACATTAAATATTATTTTCTCTTGATTACAAAACGAAAAATTTTCCTTTTCTTAAAAAATAATAAAATTCCTTTTAAAAAAAAATTAAAAAAAAAAAAAAAAAAACCAAAAAAAAAAAAATTATTAAATAAAAAAAAAAAAAATAAAAAGAAAGTCATATAAAAAAATGAGTATCAAAATAAATTCAGCTCTCTTAAAACAAGTATTCGAGCTTTTAGACTATGACAAAGATGGTCAAGTGGATATAGATGAGGCATTAGATAATATGGAGCATTTAAGATATGATGAGACTCATCCTGAAATATGTGAATTATTAGCAGGAGTTGGAAAAGGAAGAGTTACATTTCCTCAATTTGAACAAAAAATTAGCTCTTTATTAAGTGATGAAAATGAAGATGAAGGATTACAAAAAATGTATGATTTATTTGTTTATAATCATAAACAACCTGTTGTTAATAAAGATGCTTTAGATAAAATTCTTGTTGATCTCGGAGAAGATTTTTCTGAAGCTGATAAAGATTATTTCTTACATCAAGCTGGAGATGGAAAAAGTATTAATGTTGATACTTTTATTCCCTTTATGAAAAAAAAATATCATTAAATATCATTTTTAAATGATGTTTGATTTTTATTTAAAAATTATTTATTTTTTGATTTTTTTTTGATTTTTTTTTTCTTATTTTTTAGTTTTTAATTATAATACTTATTATTTTATATATGTTTAAATACATTTTTTTTTTCTATTATTTTATTCTATAATTATTAAAAAACATAAATGATTAAATTATAAAAATTAAAAAAAAAAGTAAATTAATTATTTAGTGAATTTGAAAAGAATCATTTTTAAAAATTTTACATTCCTTTTTTCAAAATAGCAAAGAAAATCCAAACAGAATTAACTCCGGCAGGTAAAGGATTAACATAAACAGATAAGCACAACTCGCAATTTTCATCAGCAATTAAATGAACACTAGTTAATTTAATTTGTTCCCAAATTTCTATCATAGTAGTATATCCTAAATTAATAGGAAAACCATAAATTTCATTAACACCAACAAATTCATCTTTAATTTCTTTTTCATATTCCAAAAGTGATTTAACCATTTGACTTTGTTCTTGTTTTCTATCTTCAATTACATTTTGATGATTTTTAGTATAATTAATTCCACTTCTATTAATATTAAAACAGAACATATCATATTTTTCTAATATTCTTTCTATTTTAGCAGTTGCAGTCATTTCCCAATTTGTTCTTAAAGGTCTATCTTCACTATTTAATTCTCCTCTTACTGTTTCAATAGATTTTTTTAAATATTCTCTTATTGAATCTTTTAATTGTAAACCTGCTTCTTCACTTGATTCAGTATATTCTAAAGGCTTTTGTACTGTTTTTACTCCATTTGGAAAGTATTTTTTCATTGATTCTTCTGTTAAGAAAGGAGTCCATTTTGAAGTATTTTTTATATCTAATTCAATTAATCCTGGATCACTTTCACTTTGAATATTTACATATATATTATCAAAAGTAACTATTGCTCCTATTGATTTTAATTGACATATTGTATTTGTTTGTGATTTAGTGTATTTATATTGTTGACTTACAGTTAAACAAAAGCATTTAGTATATTCTAAATTTTTTTCGAAATAAAAACAATCTCCAGTTTTAGCATTCCAAAATTCAAATTCATTAGTTTCTTCCTTAAATCTCATTACATAAATAGTACTTCCTTCAGGATGAGCATCTCCTAAAATTAAATATGATTTACATCCACTATTTTGTTTTTGATCAATATAATTGAAATAATTACATAATAAAACAGCATGTTCTTCATAATCACCAAAACCTAAAGCAATAAATTCATTATCTGTACACCAACAATCAGGCATTTCTTCTGCATAATCCCAAGTTTGATTATCTTCAATAAAAGGTATTAATGCTACAAAACGAGCTGCTTTTTCTATTGCATTTGGATCTTGCTCATTAAATATTAATTGAGGAGGAATTTGACCATCTGGCTTTAAAAATCTTGGCATAAATACTGATAATCCATCAAAATTTTCTGCAAATAAACGTAATGTTCTATTTTTTAATAATGGTTTTGCTTTCATATTTTTTAACCATTTTGTACCATTTATTAAAAATATTGAATCTTCAAATCCAGGAACATAATCTAAATCATCATTTTTCGTAAAATCTGGAATTGGATCTAAAGTTATATATAAACTTACATAAGTATTTATAAAGGGATTTACAATTCTTGGGACTTCAATATTTTCTTGTTGAGTTGTATCTGCAAATCTATTAAGTAAATTCCCTAATCCACGAGTTTGACTACCTTGAGTTTGATTCAACTCATTTGGACCAATTTCATTATTTTGACTTACATCAAAAGTTGCTGTTATATCACTATAATAACCAAATACTGTTTTAGGGATATCTACTTTACATATTGTATCTAATATTGAAGCATTTTGAAATACAGTTGCAAAGGGGATTGAAAATGAACCAAGATATTTTTTTTCAAATCTTTGAATAAATGTATTTGCGTCTTTTCCTTTTAATAATGTTTCTCTTCTAATTTCATCATATAATGTAAAATAAAATAATCCAGGACATTTTGATAATTCTTCTCTTGTGAAATATTTAGCACCATCTTTAGGTTTAATAATATATTCAAATTGATGATTATAATCAGGATGAATAGAATCAACAGAATCAGTTCTGAAAATACCTTCTTGATCATAATAAACAATTTTAACTTCAATAAAAGAATTAACTCTTTTTTCTAATTGAGCAAGTGTTCTAACTTTATCAATAGCTTGAAGATCTTTTCTTTCGAATTGATTGTATAAACCTAATAAACCAGGATTAGCAGGATTAAACATAGTATTAGCAAAATTAGGATTATTTCCAATAGTTCCACTTCTCATCATATCCATATTAATAGATTGATTATTAGAAAGAGCATTAGGATTAAAAGCATTTGAATTATTCATACTTCCATAAAAAGCATTTGGTCTATTTGGCATTGTCATTGCATTTAAAGAATTTATTCTTTGATTATCTGCTAAGAAAACATCTCTCATTTTATTTTGTCTTAAACCAATACTTTCTAATTTCTTATGATCAATATATTGTGTTGGTGCTGCTGTTATTCTTATTGGTACATTATATCCTTTTACTATATGAATGTTTATTTTCATACTTTCTGTTTTTTCTACTTTTACTGGAGGAGGTTTTACTCTTAAAGGAGCTAATTTTCTTTTTGGAGATAATATTCTTCTTATACATTCTTTAAATATTAAAAATGGCTCATCTGGTAATTCATATTCATCTATTATTTGAGTGTAACCTAATGATGATTGAATTATTATATCTTTTTTTAAAACTCTTATCTTCTCTTTTTGAAGTTCTAAATATTCTTCATCTGATAATATTCTTCCTGAATATCTTTGACGTAAATTTTCTAATCCTTTTCTTATTTTTATTTCATATTCATCTTCTTCTGCTATCATACCTAATTTTTCCTCTTTTTTTAATTCTTTTAATAATTCTTTAACTCCTTCATCTTTATTAATTTGGGTTTCTAATATTGGAAATGTAAATCCAACTAAACTTTTTTTTTCTAATCTTTTTAAAAGTAAAAAATGTCTTGTTGAAGGAACATCATAGTAATTTAACATATATTCTTTATATAAGAATTTTAACATTAATTGTAATCTTTCTTTTTTCATTTTATCAACAACTGCAACATTTCTAGGATCATTTACATCGAAAGGATAATCAAATTTATTATATTTTCTAATTAATTCTTTGAAATTTAATTGTTTATTTACTAATTCTAATTTATCTTCTATTTTTATTTCTGGTAAATCAGGTGCTCTTCCTTCCCATTCAGTTTTTAATAATATATCTCCTTCAATTTCATTTTGTTTTTCTTTTAATTTTTCTTCTTCTTCTTTCTTCTTTTTTTCTTCTTCTTCTTTATTTAATAATTTCTCTTTTTCTTCATTAATTAAAGTATTATTATAATCAGTATCTAATCTATTACCATCATTTTCTTTTTTTTTCTCTTGAACTTCTTCTCCTTTTCCAAAAGTAATAACTTCATATAAAGTAGAAGAAGAAGTAACAGTTTTAGCAAAGATTCCAGGAGGTTCTGCTTCAAATCTTCTAATTAGATCTTTATTAATATATAATTCAATTTCCATTTTTGCAGGACGAGTATACATTGTTAATATAAATAATTGATTAATATCTACTTCAAAATTAGGCCAAGTTATATTTGATGTTTTTGTTTGAAAAGCAAATATTCCATTTATATATACTTTAAGAAAAACATTATTATTTTTTATATTATTTCTTCTATTTAATTCATCTTTTGATACTTTCATAGGATCTGTTTCTATATCTGAATCTGATATTATAAATGCATAATCAAATATGTTTGGATTTAGATCATTACAATTAAATCTAATTACATTTAATTGTAATTTAGTATTTTGATATCCTTGATTTTCTCTTAATCTCTTTAATTCTAACCATTTATTGTATAAATCATTTGCTTTATCATTTAATAGTTTTTTTTCTTGTGCTAAAAATGTTGTAGATTCATCTAAGAATATTTTCATATTTTTCATTTCTACTTTCATAGAATCAGTTTGTTCAACACTTCTAGAATATTCATCCATTTTATTTTGAATAGTGGCAATTTTTTCTTTTAAATAAGGAACATTTAATCTATTCATATGATTATAATAATCTCTATGTAAATCTCTGACTTGACTACATAAAACATCTTCTTGAGAAAACATAGGATGATATCTAAAAATAATTTTAGAAATAATAATTTTTAATTTAAAAGGTTTTAACTTCATAGAATTTCTTCCAGAAAAAATTGAATTACCATAAAAAGTATTAAATTGGAAATTATCATTTAAAGAAATATCCATAGGTTTAGTAATAACATCATGAAAAATATCATTATCCATTCTAATATCTCCATTATTAGTAAACCAATTTTTATTTCCTTCTCTTGCAGCTCTTTGTTCAATTTTTTGTATATTATGAGCAAAAATTAATTGTTTAATATAATCTAAATAAATACCATCTTTAACAGCTCTTTCAAAGTATTCTTCTTCATCATTCATTTGATCAACATCTAATTTTTTAAAAGTAATTCTATCATCAATCATATTTGATTTATCAAAATCAGTAACAATTCCTCTTCCTAATAAACCTTTAGTTTTTAAAGGTTTCATTATTAATTGTTCTAAAAAGTATCTATCTCTACTATAAAAATATTCAGATCTTGGAACAACTAAATCAACAGGAGATCTTTTAATAGAAGCATATAATTTTCTTTTCATTCTTTTTCTTCTTTCTTCTCTAGTTTCAACTTTACTTTTACCTTCTAAATCATTTAAACCTTTTCTAATTATTTTTGTTTTTTCTTGCATTTCTTCTTTTTCATTCATTCTTGCTAATAAAAATTGATTTAATTCTAAATTAGGATCCATAGCTCCCATATAATTCGCCATATTTGCAGTTTGTGCCATAAGTATTTGTTGCATATTTGAATTATTCATCATTGAATTCATATAATTGTCATTTGGATTAAATGAAGTCATTCCTGGATATGGATTTGTATTATATGGGAAATTTCCCATTGAATTGTTCATTGGATTTGAAGGGAGAGAATAATTTAAATTTGGAACATTCATTGGATTTGTTTGATATAAACCTCCTAATGGATTAGGTGGGTATAATGTTTGTGGTCCGGGAATATATCCTCCCATACTGTTGTTTGGATTGCCTAATGATGGAATTGAGTTAGAAAGTGGGTTTTCATTTGGGTTCATTTTTTATTTTTTAATAATTTTTTAATTATTTTATAATTAAAAGGTTTTATTAAGGATTTTAATTTATTTTTTATTTGGTTTTTATTGTTTCTGTTTTTAGATTTTTTTATATTGTTTTTGACTGGAGTAAATTTTTTATTTTGTTAATTGAATTTATTATTTTAGATTATATTTTTGAAACTTATGTTTAATCTAAATAAATAAATGTATTGTCTTTATATAAATATATTTAAAAAAAATGGAAAGTAATAATTCAAATATTTTACCAAAAACCCGAGTTCATTCAAAAAGTCAATCAAAAACAGTGAAAAAATCAAGATTTCGAAAGAATCCATTATCAAATCAAGGTTTAGAATCAAATCTTTTAAAAAACGAAAATAATGCATTATCCCCATTCTCTCAAAAATTATCATTTGACAAATATTCAAATTTGATAAAATCTTCAATGCAACAATATGTTTTAACAGCACCTCCTCCAAAAGATCCTGATGATTCAGATTATGAAGATAATAAAGAAGATTATAAAACAAATCAATATATAACATTAGAAGACCATAATATAATAAAAAAAGTACACGATTTAAATTCCTCATATATATCTAAATATGTTCCTATTGATAGTGATACAAATCCAAAAATAACAATCCCTGAATTTAATTATGGAAATCCTTATCAAAGCATTTCAATAATAAGGAAAAATAATTTCATATATGATGAAATAAGTAAAGATTATTTAATAAGACAGAAAATATTATTTGATAATTCGATAAAAACATTTGAAGGTTATTCAATGAAATATAAATTAAAAATGCCAAAAATAAGAATAGCAAAAATTCCAACTAAAATAAATATAGAAATTCCAGTGGTAGATATGATAAAAGATAAGAAAAAAAAAGAAGAAACAATTCTTCCTCAAATTCCAGGTCAAGAACAATTAAAGTTATTTTCATATTATAGATATCCAAATCGAAATTTTCCAGAAGGAAGAGAACAATTTTCTTTAGGAATGAAAGGAGCAGATATAATACTTTCAGGTGGAATGAGTGCTTCAATGAAACAAATGAACATATGGCAATTAAACGTTGAAAGTTTAGAATGGAAAAGAATTAAAACTGAAAATTACACTAATTGTCGTTTTGGGCATTCTGGAATAATATTTCAGAATAAAATATATTATTTCGGTGGAAGAACTAAATTTTCTAATACATCATTATCAACTGGATTTGAATTATTTTCTTTTTCAGATTTGACTTTTTCAACTCCAACAGTACCAGGAAAAACACCAGAATTAAGAAGAAATCATGTATGTGAATTAATGGGAACTCAAATGATAATTCATGGTGGTATAAGTGATACTAATGATATATTAAATGATGTTTTTCTTTTAAATTTCAATCCAATTAAATGGAATGTTGTTTCTATTCATCCTTTTACTCCAGGTCCTAAATTATATGGTCATTCTTCTTCTTTAGTTATTCCCAGAGATATTGTTAATAATCAAAAATTTACTATTTATAAATATCCAGATGCTGATAATAATAAAAATAAACTGAATAATAAATTAAAAGAAAGAGGTTTATATATTTTTGGAGGGAAATCTAAAGATGAAGGAGGAATTACTAATGATTTATGGATTTTAATTATGGGGAAAAAGCCTTTAGAATGGGTTCAACCTGAAACAAAAGGAAAGTTACCTTCTCCAAGATATTATCATTCTATGAATTATTATGAAAAAGGTAATTTTCTTATTATTCATGGTGGAAGAAATGATGATGAAAGTGAAAGTTTTGCTTTAAATGATACTTATATATTTGATTTAGAACATTTTGAATGGATGAAAGTTGAATTATATTCTCAATTAGATAATTTTAAAATTTTAGCTAGATGTGGTCATAATGCAATTATTTATTCTAATAAATTAATTATTTTAGGAGGAATGAATTCTCATAATTATTTAGGAAGTTCTTTACTTATTGTTAATTTAGATTTTTATTATTCTTCTAAAATTAAAACTACTGAAGAAATGATGATTGATAAATTGAAAAATAATAATGATGAGGAATCTAAAAAAAAATTACATCAGTTAAAATCTAATTTGCAAAAAAATCAATTAGGTGTTGTTAAAGCAGTTGATTTACCTCCTATTATGTAATATGGATAAAAATTTTATTTTATTTTTGATTATTTATATATAGCTTTTTGATATTTATGAAAAATTACATATTATTTTTTTATATATTTAAAATATTAAAAAAATTAAAAAAAGTATTTTTTAAATAATATATATTTAAAAAAATAATTAAAATGGTAGAAAATAATCAAATATTATATTTATCATTTAATTTTGATAATTCATTTTTTGCAGTTGGAACAGAAACAGGATTTAAAGTTTATTTAACAGAAACATTAAAATTAAAATTTGATAGAAATTTAGGAGGAGGAATAGCATTAATTCAAATGTTAAATGATTCAAATATATTTTGTTTAGGAGGAGGAGGAAAAAGTCCAAAATATGCTCCTAATAAATTATTAATATGGGATGATATTCAAGCAAAAGAAGTTTTAGAATATAGATTTAATTCATATGTTTTAAATTGTAAAATAAAAAGAGAAAGATTATTTGTTGTTACTCATGATGAAATATCTATTATAGATTTAATAGAAACAATGGATGTAATTGAAACAATAAAAACTTGTGAAAATATATATGGAGCTTGTTCTATAAGTAAAGACCCTGAAAATTATTTATTTGCTTGGCCTGATACAAATATAGGTTATATTGAAATAAAGAATTTTAAAAATGATAATGAATTTATTATTGATGATGTTCAAAAAACACAACATATACAAGCGCATAAAAATATGGTTGAAATTATAGAAATTAATTTTAAAGGAAATAAATTAGCAAGTTCAAATGAAAAAGGAAATTTAATTAAAATATTTGATATTAATAATGGTAATTTGATTCATGAATTAAGAAGAGGAACAGAACAAGCTAAAATATATGATATATCATTTGATATAAATGATAATTATTTAGCTGTTTCAAGTGATAGACCAACAATTCATATATTTACATTAATTAATGAAAATAATGATAATAAAGGAAATAATGATGTTAAAAATACTAAAAGTATGTTTAATGGTATTAGTAAAATGTTAGGTGTTAAAATTTTACAAAGTGAATGGTCTTTTGCTCAAGTTAAAGTTCCTTCAAATTCTAAAAGTATTGTTTCTTTATTTAGTGATCAAAATAAAATTGTTATTGTTAATAATCAAGGAAAGTATATTTCTGCTGTTTATAATACAAAAAGTGAATCTAATGTTGAATGTAAAATTACAAAAAGTATTTCTATTTTTAATATATCATAAGTTTAAATATTATAGATATTATTTAATAAGAATTTTTATTATTTATTATATTTAAAGTAAAATATTGTTTTTTTTCTAAGTTTTTTACTTTAATATTTCAAAAGTGTAATCATCAAAAAATACTTTTATTCTGGATAAATTATTCAATTTTTTTTTAATATGTTTTATAAATATAAATCTATAACAAATAATTGAAGCAAGTAAAATAACAATAAAAATATAAAATTTAATATGAACCACTTGAATAAAATTATTAACCTTATCAATATAACTTTCATAATAAGTAACGAAAATATCATTTAAATAAAATCTAATAAAAAAATTATTTTGAATCATAATATTAATAATATTTTCACTCATAGACAAATTATAATAAGAAGAATTTTGAGAATAAAAATAAAAAGTTTTAAATTGAATATAAATTTTATTTAAATCATTAATAATTTGAGAAATTTGATAAGATAATCCATCAGAAAGAATATAATCATTACATTGAATATTATTATATTCAATTCCAAAACCATTAAAAAAACTACAAGGTTCATATTTATCATAAGACATTAAAGTAGAATAAATATTTGAACTTTTATCAATATGATTAATTATTTCTCTAAATTTTTCTTCAGTTTTACTACTTTTTTTTATTAAATTACTTATTGAAATATTATTTTCTAATAATATTTCTTTATTCACTATTAATATCATATTCATTGAAAGAATTATATCGTTTAAAGTTTTTATTCTTGTAAATATTAATGATTCATATTTTAGTATTTCTTTTAAA
>JAEEGI010013620.1_pt1 | contig 17227 bp, 11 predicted proteins | sample 8958751 | NCBI WGS metagenome assembly JAEEGI01 (sample SAMN16246545, study PRJNA631951) | gut metagenome | biome: gut microbiome; feature: rumen; material: KS-attached | host: Bos | place: Iran: Karaj | collected 2018-10
ATGAAGTCGGCGAACTCCTCTGGGTTGAGCTCTCCGAGGCCCTTGAAGCGCGTGATCTCGGCGCCGCGGCCGCACTTGGCGATGGCGGCCTCGCGCTCCTCGTCGGAGAAGCAGTAGAACTGCTCCTTCTTGTTGCGCACGCGGAAGAGCGGCGTCTCGAGGATGTAGATGCGCTTGTCCATCACGAGCTGCTTGTAGAAGCGCATGAAGAATGTGATGAGCAGATTGCGGATGTGAAGGCCGTCCACATCGGCATCGGTCGCGAAGATGATCTTGCCGTAGCGAAGGTGCTCAAGAGTCTCCTCGATGTCGAGCGTCTTGATGAGGTTGAAGAACTCCACGTTCTTGTACAGGACGTCCTTCGCGAGGCCGCACGTGTTGAGGCACTTGCCGCGCAGGAAGAAGACGGCCTGGTTCTCTGCGTTGCGGCTGCGGTTGAGAGTGCCGCCGACCGAGACGCCCTCGGTGAGGAAGATCATCGTGTCGTCGCCTTCGGGGCGGCCGGTCTTCTTGTCCGTCTTGTCCAGCTTCAGGTGACGCTTGCAGTCCTTGAGCTGCGGCACGCGCACGCTCACAGCCTGGCTGCGCTCGCGCGCCTGCTTCTTGATGGTGTTGAGCTGGCTGCGGAGCTTCGAGGTCTCCTCCACCTTGGCGATCAGCCTGTCGGCCTCGGTGGGGTTCTTGTGGAAGAGCGCCTCGGCCTGCTTCTTGATTTCGGCGACTAGCTCGGAGCGTATTTCGGGTGAGCCCAGCTTCGTCTTCGCCTGGCCCTCGAAGGTGGGGTCCTGCATCCTTATCGCCACCGCGCCGATAATGCCCTCGCGCACGTCGTCGCCGTCGAACTTCTTCTTCGAGTATTCGTTCAGTGCCTTTGTAAGGCCCTCCTTGAACGCGGAGAGGTGGGTGCCGCCCTCAGTGGTGTGCTGACCGTTGACGAAGGAGTAGTACTCCTCGGAGAAGCGGTTGGTGTGGGTGAACACGAACTCGAGCGTCTTGGAGCGGTAGTGGAAAGGCTGGTAGATCTTCTCGAACTGGGCCTCGTCCTGGATGAGGTCGGCGAGACCCTCGTCGGACACGACCTTCTGCCCGTTGAGGTCCAGCGTGAGGCCTGCGTTGAGGTAGGCGTACATCTTTAGGCGGCGCATCACGTGGTCTTCGCGGAAGCGGAACTTCTTGAAGATGGAGGCGTCCGGCACGAACTCGACAAGCGTGCCGTTGCGCTCGGCGGCGTCCTTGCACTTGCCGCGCTTCTTGCCCTTGAGCTCGCCCTTCTCGAAGAGCGCCTCGGAGTATTCACCATCGCGCACGGCGCGAACGTAGAAGCGGTCGGAGAGCGCGTTCACGGCCTTGGTGCCCACGCCGTTCATGCCCACGGAGAACTGGAAGCTCTCGGTGTTGAACTTGCCGCCGGTGTTGAGCTCGCTCACGCAGTCCACCACCTTGCCAAGGGGGATGCCGCGGCCGTAGTCGCGCACGCTGCACGCGCCGGAGTTCCAGTCGAGCTTGATCTCCACGCGCCGGCCGAAGCCCATGATGAACTCGTCGATCGCGTTGTCGATCACCTCCTTCAGAAGCACGTATATGCCGTCGTCGTAGTCGCCGCCATCTCCTGCCCGGCCGATGTACATGCCTAGACGCAGGCGGATGTGCTCCATCGCGCTCAGGTGCTGGATGTTGCTGTCGTCGTATTGCGTAGCTGCCATGTTGTTCCTTAATGCATTTGCATATTTCCAGTGGCGGAAGGAACTACGCGCGGATGAGGGCGAGCATTTCATCGCGCTTGGCCGCCATGAGCTCGGGCGTCTTCGCCTCGAGGTTGAGGCGAACGAGAGGTTCGGTGTTGGACATCCTCACGTTGAACCACCAGCCCTCGGAGTCCCAGCGGTCAACCGACACGCCGTCGAGCTCGAAGAAGTCGGGGAACTTCGCCCTCACCGCCTCCAGCACCGCCGCCGCGTCCGCAACCTTGGAATTGATCTCGCCGCTCTGGCTGTACTTCCTTAGCGGCGCCACGAGCTCACTCAGCGGCTTCTCGCTCTTCGAGACGATATTCGCGAGCGCGAACGTGGCCATCGAGCTCGACTCTGCAGTGGAGTTCGCCTTGAAGTAGTAGTGCCCCGAGAGCTCGCCCGCGAAGATCGCGTCGTTCTCGCGCATCTGCGCCTTGATGAACGAATGGCCCACGCGGCTCATCATCGGCTTTCCGCCGGCCGCGGCGATCGTCTCGTCCGCAACCTTCGAGGAGCGCAGATCATAGAAGCACGCGGCGCCGGGATTGGTCTCAAGCAGGTCGCGCGCGATGAGCGCAGTCATGAAGTCCATGGGGATCACGTCGCCCTTCTCGTCGAGGAATCCCGCACGGTCGGCATCGCCGTCGAACGCGACGCCGAAGGCGTACTTGCCGGGGTTCGCGCGGATGAGGGCCTGCAGGTCCTTCAGCGTCTCGACATGCAGCGGATTCGCGTCGTGGTTGGGGAAGTTGCCGTCATATTCGCCGTAGAGCGCGTCGTAGGTGAGAGGCGAACCGGCGAACGCCGCCGCCTCGGCGATGCCCATGCCGTTCGCGAAGTCGACGGCGATGTGGAGAGGATGCGCCATGTGCTGGAACGTGGCCACGTGGGCGGCGTACTCCTTCGAGACGTCCATCTTCGTGATCTCTCCGATGCCGCGCGGCGGCTCGTTGAGGTCCATCTCCGCCACCATGCGCTCGATGTCCTTGATGCCAGTCGCTCCGGAGATCGGCACCGCGCCCGCGCGGCAGAGCTTGCAGCCGTTCCACTCCCTGGTGTTGTGCGAGGCCGTGATCATCACGCTGCCGTCGGCCTTGAGGAGGGAGTTCGCGAAATAGCTCATCGGGGTCGAGGCAAGGCCGATGTCAACCACGTTCACCGCTTCGTCCACAAGCCCCTGCGCAAATGCGTCGAAGAGCGCGTCGGAGCTTGTGCGGCAGTCGCGCGCCACCACCACCTTGCGCGGCTCTATGAAGCGCGCGTATGCCCGCGCGATCTTGTAGAACACGTCCTGTGTGAGATCCTGGCCGTATATGCCGCGGATGTCGTATGCCTTGAAGATGCTCATCTGTTTTCCCTTTCGTTTGAAAGAGATATTATACCAAAAAATCGCGCATCGCGGCGCACGAATTCAAACGCGATCCGGGCGTAAGAACTCCTTCGACAGAAGCGTCCTACACGCGCACGGTGCGAATCGAGAGCAGGTCGCCCACCTTCTCAAATACGCCAGCGTTGCGGCCCACCGACATCGCGAAGTGGTGGATCGGCGCCTCGGCGAACCAGCGCTCCATGAATGTATCTGGATCGACGTCGAAGCGCACGTGCGTCTGCGTGTTGCCGATCATCATGATCGGGTCCTTCGTGGCCGTGGCCTCGGTGACGATGAACTTGAGCTTGCCGTCGCCCGTCTGCGTGAGGCCGAGCGTGGTCACCTCGCCCGCGCGCACCTTCGCCTCCACCGATACGCCCGAGCCGCGCTTGCCGTGATACACGCCAAGGCCGCGCAGAATCGGACGCCCCTCTGCGATCTTGAGATGGAACGGTCCGTCATGGCCGAGAAGGATCGTGCCCGTCAGATAGTCCGTGGTTACTATCTCGCAGAAGCTGCCGCCAAGGCCGAGGATGTCGCACGTCTTCATGGCGATGGCGGTCTTGAGGTCGCCTTCGCCGCTGCATGGAACGCCCTGCGCGGTGAGGAGAGAGTGGCCCACGATGAAGCCGCTCTGCAGCTGCTCGTAGGCATTGCCGTCCGCGCCGTGGTAGTAGTAGACAAGCGCGTCGAGGTTGAAGTCCTTCACCATGCGCTCCTGCGCGCAGGCGACCTTTGCGGACCACTCAAGCTGCTCGTCGGTGGGGCGGCGCGCGAGCGGATCGGCCGGCGAGTCGCCCGATATCTCGAACATCGCCTCGATCTCCGCGAGCTTGGCCTTCACCTCTTCGTCAGTCACCTTCTCAAGGCGCGCGTTGAGGTCGCACATTTCAAGCAGCTCCACGTGGATGCCCGTCTGCGCCTGGGCCATCGTGAAGTCGGAATACATGTCGAGCATGCCAGAGTAGTTGTTGCCGAGGAATCCGAAACGCGCCTTCGCGAGATTCGCCTTCACCACCGCCGCGCGCGTCCACTCGCCGATCTCCTTCCATGCGCGCAGGGCCTCCGGACGCTCCGCCGTGGCCTCGTCGGCAATCGCTATCTCTGGCGCCTTCTCTAGCCCCAGCAGCCCCGAGACGATGCGGAACTTTATCCCCGCGCGGTTGAACGCGTTCGCGATCTCTGGAGCCGGGCACGCGCAGCATTGCGCCAGCCACTCGCCGGTGGATGTGTGGGCGTAGTCGATCTGCACGGCGGGCTGCAGGTTCAGCATCACCGCGGGCGCCCTGCATGCCTGGTGGACGGGCAGCACCGCGTCGCTCGTAACGTAAGTGCCGATGTGCTGGAAAACGAGGTCCACGTTGTGCGACTGGAAGTACTCGCCCGCCTCGATCCCGCGGTCCGAGCAGTCCACCAGCCCGAAGTTGAACACCTCTACGTCGCCGAACGCGGCGATCTTCTCGGCAATGAACCTGCCGTATCCCTCAAGCCTCTCCTTGAGTCCCTTGAACTGGGGCCAGTACGCCTTGAGGCCTGTTGTGTACACGCCGATGCGTGCCTTGCGGTTTGCCTTTCTATCCATTTCACCCTTCCTTTCTTGGATTTCCGCCGCCATGTACGGTCGCTACTTGAGGCGGTCCATGATGTTCTTGTTGTACGTCCAGGACGGATTGTCGATCGGCCCCTGGATTCTGAAATCAAGAAGCATGCGCGAGAGATTCGCGAACGGCCAGGTTATGGGCGTTGCGAGCTTACCGAGGAAGCTCTCGTTCTTCGTGAGCGTGACGCGAGCCGTGAAGTCGAGACTGTCCTTCGGTATGTCGTACGAGCCGCGCGCCTGTATCGAGAAGATTTCGCCCTCGACGCGGATGTTGGACGAGGTGAACACGCCGTTTGTTATCGCGAAGTCGAGCGACCCATGCGACTGGTTCACCAGGCCCGCTATGCCCGGCACATGGCGCGCAAGGTACTCGGTGAGGCCGGCGAAGATCTTCATCTGCGCGAGATGGCCGTCGCGGCTGATCACATGGCCCTCGCCGGAGAGGCGCGCCACGGCGTTGGAGGCGATGGGGCCCGCGAATGAGACATGCGCGTCAACGCGCCCGTGCCTGTCGCCGAGATCGACCTTGAACGTCTCGGCGACGTCCGTGAGCGGCACGTCGCGGCAGGTGATATCCACGTTGAACCTGGCGTTGTCCTGCTTGAATTCCGGAATGGATATTCTGCCGTTTCCCGAAAGAGCCCCTCCGCGCGTCGATTTTGCGTTCACGTTGGTGAACGTCACGTCGCATCCCTTCAGGTGGAATTCGCCAGAGGCGTCCCTGAGCGGAATTGACAGCACGGAGCCGCGTTCGAAGGCCAGCGTGCCGCGCAGGTCGTTCGCGGCGGCGTGGCGCGGATCAACGGCGAGTCGGCCCTTGAGAGTTATATCGGGAACGGTCTCGGGGGATATGCAGTCGAGCGTGCCGTCGTTCATCACGTCTGCGACCGCAAGCGCGTTGCTGAGCGAGGTGTGGCTCTCTACGTCGAAGTCCACGTAGCCGACGTCGTTAGTGTTCTCATAGACGATCGTGCCCTTCATTGACGTGCCGTCGGCAATGGCCACGTCTAGGGGCTTCTTAGCGGAGCCGACCTCGATGCGCGCGTTTTGGTAGGTGTCGCGCACGAACACCCTCAAGTCCACCGTGCCGTCAGCCCGCTTGAGCGGCACGCCGTTGTAGAAGCCGCCCAGCGGATGTAGGTCCAGGAAGATGTGCAGATCGTTGTTGCGCAGGTTCACGTCGAACTTGCACGCTGCATCGACTGGCGGCTCCACCTTAGTGAAGGCGTCGATGTACGGCAGGGCCTTGGGGATGTCGAGGGCCACGAGCATGGGGCGGATGTTGTGCTGGCGAGCGTGGCCATGCACCTCGCCGTGCACGAGCTGGCTCTCGAGGTCAAGGCGCACCTCGCCGGCAAGCAGCATCATCGCGTCGGAGTCGGCCCACTGGAGGTCGATCTTGTCGGCGTCCATGCGGCCGTGGGAGAGCGACACGGACTTCACCTCCACGCTCTTCGGAGCCACGCTGAGGATGTCGGGGCGCACAAGCGTCAAGCGAAACGGACGCATTCCCGGCAGCTCGAGATTCAGCGGCTCGTCAACCTCCTTGAAGTCAGGCTGGCCCGGAAACTCCACCGAATCCGGCACGTAGTACCCCTCCGGCAGACGCGGATACTTGAGATCCACCACCGTGATTCCCTTTACGATGCTATCGCGCTCCCAAGGAATCCGGCGCAGGTTCAGCTCCACGTCCACAAGCGCGGCCGACACGACAGGCGTCACCGGCTCGTCCGCCTTCATGTGATGTCGTTTCTTGGCGAACGCGCGCAGATTGCGCACCTTCAGTCCGCGCGAGAAGCGGAACGACGCGCTCTCGGCAGTCACCAGCATGTCGTCGCTCGAAATGGAATCCGTGATCCGCGACAGAAGCGCCCTCGGCACGTCAGGCTCGAAGAACACGATCGCGAACACGCCCGCAAGCACAAGAGCCAGCAGCGTCAAAACACCGTACTTGACGGTCTTCCACAGAATCCCGAAAAACCTACGCATCGCGGCACCTCACATTGCCTGCAAGCGCATCAACAAGATTGGCAGCCCCCAGGAGAGTCGAACTCCTCTTCTCAGGATGAGAACCTGATGTCCTAGCCGATAGACGAGGGGGCCGTCTTGTTCTGGTGCACCCGGTGGGAGTCGAACCCACACACCTTGCGGCACAAGAACCTGAATCTTGCGTGTATGCCAATTTCACCACGGGTGCAACGGGGATATAGTATGCCATAATTTCCTCGTCGCGTCAAGGGGTCAATTTGAAAAAAATGACTGTCACCTGTTTGCCCCCTCTATGGCCGCAGAAAGGCTCTTCTTCCACTGCGCCAGCCGTTCGGCAGAGTCGCATTCCACGATCAGCCGCAGATACGGCTCGGTGTTCGACTTGCGAATCGAGATCCACCCTTCGCGGTACTCGAGGCGGAAGCCGTCGATCTCCGATCGCGCCGTCTCGGCGCCAAGCGTCTTCGCGACCTCAAGCGCGCGTACGATGGAGGCGTCCTTGTCCTCTACCTTGAAGTTGATCTCCCCTGAATTCGCATAGCGCGAAACTATCGGGCGCATCATCTCGGAGAAAGTCTTCCCATCCGCCTTCGCCATAGCGATCTCGCCGAGCATGCGCGTTGCGGCTAGCAGCCCCGAATCGCATCCGAAGAACTCGGAGAAGTAGTAGTGACCCGCGAGCTCGCCGCCGCAGAGCGCGCCCTTCTCGCGCAGGATCGGCTTTGCGAACGCATGCCCCACGGGCACCATCACAGGCTCGAAGCCGTCGGCGACGAGCGTCTCCACGGCGCCTCTGCTTGTGCGCACGTCGTGGATGATCTTTAGTGGTTGGGTAGTTGGGTGGTTGGGTGGTTGAGTGGTTGGGGCGCTGCGCGTGGCACGCGCCACGATGGGAATCAGGTAGTCGGGCTGGACGAACTCGCCGCGTTCGTCCACGAACATCGCGCGGTCGGCGTCACCGTCGAATATGACGCCGCAGTCTAGCCCGTTATCACGGACGGCCTTGGCGATCTGCTCGCGGGCCTCCGCCTTGAGAGGATTTGGCGAATGGTTGGGAAACGAACCGTCCATCTCTTCGTTTAGGATCACCGCCCCGGGGAACATGTCCCGCGCGAAGAGCGAGGCCATCCCGTTCGAGCAGTCCACTGCGAACTTCAGGCCGGCGATTACACCTAGGTCTGCACGCTCCTTCTGCCAGGCGACGTAACGCTGCAAGGCGCCGGGAATCGACGTGGTGGGCACCTCGAATGGGACGCGCGGGATGCGCTTCCCGCCCCCGGCGAACTCCTCCACCAGTCTCTCGACTTCGTCAAGGCCGTTTGCATAGCCAACGGGAAGAGCGGTCTTCATCGAAACCTTGAGGCCGTTGTCCTTAGGCGGGTTGTGCGAGGCCGTGATCATCACCGAGCCGTCGAAACCGTCGGCCGCAGTGAAGAAGTACACCATAGGCGTCGTCGAAAGGCCGAGATCGCTCACCTCCGCGCCCGCAGCGGAAAGCCCCTTCACCAGCGCATCGTGAACTGCGCAGCTCGTGGTGCGGCAGTCGCGCCCCACGAGCCAGCGGCGTCCCTTGACCACCTGCGGCAGAGCGAGTCCCACGCGGTACACCATGTCAAGGTCGAAGTCGACCCCGAACGTGCCGCGCATGTCGTATGCCTTGAAGAATCCCATTTGGAGCTTCCTTCTCCTGTCAGCAGCCTGCCACCGCGCGGCAGTAGCCGTTGCAGCGCGCCACCTCCTTCACGGCGTCTGACCCCTTGGGAATCTTGTACTCGAGCTCGATGTCGCAGTAGAAGTGCCATCCCTTGCGCTGCAGGAACGGGAAGAGCTTCGCGATGGGCGTGTCGCCCTTGCCGAACTCTAGGTTCTGCGACTTGTGCGCCTTCGTGGTGCGGTCCTTGAGATGAAGCGAGAATATCTTGTCGTGGTACTTCTCGACGAAGGCGAGCGGGTCTATGAAGCGCTTCGCGTCGTCCGTCATGGCGGCCACATAGTGGCCGATGTCGAAGTTGATGCGAAGGAGGGGCGAATAGCCGAGCAGCGGACCGTCGTAGGTGAGCGCGTCGATCTGGGTGTGGTTGTGGAACGCGATGTAGATGCCGTGCTTGTCGGCAAGCTCGGCGCAGCGGCGGCCTATGGTCTCGTACTCGGAGGCCTTTGGAATCTCGCGCGTGATGCATGTGGCGCCGAGGGCCTTCGCGGCGGCGATGCGGTATTCGTCCTCCTGCGCGTTTTTGCCGCCGATGCCGCCGTACTTCACGATGTGGATGGAGACGCCGGCGTCTTCGAAGAGCTTGCGCAGGGCGGGCAGGCGAGTCATGTCGCGCTTGCCGCCGCGCTTGAGGTATTCGTCCACCACCTCGCCCTTGAGCTCAAGCGTTCCAAGGCCGTCCTCTACGGCGTATTTCACGATGTCCTCGGCGTTCTTCTGCTTCATCGAACGGTAGCTGTACGTGATGCAGCCCACCTCCACTCCGTTGTACCATGACCGGCTTTTGGCGCCCTTGCTGCCAGCGGCGGCGGGCGCGCCGCCAAGGCACATTCCAGCTGCGGACGCGAGGCCCAGGCCTATGAAGTTTCTTCTATTGAGTTCCATGATTGCAGTTCCTTTCTTGCAGGAGAGTTTTCTTGCGAAACCAGTTTCGCGCGGCGTCAGTCGTCGGTCTTGGGCGACGCCTTCACACGCACGATGCGGGTGGCGGCGAGGCGGCGCACGGAGAGCGAGAACTCCTGCTTGCCACGTATCGCCTCGCTCAGCTCCTTCACGTTCTTCACCGGCTTGTCGTCCACGTGCGTCACGATCTCGAACGGCATCAGGCCCGCTACCGCGGCGGGGTTGCCGGGCTGAACCTTGCTCACCACCACGCCGGGAGCGTCGTCGGCGAGCTTGAAGTATCCGCGCACCTCGAAGGTGAGGTCGGCGAATGCCGCGCCCAGCGTCTTGCTCTTGAGCCGCTTGGAGTTGCGGAAGTGGACAGGCGCCTGGGCGAGTACGAGGTGGGCCTCCTTCTTCGTGCCGCCCGTCACGTATCCCACGTCAACCTCCGCGCCGATGCCAAGGCGCGTGAACACCTCGTTCACGCCCTCCTCCACGTTGGGCCACGGCGCGAACCTGTCGGCGTCCACCATCCCGAGGCGTTCGCCGCCGATGCGGCTGAGAAGCTCGCCGATGTCGATGCCGCTGCCCAGGCTTCCGCCAGCTTCAAGGTCCTGGCGATCGCTCTCGCCCTTCCGGCGAACGTAGAGGAGCACGTCGCCCGCCTTGATCCCAGCCTTCTCGGCGGGCGTGCCGGGATACACGCGCCCCACGAGCGCGCCGCGCGTGCTGTAGGCCATAAGGAATCCCGAGGCCTTCTTCTCGCGCGCGAGATCCGGGGTGATGGGCTGCGTCTCCACGCCGATCCACGCCACGCGGATGCGGTCCTTGCCCTTCCTGAGCGCATATTCCGGGTTGAATGCGCGCTTCTTGAGGAGCGCGGCGATGGACTCCGCGGGAAGCTCCTCGCCGCTCGACCAGCGCTCGCCGGAGCGACGACGGAAAACTCCTACCGAGAACTCGCCGTCTTCAGTCACGGCGAACGGCTGACGGCCGCGGCTGGAAACGTGGCGCACGTCCGGACGCACCACGCCGCCGCGCGCGAACTCGAACCCGATCACGCGTTCCGGTATCATGTCGAAAGTGATTTTGCCGTCCATGCTGCGCGTTGAGCACGTGTAGAGCGTCTTGAGGAAGAGCTTGGCCGCGTTCTCGCCGTACACCTTCATCGGCGTGAACTCCTTGGGCAGCTTGCCGTCCTTGAAGCGCACCACCGCGAGCGCGTACCTGTCGAATGCGCCCACCCACTCAAGCGCCGTGCGCGAGCCGTCCGGCATCACGGCCTCGATCTTGTCGATCTCCGCCGTCTTCGACGCGTCCAGGTTGAGCGGTATGATCACCTCGCCGTTCTCAAGGGCGAAGCCGACGACGTCGATGTCCGTCTTTCTGCCGTCGTCGTCGTCGCTGCTGATGAACATTCTTCCGCTGCGCTCGCTGCGCTTCTCCTCCTCGCGGTGCACGTACACCGGCACTAGCGACGCCTTCACCTTGGCCTTCAGCGCCTCGAGGCGCGCGTCGAATTCGCCAACGGGCTCGCTCTTCCATGTCGAGGGCGCAGTGAACACGGCGTCGTCAACCGCCACCGGAGAGTCAAAGCAGAGCGACGCCGCCTCGCCCTTCGCATCGAGCACCAGCGTGTTTCCGGGGACCTGCACGATGTCCTTTCCAATGTCCGGATAGTGGCGGAACTTCGCCGCCGGACTCGGTGTGAGGCCCGAGACCATCTGCCCGTTCTCCTTCACGAGGAAGAAGAACTTCGCCTCGGCAAGCGGCACCGATCCCTTCGCGCGGAACTCGATCGGCTTCGCGCCGTCGATGGGCTTCTCCGTCTTCAGCTCGACTGCGCCCCTGCCGGGAAACCGCCGCACGGGCTTGGCGGCGTACCTGCGGCCCGCGAACTCCACCTCCACGGAGGCGACGAGGTTCGACTTGATCATTAGATCCTGCACCATCACGCGGTCAGGCGCCACCACGTATCCCGCCATGTCCATGGGACGCTCCTCCTTGACGTATTCGGATACGCCGCGGCGGTGTATGCTGTTGCAGTTGGGGCACATGTACGGCAGCGAGAAGCCATCGTCGTCTTCGTCCTCCGGCTCGTTGAAGTGCACCAACACCGTAGCCGTGGAGGCCGAATGGCGCGCCACCAGCTCGCGTGTGCGCGCAAGGCGCGAGGCGGGCTTCTCCTCGCAGAACGCCGCGGCGGCAATCGAAACCGCGACGACAATGCAAAATGCTTTTTTCATAACTTCTCCTTTTGTAAAGACGGTATGCTTTCCGACACGCAGATGATTTTATCAAATCCCCCGCCCAAACACAACAGAATTGGCCGGCGTAGCCTTTCATTTGGCAGTAAGCCGCTTGTACGCCTCCGCATAGCGACGGCCGAACTCGCGCAGCGAACGCGTGTCGAAGTGGACGTTGTCGGACTTCGCCTTCAGCCCTTCCGACGGCACCACCAGATAGCCGCTCACAACACCTTCCAGACGGTGCAGTTGCGCGTTTATCTCGCGCCATCTGCATTTGCGCTCGTCAAAATAATGCCCCAGCTCGCCGGCGATGAAAGGCACTTCGCCGAACTTCCTTCTGAAGGACTCTATCATGGACTTGAACTTCTTCCCCCATTGCGCCGTGCGTTTCGCCGACGAGGCGTCCGACTCGCCCTGATGCCATAGGATTCCCTTCAGAGTGCCGCTCTTGAGCGCAATCCTGGTGCGCGCAACTGCGTTGGACCAGAGATCGCCGCCCTCCACCCATCTGTCGATTCCGGTTCCTCCCACGGCGACAGGCACAAGGCCCACGGTTATTGATGCATCCGCATCCGCCACTGCCCGCGCAAACGACGCTCCCAGCCCCGCGCCGGCGATCTTCTTGTCGTAGTGCAGCGGCTCCACCGCCGATACCCATTTGCCGGACGCGTCAAGCTTCAGCACACGCTCTGCAGACACGCGGTTCGTCTTGTCCAGCACGCCGCGTCCGGCCATGTTCGACTGCCCAACGAGCAGAAACACATGGAACTTCGCCTTGTCCGCCGGCACGGCTGATGCGCACAGAGCAGCGGCGCAGAACGACAGCACGACTGCCGCAACGAACGTTTTTCTTCTCATGTTGGACATCTCTGGCCTCCGTGACTTTTTAATGCGTCTATTTTCCCATATTCAACCGTGCAAGACAAGCACAAAGGCGCGTGTAGATGCGGCAGAGCGCATTTGCGATCCCGCGCCACCATGCCCTGGCGCGCCATGCCTTCACGAACCTATACGGAATGCGCCTTGAATACGGCACCTCGGCAACGGCGGCATGGCAAGAGGGCGAAGTCTCCGCAAGTCGGGCGTCGAAGACTGCAATGTCGAATCCTCGCGCGCGGCGTCTATCCCCGAAGATGCACCCGCGGTACACGTCCGCCACAAGCTCCGCAAGGCGCCGCTCAAGCGCAGCTGAACGCGCGCTCTGCGCATACGCCGCGATCTCGTAGAACTGACCTGCCATGTGCAGCGCCACTTCGCCTCGCATCCACCATGCGCGCGCAAGCGCCTCGCCCGACATCGTCTGCCCTTCCCGTCCCAGCAAATACCTGTACAGGACGCGTGGAAACCGCACCGCGCTTCTTACGCCTGCAAGCGGCAGAAACGACCATTCAAGATCGGTGTAGGAAACTCCCTCCAGCTGGCGGTAGCCAATCTCGCGCAGCATCTGCGTGCGGTAGGCGACGCCGTGCATCATCACGGGAGGCGCCGCGAGAATCTCCGCGGGGTCGATCGTCCGTCCTGAAGCGAACGGGATCTTCTCGGTTCCGGTGACACGTCCAGAGGCATCAACCACGGAATAGTCGGAGAACACCATGTCGGGACGCGGCTCGGCGAGGCCCGCAAGAAATTCTACGAACGCGGCGAGCGCATCCCCGTCGAAAGTGTCGTCAGCATCGAGCACCTTCACGTATTCGCCGCGCGCCACGCCTAACGCCGCGTTGATGCAGCTGCCGTAGTTGCCATTCTGCTTGTCTATGACTCGTACCGCGCCTGGACTGCGCAGCGCGAAGGCATGTGCGATCTCGCCGGTGCGGTCCTGCGAACCATCGTTCACAACGATCACATCCAGACTGCCCATGGATGATGCCTGGAGCTCAAGACTGCCAAGGCAAGCCGGCAGATAGCTCTCCATGTTGAACGCCGGCACTATCACCGTGAGCACTGGAGCGGCGGCGTTCATTGATTCTCCCCTACTATGCGCATGCGGCGCAGGAGCTGCACAAGGCGCCCGCGAAGGCGGCGCGGGGAGGAAAGAGCGTCCAGCGCTACGCCAATTGCGCGACGCACCGTCCACCACGCCCGGCCGACGGGCGGCAAGTCTGACGCCTGCATGCTGCGCGCTATCTCGCTTTCGTCGGGATTGTCCCAGGAAGTCTGCGCGCACACCGCAGGCTGTACGCGGAACAGCTCGATCGTCCCCTGGTCCACCCATCTTCCCCATGTGTCGTTCATCACCCGTATCGGCGAGTTGTCGGCAAGCATTGCCTCGGCGGCGCGGCGAGTGAGCGCATACCCTTCCGCTCCCCACGCCCACGATGCGCGCTTCATAGAGAAGCCGGCCTGGGCGTCATCGTTCTTCTGCGGAGTTCGCGCATGGTCGCCGAACAGCGCCACCTGCGCGCGGGATGCATCCACCTCTTTCTCCGCCCAGGCGAGCGCCTCGGGAAATCGGTCGTCAAGCACCACGTCGTCCTCAAGCACGCACGCTACGTCAAGGCCGCGCTCGATCATTGCGCGCTGGGCGCACTGATGGCTCATCGTGCAGCCAAGCTGTCCTCGCACTATCGGAGCGAGAGTGCAGCACCACCAGCCCAGGCGGCTGAAGGCGCGGCTGCGCGCAGTCTCGTCGAGCTGCGAGTCGTCAACTGCATCAAGACGCTCCCACTTGACGCCAAGCTCTGCAAGACGCGCGGCCACGCGCTGGAGGCGCGCAGTCGATCGGGCCATGTTTATGACGAACACCGTCATGCGTGAGCGGTCAGAAGCTTATGCTGAACTCCCAGCGGATGAAGTACGACGGGCGCGACGAGTCGTAGTAGTCGCCGGGGTTGAACACTTCAGCCATGATGTGGCCGAAGACTTCAAAGCGGTCGATGCCGCGCGCCTTTTTGGGGGCGAGGAGTATCGGGAAGTCGTAGCGCACCACGGAAAGAACACCCTTGAACATGCTGTCGCCCGAACCGTCGGCATGTCCGATACGGTCCTGCACAGCCGCGAAGATCGGGCCAGAATATGCGGCAACGCGGTGACGCGGACCGATGTTCAAGCCGAGCTCGAGCTTCGTGTATATCATGTTGCTCCAGAAGCCGAGGCCGTATAGCGTGCCGTACTGGAAGAGCTCGGAGTCCTGCGGCCAGCGGCCCCAGAGCGGATCCCAGGCGGTGTCGTTGTCGTCCGCTCCGGTGCGGTTCCTGTCGCCGGAAAGATAGTAGGAGCTCAGACGTGCGTAAGGCTTGAGGCCCTGCGCCTCGCGGTCTCTGTGGAAGTCGACGGCCATGTAGCCCATCGTGCCGCCGGCCTGCTTCCGGCCGCTGTCGGCCGTGCCGAACTGGTGCGCGCCCTCGAACTCGAACGAGACGTTCTCGGTGAGCTCTGGCGTGAGAAGCGCGCCGAACGTGGTGATCTGCTTGTCGCGCACGTGGCGGCCGTTGAACGCGGTGTAGTCCTCGTTGTGCTTGTGGATCATGTAGAGCTTGTAGGGAAGGCGCTTCTCGAAGAGCGAGTGGTGCCAAACGAGTCCGCCGCCCCATTCGTCCATCTCGGGCGAATCGGCTGGGTGGATGGCGTTCATCGGGCGTCCGCGCGAGAGGCGGTTGCCGTAGCGGTAGACGTTCCGCCCGTTGTCGTAGATGGCGAAGGCGTCGAGCTTGGAGTCGTCGGACGTGTGGAACGTGAACTTCATCATGTCTGCGTAGGCGGATCGAGATCCCACGTACGGCGCGCCGTCGAAGAGCGTGCGGTCGAGCCCGAACACGGAGTGGCCGCGCTCGAACAGGTCCTGACGACCGATGCGGAAGTCGAAGAAGCCGTCGAAGAGGCCGCGCCCCTCGAGGAAGAGATTGTCCAGCGCCACCTCGTCGGGGAAGTTGTATGAGCGGTACTTGCGCTTAACGCCGTTCTCCACGACGTGCTCGCGGAACTCGTCCACGAGGCGCCCGTAGAGCGTGAAGTTCTCGTAGTCCAGGCGACCCCACACGCGCGGACGAAAACGGATGTGGTTGATGTCTTTCTTGTAGGCGCGCGGCATCATCGCGCCGGGCGCACCTGGATTGCCCACGATGTTGTGCATGATCTCCTGGCGCACGCGCAGGTCCGCGCCTGCGTCTGCGCGCAGGCCTCCCTCCCTAGACTCCAGAACGGCAGGCGGCGGCGTGTTGGTCGCGGCGAGGGTTGCGGCGGGAACGGCCGTCTCGGCGGCCGTCAGGCAGGACGCGGCGAGCGCCGCGACGACGATTGCTGTGCTTTTCATTTTGTCTCCAGAACTACAAATCCGTGGATCGAGCCAAAGCGCTGTGGATCATATAGCGTCCACGCCACCTTCCCGGTCTCGTCGAACTCGATCAGCTGCCAGCCGCGCTTCGAGTCGTCCCTGCCGTGGCCGGTCCAGTTGGCCACAAGCACGTGGCCGTTCTCGAACTCCTGGACCTTCGCGAAGAAGTAGCCCTTCTTCCCGTCGGCTGGCGGTATGGACCACGCCTTCTGGGGCTTGCCGTCGAGGTCGAATCGCACGGCCTCCGCGGCGTATCCCGCGCCGGTCCAGTAGCCCTTGCCATCGAGAGAGGTGATGGCATGGTACATGTTGCGCGAACGGGGCATCTTCACGTGCTTGACGGCGATGCCGTCCTGGTCGCGGTTCTCCTTGGGCAGACGGCCTCGCGTGAAGCCGGTCTCGTGCGCGAGCAGTATGTCGCCGTCTGGAAGAAGCGTCATGGTGCGCGCGTTGAAGATGCCGCGGAAGGCGTAGGTGGCGAGCAGCTTGCGGTCCTTGGAGAACTTGCGCACGTAGATGGCCCGCTCGCCCTTCTTGAGACGCGGGTTGACGCACACGATGAAACCGCCGTCGGGGAGTTCGCTCACGGCGGAGATGCCGGCGAGGGACGGGTGGCGGAATTCGTCCACGTCGCGCCGCTCGTCCATGTCGACGACCTTGAATCCGCTGCGGCACACATAGCGGTAACGGCCGATCTTGCCGGGCGCGCGCTCGCCAACGCTCTGGAGGTCCCATGTGGTCTTCTCTGCGGGCACGGAAAAGCTCTTCGACGGATCGGCTACGTCGTAGTAGTGTATGAGGCCGCGCGACTCGTCTGAAAGGACGAGCCGCTGCGCCGTTGCCCCGGCGTTCGCGCACTGCAGCGCCGCCGCCGCGATGGCTGCGGCGGCCAGACTGATTTTCATCTTCGTTCTCCTTGTTCTTCGCGCACGGTTTCCTTCACCGCGGGCGTGTCTAATAGTATATCATATATTCGCCGTTGTCCGCGCCCCAAAATCGCCCGCGCCTACACTCTGCGGAGGGCCTGGCCGATGAGGATGAGCACTGTGTAGATCTCAAGGCGGCCAGCGATCATCACGAAGGAATACCACCACTTCACCGCCCAATGTAGGGGCGCAAACGTGGCGGAGGGGCCAAGCGCGCCGAACGCGGGCCCCACGTTGCCTATCATGCTCAGCGCCCCAGTCACGGACTCAACGATTCCGAGCCCCGAAAGCGCCCCCACGAGCGACGTCACCGCCACAAGCAGCATGTACACGAAGAGAAACGACGCCACCAGCGGCACGAACTCCTCCCTTCCCGACATCGCGTTCAGTCGCAGCGACACGATCTCGTGGGGATGGAGAAGCCGGCGGAATTCGTTCTTGAGCTGCTTCCACAGGATGGCCCACCTCACCACCTTCACGCCTCCAGCAGTCGATCCA
>JAEEGI010013622.1_pt1 | contig 17225 bp, 11 predicted proteins | sample 8958751 | NCBI WGS metagenome assembly JAEEGI01 (sample SAMN16246545, study PRJNA631951) | gut metagenome | biome: gut microbiome; feature: rumen; material: KS-attached | host: Bos | place: Iran: Karaj | collected 2018-10
ATAGGCGGTGAGTGCGAAAGAAACGGCACATATATGCTCAATTTCTTTAAGTGTCAGCCTGCTCTCAACTATGGCTTTTTTGAGCCTAAATACCCCTGGCAGTTTTCATATAAAGACGTGCCGGCGCAAAGAACACTTGAAGCCATGATGGATATCATGAAATTCTGGCTTGATAGAGGCTGCGACGGGTTCAGGGTTGATATGGCCGATTCTTTGGTTAAAGATGATGATAAAGATAAGTCGGGGACTTGCAGCTTGTGGAGGAAAGTGAGGGAAATGCTTGATAAAGAATATCCCGAAGCCGCTATGGTTTCTGAATGGAGCAATCCATGGCAGTCACTCAATTCTGCTCATTTCCACATGGATTTTTACCTTGATCATGGCGGAAACGGTTATAACACTCTGCTTCGCGACTATGAAACACCGGGTCCTGATAACAGCTATTTCAGGAAAGACGCAGACGGTGATATCGAGCGTTTCTTAAAGGATTTCCTTCCGAAGTACAATGATACAAAGAAGAACGGTTATATCAGCTTTTTTACATGTAACCATGATACCCCCAGAACCACACATACGCTTGGCGAGTCCGAAAGAAAGATCGCTTTTGCTACACTTATTACGATGCCGGGTGTACCCTTCATTTACTACGGAGATGAGATAGGAATTAACTATATAGCCGATATGCCTACTAAAGAAGGCGGATATACAAGGACCGGAACACGTACTCCGATGCAATGGACCGAATCGGTCAACAAGGGCTTTTCAAAGGCTGACAAGAATAAATTGTATCTTCCGATAGAAGAAAACGGACCTTCGGTAGAGAGTGAATCGGCCAGAAAGGATTCCCTTTACAATACGCTTAAGGAACTTCTGAAACTCAGAAACTCCGAGGAAGATCTTAAAGCCGATGCTGATTTTGCGGTAATTCTGGGCGAAAAAAATAAGCCTTTCATATATAAGAGAGGCAGTTTGACTATTGCAGTCAACCCAAAAGAAACAGCCGTTTCTGCCAAACTCGGAACTGATATAGGTACAAAGAAAACATTATTTTCCATTGGAGAAGGAACGTACGAAGACGGAACCGTAAAACTTGGTGCTCAGTCATTTGTTATCTTCAAATAAGTCGGGAAAAATGGTACAATGATTTACATATTTGAAAATCGCATAAGCGACGGGGAGATTGATAATGGAACACAATAGGGAATTGCAGGTAATACTTGATGTAGGAATAGCGCTTTCGGCAGAGCGTGACGTCAACAGACTGTTCAATCTGATCATTGCCAACAGTATGGCGATCACTAACTGCGATGCGGGAACACTCTATCTGCTTGAGGACAACGTTCTTAAGTTCAAGATAATGAAGACTCTTTCTTTGAATATCGACAAGGGAAGCAACGGTGAGACGATCGAGCTTCCTCCTGTAGATCTGAAGGAAGAAAACATTTGCGCATATTCAGCAATTTACGACAAAGCACTAAACATTGAGGACGTATATAACAGCGACCTTTTCGATTTTTCCGGTCCAAAGCGTTACGATAAACTTACCGGATACAGGACCCAATCGATGCTTGTTGTACCTCTTAGCGATCACGACGGCTCCAAAGTCGGAGTTTTGCAGCTTTTGAATGCTAAGGACAGCGAAGGCAATACAGTTGCTTTTTCGCAAAGCTATGAAAGAATAGTACTTGCACTTGCATCTCAGACGGCGATCGCGGTCTCAAATATGCGTTACCGCGAAGAATTAAAAGAGCAGATGTGGTCGTTCACGGAAGCAATGGCAGCCGCAATCGATGAAAGGACACCATACAACGCTTCACATACAAGGAACGTTGCCAAGTATTCGGGCAAGATCGCCGATTATATTACAAAACTTCACGATGAGGGCAAAGAAGAAAACTACTTCGACGAGCAAAGAAGAGAACAGCTTGTCATGGGAGCTTATCTTCATGATATAGGAAAGATTGCTGTTCCGCTTGAAGTCATGAACAAAGCTACAAGACTTAACGGCGGAGAAAGAGAGATCAAGACCCGTTTCGAGATATTCGATCTTAAGGCCGAAACATATCTTCTTTCAAACAAGATAAGTCGTGAAGAATACGACAAGATGATCGCCAAGACCGCTCATGCATATGATGTGGTGAAGCGTGTCAATGATGCGGGCTTTTTAAACGATGATATAAGAGCCGAACTCGAAGAGGTTCTTGCTTACGACTTTTTCGGCGATCCGTTCTTCAGAGAGATTGAAAAAGAATGCTTAAGAGTTGTTAAAGGAACACTTACGGCCGCAGAGCGAAAGATCATGGAAGATCATGTTGTGATCACTGAAAGGATTCTTTCAAAAGTTCATTTTAACAAGTATTTTGCAAATTCACCCAAGATTGCAGTCAAGCATCATGAGTGCCTTAACGGTAAAGGTTATCCTAAAGGTCTTACAGCCGAGGATCTTTCGCTTGATGACAGGATCATTGCCGTAGCGGATATATGCGATGCGCTGCTGGCGACCGACAGACCGTATAAAAAGCCGATCCCCAAAGAAAAGGCATTTGATATCATGCGCGGTATGGCAAGAGACGGTAATATCGACGGAAAACTTGTTGAATATCTGTATGATTGTATCGATGACTGATAAAAACGGTAATAAAAAAGGCAGAGCATATTGAACTCTGCCTTTGATTTTTGCTCTTATGATTCTTTTTTGAAAAGACCGGCGATGACATCGATGTACGAGATGTTTTCTTTGTACTGAGATTCAGCATTGAAAGAGTCGTCGCGCAGATGATTCTCGGTCAATGACTCGAGTGTAAGATCGAGCATCTTTACATAAGCGTCGGAATTGGGACCTTCGAAGCTTTCTGCCTCGGCGCGCGCATATACGGTGCCGATCGCATTGTCGTATTGAATCTTCTGGTCTTTGGTCGCAGCAACCGCTTCGGGGTGATTTTCATTTTTCATTGTGTTGATAAAGAAGAGCATGAACGGGTATGTTTTCATAGTCTGCATTTTTGCAAGCTCAACCATCTTTTTGATCTTGAAATAGTCGCGTTCCATAACGTCGATCGCCGAGGAAAGTTCAAGGGCAAAATACTTTGCGCTGTAGTCGGCAAGAAAAGAATAAACGCCTATCTTACTTTCAAAATAGTGGAAAAGGAGTCCTTTGCTGATGTGAGCCTCTTTAACGATCTCGTCGGTGCTGGCGTGAGAATATCCGTTCAGAGCGAAGATCTTTAAAGCAGCATTGATCATGCGGTCCTGTTTCTCTTTTTTCAGATCAAAAAACTTAGCATTCATGCGATAACTCCCTGATAGTTGACTGTGCGAGTCGGATTTCATGATAACATAGGCCTTTAAAAGTGTGCAATAGTTATTCGAGATTTCTTTAGATTTCTTTAGAGTTTTTTTATTTGATATTTGATCGAAATGGGTTATAATTACACTACACACGTAAGGTCGTGAATACTTAAGGCAGAGATCTTGCCGGAAGGAGTTAATATGGCTAAATTCGGAAAATCATTATTGGCACTTACGATAATCGGAGCCGCTGCTGCGGGAACGTACTATTATCTCAAAAAGCAGGACGGTAACGTACCTGCCGATATGGATGAGGATGACGATTTTGACAACTTCGATGCTGATGTTGAGGACGGAGCTGCATCCGCTAAAAAGCGCTCTTACGTAAATATCAATTTCAACACCGTTGAGGAAAAGGCAAAAGTTGCCGCTGAGAAAGCGGCCGATTTTGCATCAAAGGCAGCCGATTCGATCGGATCGTTCTTAAACCAGGCGGAAGGCAAGGTTGAAGAGTTCTTTGACGATCGTAAAAATGCCGCAAACGACGCTATGGCAGAAGCCAACGAAGCTGTTGCGAAAGCAGGCGAGGCTGTTGAAGACGCTGTTGAGGACGCCGTAGAGGAAGTTAAAGAAAATCTTGGCGAATGATCAGGAACTTGAGGGCTGTTCACGATAGTGAACAGCTCTTTTTTTACATATCAGTACAAAGAAAAATCCACCGACTTTCGTCGGTGGAATCGTTATTTTTTCATGGTATAAGGCGGATCCTGAGGGTAGCTTCCGCGAAGCTTTTGCATTCCTCTGCCGACCGCATCTTTGGAGTTTTTCCAATCCGCATCCCTGTTTTGGTATTCAAACTTTTCGATGAGCCACGAAATGTCTTCGAAAACACGCTCCATATTCGTTCTCATAAGTTCGAAAAGTTTGGGGTAGTATTCCTGCTTTTGTTTGTCGCTTAAGTGGATCTCGCCGTACTCAAGCAGATCTCCGAAGTGATGAAGACAAAAGCCCTTGCCTTCGAGCACCTTTTTGCGAAATTCCTCATCGTCTTTAAAGAGTATGAAGAAAGTATCCATGTATCTGTCGTATGTTTTGGCAAATTCGTTGCAGATGTAGCATGACTTGTCTCTTTCACGGGTCCACTTCGCCACAGGGTTTTTGGCTTCGCCGTCTTTTGAGAGTTTGTCTTTAAAAGAGATCTTTGCAGGAGAATATTTTTTAAAGACTTCGTTCATCTCACTTATCACTTTGCGGTAGTGAGTCTTTAATATCCATGCATTTCCGAGCGTGTTGCCGTAATTGTACATCTTGGTGATGTGTTCGCGACAAAAGCCTGCTCTGTCGGTCATGTCTCTTGTGTCCGATTCCATGTACGAAGCGGCCGATCCAAGGACATAATCCATAAGATCCTGCTCGATGTTTCGCTCGATGTGACAGAAAGGGCATTCGTCACCTGCGTTGACCGCATCATTAAGCGGTATCGTATAAAGTTTTTCTTTCATTGTCTGTCCTACTTCCAGATTAATTCACGCCAGTCTTCAATCTGCTTCTCGGTCATAAATCCGATAGATGTTCCTATGAAACCGATCTTGTAAGAAGCAAACAAAAGTGCGTTTCTTATTGATAAGGTCGAGTCACCGGTCTGATTGTAGTAGTGTAAGAAACACGAGAACAATGCATTACCCGCTCCGACCGTATTAATTATCTCATTGGTTTTTACGGGCTTATAACATACATAAGTGTCAAGCTTGCTTGAATAGAGCAAAACTCCGTCGGCACCCATACCGTAAATCAGTATTTCCACTTTGTATTTATCGACGATGTATTTGCAAAAATCGTAAGGATCGTCATCAATGTTGTCGTCGCTTAAGTAAAGAATGTCGGCGGCTTCAAGAAATTCCTCGTTGTATGTTTCGGTTCTGTATTTAAAGTTTCTGATGTTTACAGCGATCTTTTTGCCCGCTTCCATAGCCGCATGCAGCATGGGCTTACAGAAATTTGCGTTGGCGAGCACGACCAGATCTGCGCCGGGAAGAGCCTGTTTAAAGAGACTTAAGTCGTATTTTGTGTCTCTTAGGTTCTTGATATCTTCAAAGATCTGCTGATTTCGCTCCTTGTCGTAAAAAACAACGGCGGCGGGAGTGGCACTTGCTTTGGGAAGGATATAATCGGTATCAAGAAAAACTTCGCTTGAAGGCGGATTTACTATTTTCGGTGAATCGTATTTTCCGATCATCGTAAAGAAATCAACCTCATCGCCAAGCCATTTTAATGCGATCGCCTCGTTGTAAGCGTCGCCGCCTATGCCGGTGTGGATGCTGTTGAATATTTCGGTCACCGGCTGGTTTTTAACGGGTATTTTGTCTACCCTGACTATAGTTTCTTCCTGTAAAATGCCTGCAACAAGTATCTTACTCATGGTAACCTCCTAAAATCCTTCCAAACCGCCCCGTCAGAGTACTTTCTCACAATTTGTTACTTTATATCGTACCACAATTTTCAAAATAGTTCAATAAAAAGAAAAAATCGCTCAAAATGTCAGAAAAATTTGCGGTCATTAAGGGTGTTAAAAGGGACTCAAAATGTAGTAGAATGAATTTGTACGGATGAGAGTCAGATTTTATCTGATAAGCAGGCATTTGTTACAGTTTTCTGTGAGGTTTAAATGGCACTTTCGTTTATTTACGGCGCTGCCGGTTCGGGGAAAAGTACATATGTGCAGGAATTGCTGATCGAACGATCAAAGGCGGATATGTCGCGCAATTTCTTTCTTATCGTGCCGGATCAGTTTTCGATGCAGGCACAGGCAGATATCGTTGCAAGATCGGGGAGCGAAGGAATATTGAACATCGATGTTCTTTCTTTTTCCCGTTTTGCATACAGAATATTCGAGGAGACGGGAAGACCCGGGGAAACGGTGCTCGACGACACGGGAAAGAGTCTTGTGTTAAGGCATGTGGCTTCAAAAGTGGCCGACGATATGCCTTACATCGGTAAAAACCTTAATAAGACCGGCTATATACACGAGATCAAATCTTCAATCTCCGAGTTCATGCAATACGGTGTGAGCGTTAAAGACCTTGAAAAGATCAAAGAAAAAGGTCGAGGCAATCTGTTTTTGGGCAAAATAAACGACCTTACCGTTATTTACGATGCTTTTCTGAAGTTCAACGAAGGCAGATATATAACGGGTGAAGAACAGCTCGATCTTCTGATAAAAAAACTTGATCTTAGCAATATCGCCAAAGATGCGGTGTTTGTTTTTGACGGATTTACGGGATTTACACCTGTACAGGAAAGAGTTATCCTTAAGCTTCTTTCCATCGCCAAAGAAGTTTACATAACATTAACGGTATCCGAACCCGAAACGCTTTTTGATAACGGAGGACCCGAGAAACTGTTCCATCTTTCGCAGGAAGCCGCGAGCCGTCTTATTAACTTAAGCAACGGCAAAGCACCGCGCGAAACGGATGTCGATCTTAACGCCGCCCATCCTGTACCGCCCAGATTTAAGAACAGTCCGGCCCTTTCGCATCTTGAGAGAAATCTTTTCAGATACCCTTATAAGATATTTGACGGGCACGCCGATGAGATTGAAATGTTTGCCGCTGAGAGCATACGCGCAGAGGTCGACGCAATCTGTATCCGTATTCAGGATCTGATAAGAGAACGCGGATATGCGTACAGAGACATAGCTATCGTCTGCGGAAGTTTGGACAGTTATTCGGATATCTTAAAAAGGCGTTTCGAGGAACTTAACATCCCCTCGTTTATCGATAAGACCCGCGGTATCAGACTCAATCCTTTTACCGAATATTTAAAGAGTGCGATGAAGATAATAACGGGCAATTATGCGTACGATGCGGTGTTCCATTTCTTAAGGACCGGATTTACCGAATTTGAGCAGGAAAAGGTCGATCGATTCGATAACTACGTAAAAAGCCTCAACATAAGAGGCAAGAGCGCATATCACAAAGATTTCACACATATTCAGCGCGGTATGAAGAACAAGGATCGCGCGCTCCTTGATGTCGAAGAATATAACGCTATAAGAGTAAGGCTCACAGACAAACTGTCAAGCCTGGAGAAGCCTGCGAAGACGGCAAAAGATCATGTGAGCAACCTTTACGAGTTCATAAAGAACAACGATTCGTATGAAAGACTTCGCTCGATGGAAGATAAATTTGAGGCTGAGGGAGATCTTGCAAAAGCGCGTGAATACGGCCAGGTTTACAGGCTTATCATGGATCTTCTCGATACGATCGTTTCGCTTGTGGGCGATATCGAGATGTCACTTGATGAGTTTTACAAAATATTCGATGCGGGTGTTACGGAGATAACGGTCGGGACAATCCCTCAGAGCGTTGACAGGATAGTGGTCGGAGACATTGAGCGTACGCGTCTTACGGAAGTAAAGGTGCTCTTTTTTGCCGGAGTAAATGAGGGAAACATACCCAAAGACACAAAGCGCAACGGTATACTTTCCGAACTTGACAGAGAGGTCTTTAAAGAGAACGGTTATGAACTGGCGGCATCTTCAAGAGATGAGATGTACAAGCAAAAACTCTATCTTTACTTAAACATGTGTAAACCGTCGGATAAGCTCATTTTGTCGTATTCGGGAAGCGACAGGGAAGGCAGATCGCTTAAGCCTTCGTACCTTTGCGGCATCATGAAGCATATGTATCCGAGTGTTTGTGTTTCGTACGAAAGAGATGTGCCGGACGTATCGAGGATCACATCGCTTAAAGACAGTTACAGACATTTTGCGGGTCTACTGAGAAAACTGTCTTCGGGAACCGCAGGCGAAGACGAAGAAAAACTTGCGAAAGCCCTTTACAGCGTATACAGACAAAACGGGAAAGACGATTTTTACAGGACACTTACCGATGCGGCGTTTTATGAGTATGTCGCAACGCCTTTGTCCCGAGAGATCATAGATAAGATTTACGGGCAGATCATTGAGTCGAGCGTAAGCCGTATGGAACTGTTCGCAAAATGTGCCTATGCCCATTTCCTTCGATACGGCATGGATCTTAACGGCGCTGCGGATGCGGATTTTAACGCGATCGATCTTGGAAACGTTTACCACGGTGTACTCGATCTTTTCGCTCATAAACTCACGCTGAACAACATTACCTGGAAGACGCTTACCCAAGAAGACACGAAGCGGCTTTTGGACGAATCGATCGAAGAGTATGTTTCCGATTACGAGCAGGGAATGCTTAAGGACGACGCAAGAAGAGAATATACGGTTGTCAAGATAAAAAAGATCATGGAACGTACGATAGATACGTTAAAGTTCCAGATAAACAGGGGCAAGTTCACTCCTTCAGGACATGAAGTATCCTTTAGACGTGAGATTGAGATAGACGATTCTACGAAGCTCATTCTGCGCGGAAAGGTTGACAGAGTGGACCTTTGCAAAGACGACGAAAACATTTACGTACGTATAGTGGATTATAAATCAAGTACTCATGATGTCGATATTTCCGGGGTTTATTTCGGACTTGAACAGCAGCTCGAAGTATATATGCGTGAGATATTGCTTAACGAGCAGAAAAAACATCCCGGAATGAATATAGTTCCGTCGGCTCTTTTATACTACAGGCTCGACAATCCGATAGTGGATTTCGATTCAAATGATATTGAGAAGGATATCCGTAAAGCTCTTTCAATGAAGGGCGTTCTTTTGGCCGAAAAAGAAAACCTTATACTTAATGATGAATCCGTGATGGAAGAAAATATCGTCGTGCCCGCCAAGATAAAAAAGGACGGAATAGACAATACGGCCGGGTCGATGCTTTCAAAAACAGAGATCGAGAATCTTTTAAATTATACAGATCGAATGGTAAAAAGGATCGGAAAAAGAGTGTTTGACGGAGATATTTCGGTTTCGCCGTTTACAAACGATAAGTTTGAGGCGTGCGGACAGTGCGAGTATTGCTCGGTCTGTCCTTACGATGATAAAACAGACGGTTTTGAAGCCCGATCGGACAAAGGCTTTAGCCCCGAGGAATTAAGACAGAATGTATGCGGAGGAGGAGAAGATGGCGATTACGTTTTCTGAAGATCAGTTAAAAGTCATAAAGTCGCGCGATAAGAATCTTCTCGTATCCGCAGCTGCGGGTTCGGGAAAGACTTCGGTTCTGGTCGAGCGAATAATAAGGCGAATAACCGATCCGGTTTCGCCGATCGATATCGACCGCATACTTGTTGTTACGTTTACTCACGCCGCGGCAGCGGAGATGAAAGAAAAGATCATCGACGCTCTGGAGGCCGAACTATTCAAGCATCCCGACAATTCGCGCCTTGTGCGCCAGTCAACGCTCATTCACAATGCGGAGATCACCACTATAGACAGTTTCTGTCTTGATGTGTTAAAAGAGAACTTTCACAGCATAAACGTTGACCCTTCGTTCCGTGTTGCAAATACCGGAGAGATAAAACTTCTTAAAGAAGATGCCTTAAGTGCCGTGCTTGACAGAGCGTACGAAGAAAAAGATCCCGATTTTTACAATCTTATAGATTGTTACGTAAAAAAAGACAAAGATTCAAACATAGAAGAGAGCATACTTAAACTCTACGAATTTGCGATGAGTTATCCCTGGCCGGAGAAATGGCTTAACGATAACAGAAACGATTATTTCTTTGACGATATTGAAAGTTTCAAGAACTCGGATCTTTTAAAGCGCGTGGACGAGAGGATACTTCATGAACTCTCCGCTTTAAAACCGATGCTTGATAAGGCATATGATATCTGTACACTTCCGGCCGGCCCCAATCTTTTTATTCCGACTGTTGAGGGCTATCTCAATGATCTTGAGTGCTTTATCGATACCTTTAAAGAGGGCGGAAGAGATGCCTTACAGGATGTGATAAGAGATTACAAGGCACCGCTTCTTACCACTAAGAAAAGCGATGCGGATAAAGCACTTTCGGACAGCGTCCGCAGGATAAGAGGCGATTTCAACGATTCATTAAAGGATCTGCGTTCGAAATATCTTACCGCGCCGATCGAAGAAGAATACGAAAGTATGCTTATAGCCGGTAAAAATGTTTCTATGCTCACAAAGCTCACACTTGATTTCAAGGCCGAATTTGAAGCTTTAAAGAGAGATCGGGGAGTGATAGATTTTTCGGACATGGAGCATATGGCCGTAGATATTCTCATAAAGGATTATGAGGATATGGATCACTATACGGTCACAGATGTGGCAAAAGAGTATCAAAAACGTTTTGACGAAGTCATGATCGACGAATATCAGGACTCGAACCTCGTTCAGGAGATCATTTTGGCAGCAGTGTCACATCAGGGGACGGATATGTCACAAAACCGTTTCATGGTAGGTGACGTCAAGCAGAGCATTTATCGTTTCCGTCTCGCGAGACCGCAGATATTCATGCACAGAGAGTCCGGTTACAATATGACACCCGATTCATGTGAGGTGATCCATCTTAAAGAGAATTACCGAAGCCGCACGGAAGTGGTCGACAGTGTAAATGCGATCTTTGAAGAGATCATGAATCCGGAACTCGGGGGTATTCCTTACACCGAAAACGAGCGTCTTTACGCTAAGGCAGACTATCCGAATACAGTTAATGACAATACATCAAAGCTCATCCTCACCGATACGGGCAAAAAGGTAAAGAAATACGTTAAAGAGATGGAGTGCGCATGTCTTGCGGACATCGTTGAAAAGCTCATAGCTTCAAAACGTGAGATATACGATAAAAAAGAAAAGATAATGCGGCCTGTCAGATACAAAGACATTGCTGTTTTGTTAAGAGCGCCCTCGAACTGGCGCAAAGATATCGGAACCTCGTTTGACAATAAGGGGATTCCGTTCTTTGTCGAAGGAATGGGAAAGTTCTACGAGGCAAAAGAGATACAGGATATTATCAATTTTCTTCGAATAGTAGACAATCCCTTAAACGACATAGCATTGTTCGGTGCGTTTACTTCATTTTTCGGAAAAGGTGACAACTCACTCGCAGCGCTCGTAAAAGGTGAGGCAGAAGAAAACGAATACTATCTTTACGAGAAGATGAAAGGCTTTAACGCCCGTCATCCCGAGAACAAGATCGTAAGTGATTTCCTTGCGCTCCTTGACAGATACAGAAAACTGAGTGTTTATACGCCGATAAGTGAGCTCATCACCCATCTTGTGACCGAGTCGGGATTTTTGCTCTATAACGGAGCAAAAACCGCGGGAAAGCAAAAAGAAGCAAACATCGAGCTTTTGATCAAGAAAGCTTCAGATTTTTCAACGACCAGCTTTTTTGGTATATTCCATTTTCTCAGATACATTGAGCTGATGGAAAAAGCCGAAGCGGTCGATGAAGGAGAAGCGAGCATTGTTGACGAGAATGCCGATATAGTGCGTATCATGAGCATTCATAAGAGCAAAGGTCTCGAATTTCCGATATGCATAGTGATGGCGTTGGAAGATTCGTTTAACAGAAAAGACAGATCGGATTATTTTCTTGCGGATATCGATGAAGGCATAGGAGCGATGGCGATCGATCCCGTTAAGCGTACAAAGCGCATGACTCTTAAAAGGCAGCTTATAGCAGATAAGATATCCGATGAGTCGCTTGGTGAGGACATAAGAGTTTTGTACGTTGCCCTCACAAGAGCAAGAGACAATCTTATCATGCTCTCAAGCGTGAAAGATTCGGATAAGTTTTTCGAATCTGTAGGCGGAAAACAAGGCTCATACCTTGATCTTATCAAAGATCCCGTACTTTCGAACCGCCGCTTCTTTTCGGTTGAGGTCGTAAACGGCATCGATTCGGACAGTGTTGCGTTAAAGAATTCTTTCGACAAAAAGAGCATCCGGAACGATCTCGAAAACGGCTATGCCGACGAGGGGCTTAAAGAGGAAATTCTGGATATACTTAACTTTGAATATCCGCACAAAGAACTGGAAGGTCTTTACATTAAGACGACCGTTTCGAATCTTAAGATGGCGGCTATGGAAGAAGTCCAGGGTGAGACCGAGGAACTTTTCAAAGAGCGAGAAAGAAAAGAATATATTCCTTTGTTTGCAGGCGGCGTAAGACATATATCCGGTACCGACAGAGGAAGCGCTTATCACGCACTCCTCGCGCTCATCGATTTCACAAAGGAACCCTCCGAAAAGGAATGGAAGGATCAGTTTGAAAAAGCGATCCTTCAGGGTGTCACCACTAAAGAAGAGCTTTCTTTGGTCAATACGGACAAACTTTTGATGTTTGCGAAGACAGACATGGCGCATCGTATGCACAAAGCGGCGCTTAATGGCAAACTCTTTAAAGAGCAGCCGTTTGTGATGGGAGTTAATGCCAAGCGGTTAAAAGAAACCTTCCCTCAAGACGAGAACGTTCTCATCCAGGGCGTTATTGACGTGTTCTTCGAGGAGGATGACGGCATAGTGGTCCTTGACTACAAGACAGACAACGTATCGAGCGAAAATGAGCTTGTTGATCGTTACAGAGCACAGCTGGACTATTACGCAGAGGCGCTCACAAAGCTTAAAGGAAAGAGTGTAACTCAAAAAGTGCTATATTCGTTTGGACTTAATAAAAATATTGTGATAGAATGATTCTGTATGTTAGGAGAGGATGAGCCTTCGGGCACTCATGAGTTATGAATGGTAAAGTAGGAATAATATTGGAAGGCGGAGCTATGCGTAGCATCTTTACCGCCGGAATCCTTGATTATTTCTTGGATAAGCAGATCGATATCCCGAATGTTTTGGCCGTTTCGGCGGGAGCATACGCGGGTATGAATTATGTATCCGGCCAGAAGGGCAGGATAATGGATTCGGTCGTGGAACCTTTAAGGAACGAGCAGCTTCTCGGATTGAAGGTCTGGCTTAAAACGGGAGATTTCTTTAATATGGATCTTCTGTTTAATCGTATCCCCCGAGAGGAAAGCCCTTTTGATTTTGAGGCATTTCAAAATTCGGGAAAGAGATTTTTGACAAGCGTCATCAACTGCAACACCGGTGAGGCTACGTACTATGACAAATTTAAGGATCTTGACGAATTTCTTCACATCATCCGTGTGGGTAATTCGCTTCCGCTTCTTGCAAAGGTCGGTTACATTGACGGTCAGCCCATGATGGACGGCGGTATGGCTGATGCCATTCCCGTAAGGAAGGCACTCGAAGAAGGCTGGGACAAGATCATCGTTGTTTTCACAAGGGAAGCAACTTACAGAAAAGCCGCAAAAGGCGATATATACAATTCCAAGTGGGTCAAACTTTTCTATCACAAATACAAGGGACTTTTAAAGGCCATCGATGTTCGTCCCGGTCTTTACAACGATTCCATCGAACTTCTCAATAAGCTCGAAAAAGAAGGAAGAGCATTTGTGTTCAGACCCGAAGGCATCAAGCTTACCAACAAGGAAAGCAATCCCGATGTTTTAAGGGAATACTATAAAGTCGGTTACGAGTATGCCGATAGGAGATACGAAGAATTCATGGCATTTCTTAATGCTTAAAAGGATCAAAAATGAGTAAAGTTCGTTTTCTTTTTGCATTGTGGGCATCAAAACTGTCGATTCCGGTAATGAAACTTACCGGGCATAATGCTACCAACTATCCCGGACAGATAGCTATAAATATCTGTCCGGATTTTTTGAAATATATAGGTAAACCCGAGCATATCATCTCTGTTACGGGTACGAACGGAAAGACCACGGTCAACAATATGATCGCCGACATGTTCGAAGCGTCCGGAAAAAAGATACTTTCCAATCGCGCAGGTTCAAACACCAGAACCGGCATTACGACGGCGCTCATTAAAGGAGCGAATCTTGCGGGGAAGGCAAAGTTCGATACGGCGGTATTTGAGACCGACGAGCGAAGCGCTTTAAGGATATTCCCGTTTGTAAAGCCCGAATATATTCTTATCACGAATCTTTTCAGGGATTCCATAATGCGTAACGGGCATCCCGAGTTCATAAGCAGCATTCTGACAAAGAACATTCCGGCAACGTCAAAGCTCATACTTAACGGTGACGATCTTATCTCGTGTCTTACTGCACCCGACAACAAGCGCGTTTATTTCGGTATCGACAAGCTTGATACGGATCTTACGGAATGCATCAATCTTATAAACGATATACGTATATGCCCGAAATGCCAGGGAAAACTTGAGTACGATTATTTAAGATACCATCATATCGGGCGTGCGCATTGCGTTGATTGCGGTTTTTCATCTCCCGAGTACGATTATCACGGATTTAACATCGATCACGAAGGTCACACCGTAACGATCGCCGACAAAAACGGAAGCGGCGTGTACGAGATTGTAAACGACAGTATTTTTAACATCTACAACATGGTTTCGATCGTCGCACTCTTCAGAGAGATGGGCTATTCGCACGATCAGCTTGCGGAATATATGAAAAAAGCCAAAGTGGTCGAATCAAGGTATAAACTGGTAGAAGAAAACGGTGTAAAGATAATCACACAGCTTGCAAAAGAAAAGAATGCACTCGCTATCTCAAGAGCGTTCGATTATGTCAGAGAGCTTCCGGGTGAAAAGACCGTAATGCTCATGATGAACTGCTTATATGACGAACAGCATTGGTCGGAGAATACCTGCTGGATGTACGACTGCGATTTTGAATTTTTGAACGACGACCTTGTTAAAGAGATCGTGGTCTCGGGCCCCAGAGCAAGAGATTACAGGCTCAGACTCCTCTTTGCCGGAGTCGACGATTCGAAGATCAAAGTCTGTATGGACGAGCTCGACGGAGCACGCACGATATCGCTCATTAAAGGCGGAAGCGTTTGCGTATTCCACGGAGTCGATTCCTTTGACATCACACAGGAAGTCAGAAAAGTGCTCGTAGAAAGAGCGGGAAAGTTATCATAGAAAAGGATCGATATGAAAGTTGAAGTATTGTTTCCCGAGGTTTGCAACCTTTACGGGGACCTTATGAATGTTGAATATTTGAAGCGTTCGGCCGGCGGTTTCGACGTTATCGAGACGTCGCTTAAGTCAGAGCCGTATTTTGCATCAAACGACGATGTTTCTTTGATCTATATGGGAACCATGACGGAAAGCGCACAGGAACTCGTGCTTAAAGCTTTAAGACCGTACAAAGAACGCATTGAAAGCCTCATAGACGCAGGAAAGATATTCCTTATCACAGGTAACGCCCTTGAAATATTCGGCGAATATATCGAAAACGAGGACGGTTCAAGGATAGAGTGTCTGGGCATTTTTAAGACGCATGCCGTCAGAAAGATGCTTGAGCGATACAATTCGCTTTATGTCGGAAAATTTGCCGAAGATATGGATATCGTGGGATTTAAAAGCCAGTTCACACATTCCTACGGCGAGTTTGACGAACTTTTCAAGACCGTAAGAGGTGACGGATTAAATCCCGATACAAAGTCCGAAGGTATAAAGAAAAACAATTTCTTTGCCACCTACATCATCGGGCCGATACTTGTGCTCAATCCGCCGTTCACGGTATTCTTACTGAGACTGATGGGTCTTGAAAATAAAACGGCCGCTTACGAAGAAGCGGCCATGGATGTATATAATCATCGACTTGAAGAATTCATGCAGCCTACAAGGGGCTTGACTTATTAGGAATCGCAAATTTGTAAGCAAATTTGCGACAGAAACTCAAAGTTTTAATTGAGTTTCTTCACGAAGTGTTCCGCAACTGCTTTGGTGTCTCACAAAGCAGTTGATACCGATATCACCAGCAGCATTCCTTCCGAAACGGAGATTGCTGCTTTTTCTTTTTGCAGTCTGTTGCTGAGTCCGAGCGGAAAAGAATTGTTTAACGTGATATCGTCCGCGTCGTATTCGCTGCCTTTTATCGATACATTTTTGCACTCGTCTGTCAGAGCAAAGAGAGAAAAAGTATCGCCCGGCTTTCCGGTAAGGATCTTTTCTTCATTTGAAATTACTGTGATCGTTTCCTTATCACTTATGATCGTGGCGTTAGCACCCTGCTCTTTGGCGTAAACGAGCGCCTGGATGTTTGCAAGAAGATGATCGGTCCGACCGCCCAGAGCGCATGTTATCACGATATCGTCAAAGCCTTTGCTTATGGCGTGTTTTATCGCCAGCACGGTATCGCTGTCGTCCTTCTTGGAAGGATAGACTATTGGTAAAAAACCTTCCGCTTTGACTTTTTCAATATCGTAAGAGTCAAAGTCTCCGAGCACGACATCGGGTGTTATGTTCATTTTCTTTGCATGTTCAAAACCAAGATCACAGGCAATCACACGGTCATAGGAAAGATCTGAGGGAAGATCGTTGTAATCGCCGCCTGTGATGATAAGGCAGGTGCTCATATAAGCTTATTGTTCCTCTTTCTTTTTTGAAGATACGACAAACAGAATTGCCGCAACGACAATTGCGATCGCACTTACTGCAATTATAACGCCCCAGCTTACATTTGCTAAGCCGGTAATGTCAAATTCTCCGGTCTCTTCGTTTTGAAGGAAAGCAAAAACGGTTCGTACATCAAACACCAAAGCGGCGCTTAACAACAATCCGCCAATCCATTTGAGAACGGGAAGTTTTTCTTTCTCACTCTTTTTAATGCTTGTGATCTGATCGTTTCTGAAATCGATCATCGAACCTACATAGTAAGCAAGCACTGCGGTTACTATTGTTTCGGGGATCATGTATGTGGCATTGTATCCAAAAGAGTAGATAAGAGCGGCATTTGTGGGGATCGAAAGACCTGCCCATACGGTCGCACCGGAGATAACGTGGCACGCGTATCTTAAAATACATACAAAGATCGTTCCGAGAAGCAATGCATTTGCCTGCGAAGGGAGTTTTCTGAACACACCGCCGAGACCGATCACCATAAATGCGATTATGTAGTCGAGCATGATTACGGCGATAACAGACTGCCAGGTCGAAACATATGAAAGTGTGTTAAGTCCGAGTAACTGCTGGATGAT
>JAEEGI010013627.1_pt1 | contig 17222 bp, 15 predicted proteins | sample 8958751 | NCBI WGS metagenome assembly JAEEGI01 (sample SAMN16246545, study PRJNA631951) | gut metagenome | biome: gut microbiome; feature: rumen; material: KS-attached | host: Bos | place: Iran: Karaj | collected 2018-10
AGAACATAGAGTGCTTTTTCCATATGCTCAAAGTTATAATCGATGAGATTGGAAATGGTCTGTGATCGCTGATTAGCCATCGCTTCCAGGTAGAAAGAACTGACCGCGGATACGGCCTCATCAGTCATCGTGATAGTTTTTCTCGAAGCCCAAAATGAGCTGAGTCCAAGCACGAGCATGACTGCTATGCTGCCGATTATAATTATGGTTACCAGTTGTTTATTGGCGTTGTTGCCGTTATTCTTCTTTTCACCGCTCATAATACTTCTCCATAGAGCAGCTCAAGCATACCGGCCGCATCTTCCTGATAAATTATTGTTGTTATCTCATCCGTTTTTTCGGGGTACAAATCGCCCGGAAGATTACCGTCAGCTATCTTGACAGCAACCTGAATGGTATCGAAACCGATCGAATAACAGTCCTGAACTCCCAGACAATATATCACGCCTTCTTTTAAATATTCGAGCGCTTCTTTGTCATGGTCCATTCCGACGATTACCGTATTGCTTCCCTTCTCAGTTATGGCTCTGGCAGCCCCAACGGGATTACTCATATTGCAGCAGATTATTCCGTCAAGCTCGGGATACTCATCAATTATTCCAAGAGTAAGGTTATACGCATTGTCGATTGAATCATTATCGTACTCCACAGCAACTATTTCCATATCGGAATACTTGTCGATAACGTCTTTTGCACCTCTTGCTCGATCTTCGTGACAGGGCGCGCCTTCGCTTCCTACCAATATAGCAACAGTGCCTTTATATCCCAACTTTTTGCACAAAGCTTCCGTCAAATCGGCGCCATCCTCGTAATTGTGAGTATTGCCTACATACGCAATTCTCTTGCAATCATCCGAAGCATCGGAGCTCGAAAAAGTCATTACTTTTATATTTTCATCCATCAATTCGTCAAGGAAGGGAGATATAATCTCTTCGTCAGCCACATCGACGCCGATTACATCATAGTCACCTTCTTTTGCCTTAAGAAGTCTTTTTTTCTGATCTTCTGCGGATACCATATCAGGAGCCATATACTCATAAGTCACCGATATGCCTCGATCCAGATACTGTCTCTGCGCTTCCTCCATGCCAAGTGCTACCGCGTCCCACCATGGATGTACAATCTTATAGGTGAAATAAAAGCTGTAGCTGTCTTTCTTGGGAACATAATCATCCAGTTCATGTTCAAAATCAACAGCACCGACAACCGCGTTAATATCCTTATTCTCATTAATATTATCCCCGGGATTCATATCATCGGGCAGTTTTTCACCCGATCCGGTCTGACATCCCATTGAATATGCAAGAAGGACAAATAACATGGTCAGAGAGACCGCGGTTTTGCCCATTCTTTTCATATCGATAATCATTAACAATCGCTCCCTTCATTTTATATTTTCTCCAAAAATCCTCATCTTATTTTTTCGACAAAAGTTCCCGAATTGTTAACCCTAGTTTGATATAATATTCCTGTATATTCATATTGTACACCCTTTTGTAAACAAAAATAAGGCCACCGCCACTCATGAAAGCATGATGTCGATGACCTTATTTTATTGTCGCCGCTTCGCGGTTTATATGCTTATTGTACCAGGCTCGTTACTCGCTCTTACTCAGCAACCTTAACAACAGTCTCAAGATACTTAACAACTGCATGTGCCAAACCTGCCTGGAAGAGGTAAGGTCTGCCGTAGTTCTCTTCATATACGGATATCATAGAACTGTCTAATCCATAGTAATCAAGTACATCTATAACATCCTGCTCTGTAACAGTAAGGCCTGCGTCCTCATATATAGCCTGATAGAGTAAGAATGCATCTGCGTTCTGCATAGCTTTGTTGGAAAGTGATGCTTCGTATTCTTTCTTGCTAAGTCCTGTGTAGTTCTCGAATGTAAGAGCTGCACCGGGATTGGTCTTTTGTGTTTCGAAGTTCTTAAGATCTGTATTCTTGAACTGTCCCTTGAGAATCTTCATGTACTTCTTGGGATATGTCTTGGTATTGTAGTTATCCTTCAAAGCCTTGGAGATTGCAGAGTAAAGCTTCTGCTCGTAAGTTGTATCTCTGTAGTAATCAGTGTATTCCTTAGTAGTGGAACCGATGTCAGGGAAGTTGGTCTTTACGAATTCATCATTGAATACTGCGGGCTCAGAAACATAGTTAACTGTGATAGTGAACACTGCATCTTTGCCACCGAGTTCTTCACTGTATCCTTCAGGGAAAGTTACATTGATATCAAAAGTCTCGCCAACCTTATGTCCCTTAACCTGATCTTCGAATCCGGGAATATATCTTCCTGAACCGATTGTAAGTTCTGTACCTGCACCGTTGGTTGAACCACCGTTAAAAGGTACACCATCAACTTTTCCTACATAATCAAGATTGATCGAATCACCATCTTTGATTACTCTGGTAACATCCTTATTCTGTGTAGGATATGCTTCACAAAGAGCATCGATGTGTTGCTGTATTGCTTCATCTGTAACTTCAACATCGCTCTTAGCGACTACCATATTCTTATAGTCAAAAAGGTCTACGCAATCGAGAGCTTTAACTCCTGTTATTGTACCGTCTTCATTAAGTCCTGCACTGAAGTCATCAACTGCAGGTGTCTCAATAACGACACTGGTTGCTACTGCCCAAGCAATAATGCCTACGATTATTGCACCGAATACTCCTGTAACAATCCACTTGGCTGTGTTACCTGTACCGGCTTTTCTCATAGCCATCTCTCGATTTCTTTTTTGTGCTTCACGTCTTTCGTCTGCCATCTTACCCTCCGGTTATTTATTCTCAGCATACATGCGCTCGTCTTCCTCACGCAATTCTTTTCTCTTGATCTTACCGCCGAGAGTCTTGGGAAGTTCCTTAACATACTCTACGATACGGGGATACTTATAAGGTGCAGTTGCATGCTTAACATGATTCTGCAATTCCTTGGTAAGTTCTTCGGAAGGAGTATAACCTTCTGCAAGAACGATTCTAGCCTTAACAACCTGACCTCTGATAGGATCGGGAGCAGCTGTGATAGCACACTCAACTACCGCAGGATGCTCGATTAGAGCACTTTCTACTTCGAACGGTCCGATACGATATCCTGAACACTTGATAACGTCATCGTGACGGCCTACGAACCAGTAGTAACCTTCGTTATCACGCCAAGCAACATCCTTTAAGTTGTAGTTGCCTGAGCCCAATGCTTCGTCAGTAAGTTCCTTGTCTCTATAGTAACCAACAAATAATCCGATAGGAGGATTGTTGAGTACGTCACAGATTACTATCTCGCCTTCTTCACCGTTCTCACACTCTTCGCCATCTTTATTCATAAGTCGTAAATCATAGATAGGTGAAGGCTTGCCGAGTGTACCGGGCTTACTCTCAAACCACTCAAAGTTAGCGATTAATACTGTACCTTCTGTCTGACCAAAGCCGGATGCAATCTTTTTACCTGTTAACTCTTCCCAACGGTTGAATACCTCGGGGTTAAGTGCTTCACCTGCTGTTGCCCAATGTTCAACGCTTGAGAGATCATAATCTTCAACTTTTTCCTGAAGCATGAATCTGTACATTGTGGGCGGTGCACAGAATGTAGTTAACTTATACTGCTGAATCTTAGCAAGCAAATTGTTGGCATGGAATTTATCCATATCGTAGCAAAAGATTGTAGCGCCGCAGATCCACTGTCCGTAGATCTTGCCCCAACCAAACTTTGCCCATCCGGAATCGGATACTGACATATGAAGCTTGTTCTCCTGAACTCTCTGCCAATAATGTGCTGTAACGATATGTCCTAAAGGATGGAAGTAGTTATGACATACCATCTTAGGCATACCTGTGGTACCTGATGTGAAATATATCTGCATAAGGTCAGTACCAACAGTTCTCTGATCGTCTGTGGGACGCTCAAATGTGTCGGGATATTTTGCTATCTCGGCGTTGTAGTTAATCCAACCTTCTCTTTCCTTATTATCAACGATGAATACGTTCTCGATGCAAGGTGCCTCGGGACGAGCAAGTTCCATCTGCTCCAATACATACTCATCATCAACACATACGAATGCTTTTATTGATGCTGCATTCGCACGGTATGCTATATCTTTTTTTGTTAACTGAAGTGTACCCGGAACGATAATAACACCGAGTTTCATAAGACCGACTGCTGTAATCCAATATTCCCAACGTCTTCTTAAAATGAGCATTACTACATCGCCCTTTTTAAGACCCTTGGCCTTGAACATATTAGCAACCTGATTGGACATCTTGGATATGTCCGTAAATGTGAATGTCTTTTCTTCGTCGTGGTCATTGCACCAAAGAAGTGCTCTCTTATCAGGCTCTTCCTTAGCCCACGCGTCAACTATATCATATGCGAAGTTGAAGTCCGCCGGAGCATCAACTCTATAGTTCTCCTTAAAATCTTCGTAAGAATCAAAATCAATTCTCGGTAAAAATCTCTCTAACATTTTTTCTCTCCGTTTCCTTATTCCGCAATCATGGTCAGGAACGTAGCGGGCGTACTACCGCCGCATCTTTGTCCGTGAGGGTAATTGGGATTAAAATAAATACTGTCGCCTTTTTCCAAAACTAATTCCTTGTCACCGAAGGTGACGACGACTGTACCTTCCAATACGAGATTGAATTCTTCCCCCCTGTGTGTAACCAAGTCCGCAGGTTTGTCGGACGGATCGAGTGTAACTATAAAGGGCTGCATAAGTGTGTTGGCATAATGATATGCAAGATCCTTGAATTCGTATCCGGGATATCTGTCTGCCTTAGCGCCCTGTCCGGCACGAACAACCTGGTATGTATTAAGCTTGGCAGAGACGCCTGTAAGAATCTCTGATAAGTCAACCTTATACATCTTGGAAAGCTGGAAAATAGTATTGATGGGGATGTCTTTTCCTGTCTTCTCGTATTCTCTGTAAGTCTCGACATCTACACCCACTCGTGCTGCCACTTCTTCTTCCGTAAAATCGCAAATCTCACGAAGTTCTTTGATTCTCATGGCTATTTCTCTGATTTCATCCATATTGTACGCACCTTTCTTAAAAAATGACAGTACACGCCACAATAATTTTATGGCGTGTCTATAGTTTAAAACGCAGGGGAAAATATCCCCCGTGCTTTGTTTTATTGGCGCTTCCCGCACGCTTTAAAAAACATGCGGGTGCGCTTTTTATTTTGATAATTATGCATTAAGACCGATTTCGATTGCCTTTAAGTTAAGTTCGATCATTGCAGCCTTCTTGGCGGGAATGACTTTCTTAACGGCATCGTTGATTACGTCTTTGTTGAGGAAGCCGATTTCTTTGAACATCTTTCCTACAAGGATGATGATTGCACAGCTCTTCATATTGTTTTCGTCGGCAATCTTGGTAGCGTCGATGTAGAATACTTTAACATCGTCTCTTTCAACTTTGATGTCTACCATTGAGCTGTCAACGAGAATCATTCCTCCGGGAACTACCGCATTTACGAATTTCTCAAGTGAAGGACGGTTCATTGCAACAAGCACGTCGGGTGCCGTTACAAGAGGAGAACCGATGGGATCGTCACTGATAACTACGCTGCAGTTACATGTACCGCCACGCATTTCGGGTCCGTATGAAGGAAGCCATGAAAGGTTCTTTCCGTCAAGAAGTCCCGAGTAAGCGAGGGTTTTTCCGCCAAACAAAATGCCCTGTCCGCCGAATCCTGCAAGTAAAACATTAAGTGTACTCATTACTTATCCCCTCCTTCTTCTGCGGTTACGTCTTTATATACTCCGAGAGGATAATAAGGAAGCATATTGTCTCTTAACCAGTTGATGGCTTCCTTGGGAGAAAGACCCCAGTTGGTAGGACAAGTGGAAACTACTTCGATAATGGAGTAACCTCTCTTGTTGATCTGGTTTTCAAAGCCCTTCTTGATGGCTTTCTTTGCTTCTCTGACATGAGCTACGGAATCAACTGTTACACGCTGTGCAAGAGCCGTTCCGGAAAGTGTGGAAAGAAGCTCGCAAACACGGATGGGGTAACCTGCCGTCTTAACATCTCTTCCGTAAGGAGAAGTCTGTGTAACCTGTCCGGGAAGTGATGTGGGAGCCATCTGGCCGCCCGTCATACCGTAAATTGCGTTATTGATAAAGATAACCGTAATGTTCTCGCCTCTTGTAGCTGCGTGAACCGTTTCGGCCATACCGATTGCAGCAAGATCGCCGTCGCCCTGATATGTGAAAATCACATTATCGGGAAGCGCTCTCTTAAGACCTGTTGCAACGGCGGGTGCACGTCCGTGAGCCGCCTGAACCATATCGCAATTAAAATAATTGTAACTGAATACGGAGCATCCTACGGAAGCAACGCCTACGGTCTGTCCTTCAACTCCGAGTTCATCCAAAACTTCTGCCACAAGACGGTGTACGATACCGTGTGTACATCCGGGGCAGTAATGAAAAGGCACATCAGCCAATGCCTTGGGTTTTTCAAAAACTACAGCCATGATTAGTTCTCCTTTCCTGCAATCTTACGAATCTCGTTAAGAACTTCAGCCGGTGTGGGAATAATACCGCCGGTACGTCCGAAGAACTCAACTTCCTTGCGACCGTTGACAACAAGCTTAACGTCATCAACCATCTGTCCCATGTTCATTTCGACGCAAAGGAACTTCTTAGCTTTGTCTACATTCTTTTCGATAGTCTTGTCAGGGAAAGGCCAGAGTGTAATAGGACGGATAAGACCTGCCTTGATACCTTCTGCTCTTGCCTGCATAACGGCACTTCTTGAAACACGTGAACTTGCGCCGAATGCTACTACGAAAATCTCGGCGTCATCACACATGAATTCTTCAGCTCTCTGCTCGTTCTCTTTGATCTTTGCATAACGCTCGTATCTTTCTTTGATGAGATTCTCGAGCTCTTCGGGCTGAATATATAATGAATTGATAATGTTTTTCTTTCTCTTGTTCTGGTGACCGTTTGTAGCCCAGGGCTTGTCTGCGACGGGTTCGTCCTTCTTGGTGGGGAATTCAACGGGCTCCATCATCTGTCCGAGCATACCGTCGGAAAGAATCATTGCGGGAACTCTGTATTTTTCGCCTACTTCATATGCGAGCGAAACGAAGTCAACCATTTCCTGGATTGTGGAAGGCGCAAGTACGAAAAGCTGGAAGTCGCCGTGACCCAAAGCTTTTGTTGCCTGCCAGTAATCCGACTGTGAAGGCTGGATACCGCCGAGTCCGGGGCCGCCTCTTTGTACATTTATAATAAGAGCGGGAAGATCTGAACCGCCGATGTAGGATACACCTTCGGATTTAAGCGATATTCCGGGCGAAGATGAAGATGTCATTGCTCTGACACCCGCACTCGTTGCTCCCAAAACCATGTTAATTGCCGCAACTTCAGATTCTGCCTGAAGGAAAACTCCGCCTTCTTCTTTGGGAAGTCTCTTTGACATATAAGCGGCTACCTCCGTCTGAGGCGTAATAGGATAACCGAAGTAATGTTTGCAGCCACACTGGATAGCGGCTTCGGCAAGTGCTTCGTTTCCTTTCATCAAAACTTTCTCTGCCATTTATATTTCCTCCTATCTTTCTACCGTAATTGCCACATCGGGGCACATAATCGCACATGAAGCGCATCCCACACACTGTGACTGGTCTTTCATAGTCGAAGGATGATATCCTTTGGCATTGATATGGTCTGTAGCAAGTTCCAATAAGTTTTTGGGGCATGCTTCGACGCAAAGACCGCAACCTTTACATAAAGCTTCGTTAATCGTAACTTTTGCCATAGTTTTTTCCTCTCTTTCGTTTTGGCCGGAATAAAACGTCCAAATATATATAATATTCCTTAATTTATCAGATGTAAACAGGTTGTTTTAAATCTTATTCCCAGGGTGCTTTTACGTACACTTTAACCGGGAAAAAGATTTCTTTCGACTCTTCCACGCTTTTTCTGACGCCTTCGTCCTCAAGCAGAAAATCGGGAATTGTGCTTCCGCAAAAAGGAAGTCCGAGTTCTTTGGCAACTTCCCTGGCATATTCGACGGAATCCTCGACGGCCTTGAATGTTGTTTCGAATTTAAGATGCGAATTGTTTACGACTTTGTTTGCCCTGCATCTCGAAGCGGCTTCTATTTCGCGGAGAATCTCGACCGTGTCTTCCACGGTGGATGTGAGATTTCTGTATTTGTTGACAAGATAAGTCATTTCATATTGTATATTTGACAACTGCGATGCGTATCTTCCGAGTACCACCGCTCCGGCGTCATCTCCTCCGAGATCCATGACCACATCCATATCCGTTTCGAAAATCAGATTCAAATCGGCGGGAAGTGCGGGAGTCTCGACATTGGTATTGGCAAATAGAGGAGCGATTACCTTGATGCCGTTTTGCTCAAGCAGGGACGTGTATCCCGAGGAGAGGAAATAGGGATTGACCAAATCCAGATCCACGAGCATCACTTTTCTGCCTTCTTTTGCCATCTCAAGCGCCAAATTTATGGAATAGTTGCTTTTGCCGCAACCGTAATGACCGCATATTATATTGAACTGTCTTTCGTTCATGCATTGTTTCCTATATTTATGTGAGAATGTATCCCGTCTATGATAACACAGCATTTTTTATAAATCAATACACGGAATTTACGAGAATTCTTGCTATTTTTTTTTATTTTTGTTAGAATAATTAAGCGATTTTCAGGAGGACGACAAAAATGCCCAATTTACTTTTACTCAGCACTTTCTCCATAGTAATGCTCTCAATCACGGGAGTTTTGCTTATTGGTGTAATTGTTCTTTTCTTTGTGGGAAAGAAACTTGATAAAAAACAGGCCGAGCAGCAGAAGCTCATGGACGAAAACAGACAGAACATTTCGATGCTTGTCATCGACAAGAAAAAAGTCCGCTTCAAAGATGCCGGTTTCCCCCAGTCCGTTGTGGACCAGGCTCCCAAGCTTTCCAAATTGATGAAAGTTCCCGTTGTAAAAGCCAAGGTCGGTCCCCAGATTGTAACATTTATTTCCGATGAAAAAATCTTCGATTCGATTCCCGTCAAAAAGGAAGTCAAAGCGGTAATAAGCGGAATGTACATAGTATCCGTAAAAGTCGCTCACGGAAAGACTGAACCCGTTCCTCAGAAAAAGAAGAACGCATTCAAGAGAATGGTCGAAAAGATTCAGGAAAAAGCGGGAGCAAATCCCCTCAAGAAATAAGGAAATCAAAAATGGTCGTTTTAATTGCGAAACGACCATTTTTTTATGCTTAAATATTGTATTCTATTTCAATTCTCATATTGCAGTGATTCATGCTGCTCTCACCCTGCATTACATCGTAATCGAGTTCGAGCATTATTCTGTCGGCAATTTCGTTTAACACGAATTCGTGACAGATGATGTCGATATCGATATCTCCGAAAGGAGTATGATAAACCTGCGTTGTCGCTTCGTCGGGGGTAATTATCATATCGGTATTGTTTATGCCGGATTTGCTGTAATCAAGTCTTCTGTCGCTTATCGTCAAAACATTTACGATATCCGTCTTTGTCTCGGGATCCTTCTCGTGGTACGTTACGCTGATTTTTCCCCGCTTTTCGACAGCCACGCAGTCATGAACCTCGATTGTGGGTTCTTCTCCGTCCATCGACGAATGAACCGTAATCTGAGCTTTCTTTCTGACTTCTTCGTTGCTTAAATCCTCAAAACAGGTAACAACGACGTCTCCTACTTCTTCCATTTCCCTTAAGGCCACTGCGGCTCTTTCCGCATTTGCCTTGTTGTCAAAAAGACCGAATACCGTGGGGCCGCTGCCGCTCATCAGGGCATTGAGCGCGCCGTGATTTTTCATAAGTTCTTTTATGTCTCCGATAATCGGATATTCGCGAACCGACACGTTTTCAAGAATGTTTTCCATATTGGAAGCTACTCCCTTAATGTCTTTATTCGCAAGGCTTTCCAAAACAGCATCCATATCAGGATGTTTTTCGATTTTTTCAACATGAAGATTTGCATAGACATATCCTGTCGAAATGCCGAATTTGGGCTTTGCCACAAGGACCGTACACTGGGGAGCATCGTCGAGTTTTGTAAGTTTTTCTCCGATTCCCTCGGAAAGATATGTACCGCCGAGTACGCAAAAAGGCACATCTGCTCCGATTTTTACCGCCGTTTTGCAAAGTTCTTCATCGGTAAGACCGAGCCCGAACAGTCTGTTGATGCCGCGAAGCGTTGCGGCAGCATCGGAACTTCCGCCGGCAAGCCCTGCTGCCATCGGAATGTTTTTGATAAGCTTTACTTCGATGCCCTGTTTGAGATTATATCTTTCAATCATGAGATTGGCGGCTTTGACGATAAGATTCGAGCCGTCAAGCGGGAGATTGTCCACATCCGCAATCAAATTGACCCCGACCGTATCGGCCGAAGTGGAAATAATAAGTTCGTCACAGATACCTATGGTCTGCATAACCATTTTTACTTCATGGTATCCGTCTTCCCTTCTTTTTAAAACATCAAGTCCGAGGTTTATTTTTGCATATGCTTTTTCTCTTACGGTTTTGTTGATTGCCATCGTTTTCTCCCCGATTACTTTTTTGAAATTATACACATCCTATAATTTCGTTTATGTCAGAAATATTGTGCTTTCTCAAGTAATTTTCGATTCCGTCGATTACATCGGTCATAGCGAAAGGATTAATGAAATTGGCTGCGCCGACAGCCACTGCCGAAGCACCCGCCATAAGGAATTCAACGGCGTCTTCGCCCGTCATTATTCCTCCCATACCTATTATCGGAATATTTACCGCTTTTGAACACTGGTAAACCATTCTTACCGCTACGGGTTTAATCGCGGGTCCCGACATACCGCCGGTTTTGTTTGCAAGGACAAATTTCCTTCTTTCGATGTCTATTTTCATTCCGGTAATCGTATTGATAAGCGAAATCGCATCGCTTCCCGCAGCCTCGGCGGCTTTGGCCATTTCCGTAATGTCCGTAACGTTGGGGCTTAGCTTCATGATTATCGGTTTCTTTGCAACTTTTTTGATCTTATCCGTAATGTTAAAAAGCGCATCTGCCTTTTGTCCGAAGGCAATGGCTCCCTCTTTTACGTTCGGACAGGATACGTTTATTTCAAACATGCTTACATTGGTATCGTTAAGACGTTCAACCGTCTCGATATAATCTTCGACGGATTTTCCGCATACGTTTACGATAACGTTGGTATCGTATTTTTCGAGAAAAGCCAGATCCCTTTCGATGAAAACGTCAACGCCGGGATTTTGAAGTCCTATGGCATTAAGCATTCCGCCGTAAACTTCCGCCACTCTGGGGGTGGGATTTCCTTCCCAGGGAATATTGCTTACACCCTTGGTTACAACGGCTCCGAGTTTGTTTAAATCCACAAAATTCGAATATTCCATACCCGAACCGAAAGTTCCCGACGCGCTCATTACGGGATTTCTGAATTCAACGCCTGCAATGGTTACTTTGGTATTCATCAGATATCCACCTCCTCTGCATCAAAAACCGGTCCTTCCGTACAGATTCTCGTATTGTTCACATGGGAATGACCGTCTTTTTTGACGGTTTTGCAAACGCATCCGAGGCAGGCTCCTATGCCGCAGGCCATTCTTTCTTCCAGTGAAATATAAGCCTTGATATTGTTTTCTTCGGCGTATTTTTTGATTGCGCGAAGCATGGGCATCGGACCGCAGGCCATGATGACATCGGGCTTTAATCCGGTGCTTGCCTTAAGTGCATCGATTACGTTTCCTTTTACGCCGACGCTTCCGTCCTCGGTTGCGATATAAACCTTGCATTCGCTCATAAAATCTTCATGCAAAAACATATCCCTGTCCCTGTATCCGAGGAATGCGTTAACGTCTTCGCCCTTTAATGCTTTTGCAACGCCGAGCATCGGAGGTATGCCGATACCGCCGCCCATCAATACGATGCATTTTCCTTTTACTTCATCAACCGGAAAACCGTTTCCGAGATTTGCGAGAAGCTTAACGTTATCTCCTTCTTTAAGTTCGGAAAATTCCTTGGTTCCTTTTCCGCTTACTCTGTAAACAAGGCGCATTTTGCTTTCTTTCTCATCCGTCTCGCAAATACTTATGGGACGCATAAGAAGCGTATCCTTAGATTTCGGATATACTCCTACAAACTGTCCCGCATTCGTATATGCGGCACCCTTGTTTTTTATCCACAGGCTGAAAATACCTTTTGATATTTCTTCCTGAGAAATCACTTTTCCTTCATCAATATTTCTGTAAAACATTTTTCCTCCGAAATTTGTTTTTATTTGTCCGTATAGACGATTTTGCCGTCGCAGATCGTGTATTTGATCTTTCCGGTAAGTTCTTCTCCGATAAAAGGAGAATTGGAAGATTTGGATTTGAAATCCTCTTCTTTTACAATCCATTTTTCGTTTAAATCCGCAATGGCTATATCCGCGGCTTTGCCGATTGAAAGGGTTCCTCTGTCAAAACCGTAAAGCGTTGCGGGATTGACGGTAAGTTTCCTTAAAACATCGCTTATATCCATTCCTTCTTCGTTAACAAGATGCGTTACGCAAAGCGAAAAAGCGGTCTCTAACCCTATCATTCCGCTTGGGGCTTCCGTGATGCTTTTTTCTTTTTCTTCCTTCGAATGGGGCGCATGATCGGTCGCAATCAAATCTATCGTATTGTCGCGAAGACCTTCTATTATTGCGAGTCTGTCGCTCTCTTCCCTGAAGGGAGGGTTTAATTTGGCAAGCGTTCCTTTTTTTATAAGCGCATCTTCGGTAAGCGAAAAATGCTGGGGAGTCGCTTCCGCATGGATATGACGGATTGTTCCCGATTTTTCGTCCTCTTTGAGAGCCCTTCTTACAAGTTCCACGCCCTCTTTGCTCGAGATATGCTGAACATCGATTATTCCGCCCTCTTCAAGAGCGATTCGCAAATCTCTTTTTATGAGATTTTCTTCGGCTTCTCTCGGAGATCCGTATACGCCGAAATGCTCGGATGCCTTTCCATGATTGATGCCGTTGTTTTTAATAAGATTTTTGTCTTCTTCGTGAAGGCTCACCGGGTATTTTCCCGCGCGTTTAAACGCCTCGCGAAGGATGTTTTCGTCCATAAGCGGAATGCCGTCATCGGTAAATCCCACGGCTCCGTGCTTTATCATTTCGTCAAAATCGGTCAGTTTTTCGCCTTTTAATCCGATTGTCACGGAAGAACAGGATTCGACTTTAACAGATGCCTTCTTTCCCTTATTCAATACATATTCGAGGGTTTCGACACTGTCAACGACGGGTTTGGTGTTGCACATAAGAACTACGCTTGTGTATCCGCCGGCCGCCGCCGCCTTTGCTCCGGATATAATATCTTCTTTGTATTCGAATCCGGGATCCCTGAAATGGGAATGAACATCGATAAACCCGGGCATTACCGCAAGCCCCGTTGCATCGATTGTTTCTTCCGCCGCGGATTCTTCGGCTGAGTCGTTTCCAAACCTTATATCCGCGATTATGCCGTCTTTGACATATATGTTTCCAACACCGTCAATCCCGTTGGAAGGATCGATTATTCTGCCGTTTTTGATGATCATTATTTATCTTTGGCCTTTCCTAATCAATAATGAATATATCTGTAATCGACTATTCCTTCTTTGTATGTCTTGATTTTTTTGCCGTTAAAGGTTTTGATGTTAAACATGCTCTCACCTTTGGTGCGCAAATAAATCTTCTTTTTGCTTAAAGCAACAACGTTTTTGTCGATACTGCTTCCGACGTCTTTGATATTTTTGCCGTTGTAGAGCACAATCTTGTAAAAGCCGTCTTCGTCGGATACCTGATATGCAAAGACAAAATCTTTGCCGTATTCGGTTTTTTGAACGCTTCCTGGCTCAACGTTTCTTGCAACAAGCTTTTCTTTTTCGTAAAGGTCCATATTGCCCATGCCGTCTTCTTTGCATACAAAGATTCGGCCGCCTTCAAGATATTCGACGCTTGAAACGTTCGAACTTTCTATGACGGTTTCTTTTTTCTTCGAGAGTCCTTTATGCGATACCGAATAAAGATTTGCTATATTCGTTAGTCCGTCCATATTTACAAAATAAACCTTCTTTTTGTCGGCACCGACCACTCTCATGTATTTGCCTACGGAAAAGTCTTTTAACTTATATTCCTTACCGTCCCTTATCAGATTCCAGTCGCCGTTTTTGTCCATGGACATAATTCCCGCATATCCGAATTCTTTTCCGTAAATATTTCTTCCTTCATCGGTAACTTTTTCGGCCTTTGATTTCTTGGACGAGAAATACCACAGAGCGTTGTCCGAATCGTTAAAATACACTTTGGGAGTCTTTTCGTTTTCGGGAAAATAAAGATTGGCTGCATCGGCGGCAATCGATACTTCTTTCTTTTTGTTTTTGATCAAATAAAATCCGTCGTCTTTTTTGTAAAAAATGTTTTTAAACGAAGAATCCGCATATTCGAGCGATCTGACGCCTTCAAGCATAAGTACGGTAGATTCGGTTTTGCCTATCTTCATAAAATACAAGCCGCCGTCCGCGGTGTTGAATATCACGGCTTTCTTCTTTTTGTTCAGATAATAGCCGTTTACGTTTTCGGCAACGAGATTGGTCTCGCCTTTTTTGGCATTGTACGTATACAAAACCTTGCCCGACTGATACAGGATATTTCCTTTTTTAAGGATATCGTAGCTGATTACATTCTTTGAAAGAAGTGTTCTGTTTTTGCCGTTTTTGTCGCAGATGTACAATTCATGCGAATTGTCCTCGCTTGCGGCATAATAGAAATATTTTCCGTCAAAACCGAAATCAAGTTTTTCGTCATTTTCATCCCAGACAATCATATCCGCCGTGTTGGCAAGAACATTGTCTTCGACGATACCCTTTGTCTGATATTTGGCATCGGCTACATATACCACTATGCCGTCGGTAACGTTCTTGTAATTGTTGTGTTTAACGATTCCGAAAACCGAGAGTCCGATAATCACAGCCGCGGCAACAATTCCGATGATTATTCCGAGCTGCTTTGTCGCCCCCGCTCTCTCTTTCTGATCCGCACTCTTTTCTTTTGCGGGTGCGGTTTCGCTTTGCGAAGCTTCGGTATCGACAACGGGCGCAACCGCGGGTGAGGGCTTTACGTCCTTGATGGCACCGATAAGATTCTCATCGGGAACATGCTGTGCTTTTTTGAAAAGTTTTTCTTCTCTTTTGGTAAAAGAATCCTTTTTCTCGTCGCTTGTCAGAGCTTCGAGGATTCTGTTGAATTTCATTCCGTTGGAAGCTTTAATCAATACGGTATCGTCTTTTTTGATGTAAAGTTCCATATTGTTGATTGCATCGTCGACGGTTTCGAAATAATGAACTTCGATATTTTCTTTTACTGCCGATTCGGACTGCGCCTTGTCGTACATCTTTTTGGAAAGAGGTCCGACGCAGACTATGGTGTTAATGCCCTTTTCGACTGCGTACGCGCCGATTTCCTCATGGCTTCTGTCTTCGTTTTCTCCCTGTTCGAACATGTCTCCGAGTATCGCTACGGTAGGAGTTACGGCTTCGGTCAAAAGATCGAGCGCCGATTTCATGGATTCGGGACTTGCGTTATAGCAGTCGTCTATGATTGTGATGCTGTTCTTCTGGATAAGATTGTTTCTTCCCGAAAGCGCTTTGACGCAGGATATTCCGAAGCTTACCTGCTCGGCGTTGACATCGAGAATTTTTGCGACGCTTGCGGCCGCAAGAGCGTCGATAATCATATGTCTTCCCGCAAGAGGAACACTGACATTGTATATTCCGTCTCCGTTGTCAATCGTTATTTCGCTGCCCCAGAGGCCCCTGTTGACAACTTTGGTGGTATGAACCGTATTAGACTCGTCGAAACCGAATGTGACGGGTTTGATGCCTTTGACATCGTCAATCTTTGCAAGTCTTTCGTCATCGCCGCATACGCATATGCTTCCCTCGGGATTCATATGTTCAAAAATCTCTGTCTTGGCTTTGAAAACTCCGTCAAGAGATCCGAGCGTTTCGAGGTGGCATGCGCTTATATTTGTGATAACGCAGATATCGGGCTTGGCGATTTCCGACAATTTGCTCATTTCGCCGAATTCGCTGATACCCATTTCAAGAACGGCGATTTCATTCGTTTCCTTGATGTTTAAAATCGAAAGCGGAAGTCCGATGAGATTGTTCTGATTTTTCTCGGTTCTGAAAACATTGTATTTTTGAGACAAAACCGTGGCGATGAATTCTTTGGTCGTAGTCTTGCCGATGCTTCCGGTAACGCCGACAACCTTTACGGAAAGCTGTTCCCTGTAATATGCCGCGAGTTTCTTTAAAGCCTCAACCGTATTTTCGACAACTATGCAGATTCCTTCTTCGCCCTCGGGTACTCTTTCGCAAACAACCGCTCCGGCCCCGTTGTCAAAAGCCGCCTTAATGTAATCGTGGCCGTCGACATTTTCGCCCTTGATTGCAAAAAACAGGTTGTCCTTTTCAACCTTTCTTGAGTCTATCGCAGCTCCGTCAAGTTCCCTGTTTTTGAATTCTTCACCGTTTACGAGCGTAGCCTGAAGTGCATTTGCAATGTTTTCGACAGTTAATATCTTCATTTTGTCTTCCTCTCATCTTTAATTCGGGAAAATTCCCAAAATAAGCGAAGTAAACAATTTGTTAAATCTGGATTTAACAAATTTATCAGTACTTTTTCAATGATATTTCAACGATTTTCTCGCAAAGTGCGGGGAAATCGAGACCTATTACCAAAGCTTCCTGAGGTATGAGCGACATGGGTGTCATACCGGGAATCGTGTTTGCCTCAAGGCAGTATTCCCTGCCTTCTTCATCAAGAAGAAAATCTATTCTGGCATACGATTTAAGATGCAGGGCTTCGAATGCTTTTTCCGCTTTTTCCTGAATCGTTTTGGTTGTCTTTTCGTCAAGTTTCGCAGGACAGGTTTCGATTGTGCTTCCTTCCTGATATTTGTTTTTGTAATCGTAAAAGCCTTCCTTGGGTTCGATCTCCACTATCGGAAGTGCCTTGCCGTCCAAAACGCCGCAGGTGAATTCCCTGCCCTTTATATATTGTTCAAGGAGAACATGGTTGTCGAGTTTGAAACATTCGTCCACAGCCTTGGACGCAGTCTCTTCGTTGTCCGCCATAAACACTCCGATGCTTGAAGCGCCGTTTGGAGCCTTCACAACCATACGGAAACCGCTTTCTTTAATTCCTTTTGAGA
>JAEEGI010013628.1_pt1 | contig 17220 bp, 7 predicted proteins | sample 8958751 | NCBI WGS metagenome assembly JAEEGI01 (sample SAMN16246545, study PRJNA631951) | gut metagenome | biome: gut microbiome; feature: rumen; material: KS-attached | host: Bos | place: Iran: Karaj | collected 2018-10
CGACAAAGAGCTTGACCCCCGCCTTCTGACAGGCGCGCAGCGCGCCTTCGACCACGTCTCCGTAACCGCCGTGCCCCTGCAGCGCGTCGATTCCCGTCGGATAATAGACGATCCAAGCCCCGCGCAGGTCCATCTGCGCCGTGTCCTGCAAGATCAGCTTGTCAAGGCCCGCCTCTTTCATGGCGGCGAGCTCGGCATCCCAGCGGTCCTTGTCCCAGTCCACGCAGTACCACGCCTGCAGGAACGAGCCGGTGAACACGGGGGCGGTTTTTGTCTGCGCCGCGGGCGTGTGCCCGAGGAGCGCCAATACCAGCGCAAAGAACGCGCTGACCAGTCGTTTCAACATTCGCTTTCCCCTCCTGATTTAAGCCATGCTGTATGTGCGGATCATGGTCTTGGACGCGAACGCGACGTCCAGATAGTGGAACAAAACGCCGCCCTCCGTTTCCCGGATCGCGAGTCCCTCCGCTTCGGTGATGGCGTTGCCCATATTGCGCACGATCGCCGCGGTGGTTTCGCCGGTCAGCAGATCGACCGCCCAGGTGACCTTTTCGTCGGACCCGTCGTTGCTCGAAAGATAGAGCGTGCCGTTCCAGATGTCGCCGCCGGTGATCTTTGTAACGGTCCGGTCCATTTTGATTTTTCCCGCAAAGGAGAAGTCGGCAAGGCGCAGCATCCGCACCTCGTCCACCTGACGCGCCTGCGTGTAATAGACGATATCGTCCTTGACGCAGACCCAGGGGATATGTCCGTTCCCCCGCCCTTCTTCGGGCAGAACGTGATACTCGATAAAGTCGAGCGTTTCGGCGTCGAACACCATGATCGCGGGATCTTGAAAGAAGAACGCTTCGCAGGCAGCGTAGATCCTGCCGTCATAGTACGCGCAGTCCCCGAGGTGGGAATAGCCCTTTTTGACGACTGCCGCGGGCAGGCACATATCGTTAAACTTGACGATCTCCCCCGTCGCGGCGTCGATCTTCACGATCGCGTTGTAGTTCAGATATTTGATGCAGCCGGTCCCGTAAAAGTACGTGCCGTCCGTCGCGACTCCCTGACAGAACGCCGCGCCGTCGGAATAGGGATATGCCAGCTCGGTTTCAGGGACGAGTTCTCCCTGTACGACCGCCGCCGGCGACGACACCGCGCCGGCCAGCGCGAACAACAGCGCAAAGCCGAGACGGAACACTTTTCTGAAAAACACGACCAGTGAAGCCATAGCGTTACCTCCCGCAAAAGGGCTTTTGAAAACACCGAAACCCCTTGATTGCTCAAGGGGTTTTCAATGGAGCTAGTAGTCGGACTCGAACCGACGACCTGCGCATTACGAATGCGCTGCTCTACCAACTGAGCCATACTAGCGTGTCAACATCTCGCTGACAGGATTGCATTATAACATAAAACTTTGCGCTTGTAAAGAGGAAAACGAGAAAAATTTGCCCCGGAGAAAAATTTCTTGCGGGGCGTCAGACCGTCCCCTCGCGCGCCTTTTGCTGGCGCACGTCCTTGCCGTAGAACTGCAGAATGTCGCAGGTGCCGAGGATGCGCGACGTCAGCCGCTGGGAGTAGATCGCCTCCAGCTCTGCGGGCGTCAGATTCGTCGAAAAGAGCGTCGGCAGCCCGTCGTTGATCCGCTCGTTGACCAGCTGATACAGCGCGGACAGCGTGAACGAGGTGACCATCTCCGTCCCGAGATCGTCGATCACGAGCAGGTCGCTCTTGTAAAGATCCTCCTGCAGCTCGTCGTCCTGATAGTTCCGGTTGAAGTGGTCCTTCTCGAGCCGGTCGAGGATGCCCTGTGCACTGTCGTAATACACGTTGAACCCGCGGTCCAGCAGCCGGTTGACGACCGCAAGCGACAGATGGGTCTTGCCGAGTCCCGTTTTGCCGAGCATGATGAGGCTCTTCGCGCCGTTCGGGAAGGTTTCGGCATACGAGCGCAGATAAGCGCAGATGCTGCTCATGATTTGGCGGTGGCTGCGGCCGAGCGCCGGGTCGGGCATATCGCTGTAGTACCGCAGCGAAAACGTCTCAAAGGTGCATTTTTTGAGCTGTGCGGCGCCCTTGATGCTTTCCTTCGCCGTCTGGCGGATCAGGTCGAGATAGCATTTGCAGTAATAGTTGCCGTGGGTGCCGGTGTCTTTGCAGACGGGACAGGTATAGACCGCGTCGAGATAGTCCGGCGCAAAGCCCGCTTCCGTCAGCGCGTTTGCGCGGCGCGCCTGCGCGTCGAGACTGCGCTGTGAGAGCGCCGCGATCTGTTCCTGGGTATTTTCGCCCTGACAGGCGATCCGGATCAGCTCCGCGCCGCAGAACGCCATCTCGCGCTCCGCTTCCAAAACGGCGGGACAGCGCGACGCGACCTCGGCGTGCCGCAGCTGCTGCAGCTGGTCCGCCTGCGCGCGGCGGGCGTCAAGGGCTTCCTTTGCCTTTTGATAAACGCTTCTCTTGTAGGCCATCGTGGCGCCTCCTCATTCGTCGTCTGCCGGCAGATCCTGCATACCGATCGCCCGCTTGCCGAAGTCTCCGATATCATAGGACGCGTCGGACGAAAAGACGCTCTCCGTCCGGCTCCTCTTGCCCGCTTTTTGCTTGCTCTGGGCGTAGTGCTGCGCGCTCCAGCGTTCCTGTGCACGCGCCGCCTCGGCAGGCGTTTTGACGCCGTTTTGCTGCCAGGAGCGCAAAACGCGGTCCATGTATTCCAGACTCAGCTTGTTCGTGTTGTCGATACAGATCTCATATGCCAGCGCGATCATCTCGGCGGAAAAGCCGAACTCCTTGCTCCAGCTCAGCAGGTAGCGTTTCTGCTTCGCGGTCGGGTTGCGGTTCTTCGCGTTCGTCAGCGCGCGGAACTGTTCCCAGACCGTGTCGGTCGTGTGCTGCTCGCGGATATATTCCTCCGCGCTTTCGAGCGAGTCGATCTCCTTCTCGCTCCACTCGCGCCCGATCGACGCGATGTATTTGTAGCCGGTCTTGCCCTTGGATTTGGCATATTCCAGCAGCATCAGGATCACCTCGACCGGGAGGTCGTAGGTGTCGTGGAGCATGATGAGGATCGACTGTCCCTCGTAGCCGATCGTTTTGCCGAGCTTTTGCTGCGCCTCCTGAAACAGCTCGCGGAAGTCCTCGCATTCCTGCAGCCGGATCGCGATCTGTTCGTGGGTCGGGCGGGCGAGCGGCAGTTCGGGCGCCTCTTTTTTCGGTTCTTCCGGCGCTTTCACAATCGCGGGCGCCGCTTTCGGCAAAGCGGGCACCGGAACGGGATCGCCGTCGGCGGGGATCAAGATCCCCTGCTGCTGCCAGAACACCAGCGCGTCCGCCACGTCCGCTTCGTCCCGCTTGAGCGTCTGCGCGATCTCTTCGCTCGAGAGCGCTTCGCCGCGGCAAAGCATCAGCAGCAGCGCCTTGAGCGCCGTCGGCGAGGCGAGCAGAAGGTTGTCTTCCACCACCGCCTTCGGGACGGCAAAGATCGACGCGTAGGCCGCCGGGTTGATTTGATAATTCATATGACGTTGTCCTTTGATTATTTTTCGTTGACCATGCAGCGGTACAGCGCACAGACGTCCGACGCGTCTCCGTTCGCCACCAGCTGCCCCTGGGTCAGAATGATCGCTTTGTTGCAGATGCGCTCCACATTGCCGGTGCTGTGCGAAACATAAAGCACCGTGACGCCGTCGCTCATCATGCTTTCAAGGCGGCGTTCGCTCTTTTCCTTGAACGCCGCGTCGCCGACCGACAGCACCTCGTCGAGGATCAGCACTTCCGGCTTGACGGACGTCGCGATCGAAAAGCCGAGCCGCGAGCGCATACCGGAGGAATAGCTTTTGATCGGCGCGTCGATAAAATCGCCGATCTCGGAAAACTCCACGATCTCGTCGTATTTTTCCTGGATGAACTTGCGCGAAAAGCCCATCGTCGCGGCGTAAAGGAAAATATTCTCTCTGCCGCTGTAGTTGGAATCGAAGCCCGCGCCGAGTTCAAGCATCGGGGCAATAATCCCTTCCGTATGCACGCGCCCCTGCGTCGGTTTCAGTACGCCGGCGATCGTTTTCAAAAGCGTACTCTTGCCCGCGCCGTTGAAGCCCAGAACGCCCATCCGGTCGCCCTTTTTGAGCTTGAACGAAACGTCCTTGAGCGCCCAGAATTCCGTGTAATGCAGCTCGTGCTTCACCAGACGGATGAAATACTCCTTGGCGTTATCCACGCCCTCTTTGTTGATATTGAAGCGCATGCTGACATGATCCGCTTCGATTGCGTATTTGCCCACTGCGTTTCACCCCTTAAATGTGCAGAATAAACTTATCCTGATTCCGATAGAACAGCCAGAAGCCGACGATCACGGTCACAACAGCAAACGCCGCCGTGTAATACATCAGCACCATATCCCAGTTTTTCGAAAACTCGTTGCCCCAGATGACGGCGGCGCGGAACATGCTCACCAGACCGTACAGCGGATTGATTTTCAAAATGCGCAGCTGCATGCTGCCCTCCACAAAGTTCAGCCGGCTCGGGTGATAGACGATCGGCGTCAGATAGAACAGCAGCAGACAGAACACGTCGTAGAGGTTCTCCACGTCCTTGAAGAAGACCGAGACCGTCGCGAGAATCATCCCGACGCCGAGCGAGAGCACCAGCGTGATCAGGATCGGCACGATCGTATAGACGACGCGCCAGGTGACGGAGATCGGGTCCATCCCGCGCAGATTGAAGAACAGGATAACGACCACAAGGACCGACAGGGAGATCAGGAACGTCACGAAAGCGGACAGCACCGACGAAAGCGGATAGATGTACTTCGGAACATAGACCTTTTTGATCATGGATGCCTGCCGGCGGATCGAGGTCATGGCGCGCTTGGTCGCCGTGGTATAGAAGTTGAACAGCAACCGGCCGCAAAGCAGATAGACCGGGTAGTTGACGACCTTGCTGCTGTCTTTGCCGAAGACGTTCATGAACACGAACGCGAGCACGATCATCGTCAACAGCGGCTGCAGAAACGTCCAGAAGATACCCAGTACGGAGTTGCGGTATTGCAGTTTGATGTTTTTATTCACCAGTTCCCGCAGCAAAAACCGATACTTCATAAAGTTATCGATATGGGATCTCGCGGCGGTTTTGATTCTGTTCAACACGACCCCTCCTTCGTATTGCGCTGCGTCGAAATGACGGAATTCTTTTGGGGATTTATTATTATACCACAATCCGCTCTGCTTGACAAGTGGGAACCGAGAGTTTTTGCCGCCGCGGCGTATAACCGCGCGAAAACCGGGCAACACTATCACGAAAGCAAAACGGAAAGGATGGTTGCTGCATGAATGAAGAAAGCATCGGCCTGCTGCAGGCCTGCGACAGCGGAACGAAAACGGGAATGAATTCGATCCGCGCCGTGCTCGACAAGGTGCGGGACGTCGAGCTGCTGCGGCTGCTGACCCACTCGATGGAGACCCACGAAAAGCTCGGCAAGGAGATCATGGCGCTGCTCGAGACCGCGCAGCAGGAAGGGCGCGACCCCTCCGCGATGGCGCGCATCGGCGCGTGGTTCAAGATCAGCATGGAACTGCTGATGGAGCCGACCGACCAGACCGTCGCCGACCTCATCACCGACGGGTGCAACATGGGCGTCAAGCAGATCTCGGTCTATTTCAACCGCTATCCGAACGCCGATCCGAAGGTCAAGGCGATCGCGGACCGGCTGCGGATCGAGGAAGAGCAGCTCGCCAAACAGCTGCGGCTCTATCTCTAAGCGAGCCGCACCGCGAGACACCCGTGCGCCGGAAGCGCCGCGGACAGGACGCCCTCTTTGACTTTGCCGCGCGCGCCCGTCCAAAGATCGGTCGTCTCGTTCGTTTTCCGGAATCCGTATCGCGTCAGATCGACCGATACGGTGCTTTCTTTGTCCGCGAGGTTGAACAGCGCGAGGATGTCGCGCCCCTGTTTGTCGCGGCACGCCCAGACCGCTTCGTCGGCCGTGCGTAAGAGCTGGCGGTTGTCGGTGGAACTGCGGTCGAGCGAAAGGATGGCATCGTTCGTGATCAGCGCGAGGTCCGCCGGCGTGTTGTCTCGCAATTCGCCGCCGAGCATCAGGGGCGAGCGGAAGATGCACCAGAGCGTGAGCATCGTGCGCTGCTCGTCGGGCGTGAAGTTGGTCGGACGGTCCTTGTCGCCGAGGTAGCGCGCGTTTTTGCAAAGCCGTCCGAGCGGCAGCATATCGCAGTCCGGCCAGCAGCCGGCGGAGCGGTAGTCGTTCCACGCCTCGCAGCGCTCGAACATTGCGTACAGCTTGTCCCAGTGGTCCCAGAAGTCGCCGGTCATCCGCCACATATTGGCGTGCTGCCGCAGATGGGCGGCGTTCTCGGTCCGCGCCGGACCGGGCGACAGGCTGAGCACCATCTCTCTGCCGCAGCGGTCGATCGCGCGACGGATCAGCTCGATCTCCTCCTTCGCGGAATAGGGGCAGTCCGGACGGAACTCCGTCACGGCGATGTCGTCCACCTTGACGAAATCGACGCCCCACGACGCGTACAGCGAAAAGAGACTGTCGTAATACGCCTGCGCGCCGTCTTTGTGCGGGTCGACGCCGTACATGTCGGTGTTCCAGCTGCAGATCGAATACGGGTGCGCGATCTCGCGGGCGGTGCGGTCGCTGCCGAAAATCGGCGTGTTGCGGTGGACCGCCTGCCGCGGAATGCCGCGCAGGATATGGATCCCGAACTTGAGCCCCATGGCGTGGATCTCGTCCGCGATCGGCCCGAAGCCGCGCGGGAAGCGGTTCGGCGCCGGCAAAAGGCGGCTGTAACCGTCCATACAAAGGTCGGCGAAGGGGTGGTAGTCGTTGGAATCCGCCGTCGGCTCGTACCACTGGATGTCGCAGACGACGTATTCCCAGCCGTAGGGCTTCAGGTGCGCCGCGATATAAGCGGCGTTGCCGAGCAGCTGTTTTTCGTTCACGGACGCGCCGTAGCAGTCCCAGCTGTTCCAGCCCATCGGCGGACGCAAGGCAGCTTTGTCTTTTGGCAGCATAAGCACTCCCCTCCCTTTGCTTCTATTGTAGCAAGGGACGCAGGGGAAGTCAATATAAACACGGTTTTTCCTCCGTGACAGGCATAAACGAACAGAGCGCAGGTGGTTTCCTGCGCCCTGTTTATATAAGAATCGTTTGTTTTCCTTTTCGTTCTTCGCGGCGGAAAGGGCGGATGGATTTCGATGAAGACGGCGTTTTCTTCGCCCGAAGGCTGTACTGATGTACGCCGAGGGCGAAAAAACGCCGAGAAAAGAAAAACAAAAACGGGTATGGGCGCAGCCCATCCAAAGACACCATAAAAGAACAAAGCGCAGGTCGTTGCCTACGCTCTGTTGTACAATGGATTGATTGTTTTTCTTTTCGTTCTTCGCGAAATGCATCCGCCCCGAGAAAAGCCCCCTGACTCTTGCGAGCCAGGGGGCTTGTTGTGGTTTATGCGTGTGTTTTACCTTTCAGCTTTGCTCAGCGGCCGAAGCGGAAGAGCTTCGCGAAGAAGTTCCGGATCGCCTGGATCAGCTTCTGGAACCAGTTCAGCGACTTCTGGGTGTTTTCAACCGTCTGATGAACTTCTTCCTGCGCTTCGTGGTATTCTTCATCCGTACCAACGGTTTCTTTCCAGACGCCCGTGATGGATTCCATCGCATCCGCGATGCCTGCGTACATGCAGGTGTCGGGTCCGTCTGCCAGAGCCTGGAAGATCCGCTGGAGAATCGCCTTCACGTTGTTGACGTTGCCGTCGTAGGCTTCGTTGATCACGATGCCGAGACCGAGCAGTGAGAACAGCGAGGAGATGATGATTTCAGCCACGTGGTTCGCGTCGCAGGCGTTGAACATTTCGTTCACGCCGTAGCCGACCGCCTGTTCAGCGCCGCCGCCCGAAGCCAGATCGAAGACGTCGGACAGCCATCTGACGAGGGCTTCTCTGTTCTGCTGTTCGCCGAACATCTTGAGCAGCCAGGTCAGGAGCAGCGTCAGCGTGTCACCCTTATCGGCGATGATCTTCGTCTGGGTGGTCTTCTGCGCTCTGCCTTCGTAGCCGACCGGATAGTTCGCGATGTAGGACGGAAGCTCGGACTTGCGCATCGCAACCGCGAAGGAGTTCGCAGCCTGCGAGCGGGACGTCGCAACTTCTGTCGTACCGTCAGCACCCTGACGCGCCAGCTTCGTCCAGTCGATTTCCGGAATGTGGAAGCCGTACTTCGCGCCGAGGACATTGATGCCGATCTCGAAGCTGTTGAGCAGCTTGGACAGGTTCAGTTTCTCGGACAGGTCGATGTTGAAGAGTGTCAGGACTGTGTCAACGATCGTGAAGACCGGGGACAGCAGGTTGCGGACCGCCAGATAGAAGCCTTCGTTCGATACGAAGTATGCGAATGTCGGCAGGATTTCTGCGAGTCTGTCAACCGGCTTGCCGAGGATCCAGTCGATCTGGTACGCCAGACGTTCCAGAATGTAGCCGAGCAGCTGCGTCTCGTCTGCCGCGTACGCGGACTTGTAAGCCGCCAGATTCTTGACATTGTTCGCGCTCAGGCCGAGTGCCTCAAGCAGCGGGATGATCGCGTAGTCATAGCCGTTGGAGCCCTTGATATCCACGATACCGAGCAGGTTGAGGGTTTCGCCCTCACCGATCAGCAGCAGTTCGAGGATGCCGTTGAGCGGGGTCAGGACCATAGCCAGCGTCTTCGCGAAGTTCTTGAGGTCGCCGTCTCTGAAGCCCCAGTTGGTGCCTTCGAAGGCCGGGACATCCGCCCACGAGGTCTTGCCTCTCAGGATCCGTTCACCGGTCGTCAGGCCGATGCGCTGATAGACTTCGTGGAAGTGTCCGACTGTCAGATCCAGTCTGCCGGCGTCGTCAAGATCCTTCAGCGTCTCAAGAATGCCGTTGATCTGTTCTGTGCTGATCAGCGGTACCACCTTGTCAAGGATCGTGTTGACGTTCGCGTTCGTCGCGATCTTGGTGTAAACCAGATCCTTCAGCGAGCCGACGTTGGCCATGCCGAGAATCTTGTTGATCAGGGCGTCAGCGTCTCTCGCGATGATGTCGGCGTTCGCCTTGGTCAGCGTGAAGTACGCTCTGTAATCGAAGCCGAGCGCGCCTTCCAGCGTGTGGTTCTGGATCGGGATGTTGACCGGATCGCCGAACAGACCGATGATCAGGTCGATGATCTTGGTCGGATCTTCGATGATGTCCTCCACGATGCTGGACCACGGTTCCTCAAGCTCGATGCCGAACGCGTCAAGGATCGCGTGGACGTTTTCGGCGGTCAGGATCGCCTTCAGCAGGGCGATCAGCGAATCCGCCTTGTCGCCGACGACGTTCTTGTAGGTCGCGGTGTGCAGCGTGCTGTCAGCGTTGACATATTTGTCATACTTCGTGTCGAGCTTGCTGTTCACCTTGTCGCAGTAGCCGTCGTTGTCTGCGTCAGCCGCAGCCATCGCAGCCATTTCGAGCCAGTCGAAGTCGATCGTCAGGCCGAGCGGCGTGCCGTTGACCTCAAGGTTCGTCAGCAGGTTGGTCAGCAGGTCGTTGAGATCCTGCGCCTTCAGGGCGATCGAGATGCCGGCCGGGACGCCCGGATGCTCAACGCCGATGTAGGTCGCGAGACCTTCGCCGCCGGCGAGCATATCACCGAGGTTGACCTGGATGGCGATCGGGATCAGACCGTCAACCGCTTCGATGAGGTTGTTGATCGGGGCAATCAGATTCGTGATGATGAGTTCAAGGTTGTCTTCACCGATCAGGTAGAAGAGGTTCGCAAGAATCGTCAGCAGCGTATCGATCGGTTTGTCAAGGATCTTGTCGACCTGCGCGAACAGCATGTCGAGGATCGGCTTCAGGCAGCTGCCTGCCGTGGATGCCGCCGATTCGTACTGGGCCTGAGTCTTCGCCTCAATGCCGAGTGCTTCAAGCAGCGGGATGATCGCGTAGTTGTAGCCGTCGCCGCCGAGGATGTTGATCTCGTCGAACGCGGTGATCTTCGCACCGTTGTGCGTGCCGTCAGTCTCGAACGGGACGCGTTCCGTACCACCCATCAGGATGATCGCGAGGATACCGTCAAGCGGCTTGAGCATGTCGCAGATCAGGTTGCCGAGGTCATCCAGGTCGTCGATCTTCCAATCGAACTCGCCCGGATTCAGATGGAACTGTGTCTTCTGGACGGAGGTGGTGTGTCCTTCGTCGTCGGTCACTTCTTCCATCACCGGCGTCAGCGTGTACGGCGTCTCGTCGATCGTGGTCGACGTCATGCCGGCTGCGCCGTAGAAGGTCTTCTCTTCGCCGTCCGCCGTGTAGGTGTAGACGTACTTCAGGTGGCTGTTCGCAACGTCAGCCCAGGTCTGAGACGAGCCGATCAGGGTGCTCAGTTCGCTGCCGAATGTGCCAGCCGTGAAGGCCTGCGGGTTGATGTCGATGCTTGTCAGGTTCGTGAACTGTCTGACATAGGTCATGACCATATCGATGGTGTCTGCCGGGAGACCAGCGAGCAGCGGGACGATCAGGTTGATCAGCGTGCTGCCGAGGTCAGCGTCAGCGATCAGACCGTAGACCAGTTCCTTCAGGTTGGTCGCTTCGATGCTCGGGATGAGACCGAAGATGGCCGGGATCAGCGCGTCGATCTTGGAGAGAAGGTTGTTCAGCTGTTCACGCTTGTTGCCTTCGCCGTCCAGACCGCTGGGGATCTTGGCGAACGGATCTGTCTCGTTGTAGGCCCTGTATTCGACAAGGTACTTCTTGAGCAGTTTCGTCAGGAGTCCGACCAGATCGTTCTGCTTGCCGGCAAGCGACATGATGATGTTGTAAACCGTGTTGGGTTCGCCTTCGTCATTCGTCGGCTCGATATTGAGCATATCGGCCAGAATGGTCAGGAAGTCTTCGCTCAGGACAGTGCCGAGGACGAACATGATGGTGTCGCCCAGTTCGACGTGCCACATCTTCTGCGGCGTGTAGGCGACGGTGTCGCCGATCGCGCTGCCGTCGTCATACTTGATGGCGGCGTACGCGAGGTCGCGGAAGAAGGTGTCGGGCAGCGCGTTGATCGCGCCGACTTCTTCGCCGGTCTCCTGATCCGTCACGGCGATCTTGCCGAGGAAGCCGTTGATGAGATCGATCAGCATCTTGCCGTTGTTGCCGGCGATGTTGATGATGTCATCCAGGCCGTAGCCGACGCCGTTGATCTTGATCAGACCCTTGAGCAGGTTGTTGACCTGATCTCTGGTGATGATGTCGCTGACTGCGTCGAGGATGCCGAGAACCGGAGCAATCAGGTTCTGGATCGCCGGAGCGACCGCGTCGTTCGCGATGAAGTAGGAGAGGTTGCCGATGACGATGAGGATCGTCTGGAACGGCTTGTCGCCGAGGCTCGGAAGCAGCGTGTCGACCAGATAGTCAACCACGTTTTCGAGCGCCGAGACGCCGCTGTTGTTTTCGGCAGCTTTCTCTTCCGCGCCGAGCTCTTCAAGGCCGAGACCCTTGAGCAGCAGCGGCAGGAGCGAGCGTTCGTATGCGTAACCGGCGGTCAGGCTGGTCACTTCCGTTCCGTTGGCGCGGATCGTCAGATCCTGGCCGGTCAGGACGAAGGAGAGTACCGGATCGAGCGGCTTGAGCAGCGCGATGATCGCGTCAAGGAAGCCGTCCTTATCGGTAATGTCGGTGAAGATCGGGTCAACCTCGTAGATCGGGTTGCCTTCTTCATCTGTACCGATTTCCGTGACGTGTGCCGCCTTGACAGCTTCCCACGTCTCGGCGTCGCCGATGTAAGCCTGGACGGCCGCGTTACCGGTTGCCGCCGCATAAGCCTGCGGGGCAAGGTTGATGCCGAGCAGATCGTTGAGCGCCGTCGTCAGGTCGCCGGACAGGAAGCCGCCGAGCGCCGGGATGAGCGCCGCTGTGATCTTATCCATCATCTCTTCGGTGAAGAGCTTGGAGTTCAGCAGGTAGTCGATGATGTCGGCAAGATCCGTCTTGTTCGCCGCGGCAAGATCCACGATCAGTTCGGGCGGGTTCTCACCGGCCGCAATGATGTTGATCACTGCCGGCAGCGCCTTCTTGAGGACTCTGTCAAGCGCTTCGATCGCGTCGTCGAGGCCGTCGGGCGCGCCGAGGTCGACTTCGTTCAGGTGCTTGAAGATGTACAGGAAGTTTTCGACGTCATAGCCGCCGGTCAGGAGCAGGATGACGGCAACGATCAGGTTGTTGATCGCGTCCGGATTGTCGAGGATGTCTTCAATCGCGGTCTTGATGTTTTCGTCGAGCGTATCCGGCAACAGCGCAAGGATCAGGTTTCTGATCTCGGCGGTGTTATCCGGCGTCAGCAGGACGTCAAGCAGCGTGATGAACGTATCGGTCGGATCGCCGATGATGTTCTCGTACGCCTTGAAGCCTTCTGCAGCCTGTTCCGCTGCGGTGTAAGTCTGTTTCGTTTCAATCTTCAGCAGTTCAGCGCCGTTGGTGTTCTGTTCGGACGCAAGCTTCGTCTTCGCCATCATGGCGGCCACGGTGTTCCAGTTGATGTCAAGCGACAGGGAAATCGAGGTGCCGTTGATGTCGAGCGAGCCGATGAGGCTGTTGACCAGTTCAATCAGCTTGTTCGGGGAGACGTCGATCGAGACGCCCGCCGGGATACCGGTGTGGGACTCGCCGAGGTAGGTCGTCACGATTTCGGCCGTCTCGCTGCCGAGGTTGTCAAGGTCGATGGAGATCGCCAGCGGATAGACGTCGTCGATCTCGACCGCAAGCTTGTTGATCGGTGCGAGCAGGTTCTCCGCGATCGTGTTGATACCGTCGGAGCCGATGAAGTAGAAGATATTCGCGAGTTTTTCAAGGAGCGTATTCACAGGTGCCGCCAGGATCTCTTTGACCACGCCGACAACCTCGGTGAGGATGTAGTTGACGGACGAGCCTGTGCTTGCGACCTCCGCCTTGTACTCGGTGTAGGTCTTCGGCGCGATACCGAAGGCTTCGAGCAGCGGGATGATCGCGTAGTTGTAACCGTTGCCGCCGAAGACACGGATGTCTGCGCGGTCATCGGTCTCGTCTTCGAGGACGATGATCTGGCCTTCCTGAAGCAGGACCTTGAAGATGATGTCGAGCGGGAGCAGCAGGTCGGAAGCGAAGTTGACAATCGCGTCAAGATCGTTGAGCTTCCAATCGAAGTCGTCTGCGTCGACGTTCATCTTGGTCTGGCGTACCTGGGCGCCGTCGTCCATGAGCGTCAGATCATAGGTCTTTGCGGTTTCGCCTTCGCCGAGGGTGATTACGGTTTCGCCGGCCTTCGCGTAGTAATCGTAGGTCGTCGCTTCCGCACCTTCGCCGACGGTGTAGGTGTAGTGATACATCGGAACCAGCGTGTAGGTACCGGCGTCATCACCGTCTTCGATCGTGTAGGTCGTCTCTCCGGCCGGGCCGTAGTAGTCGACCGTCTTGGCGTCTTCACCGGAGCCGATTGTGTAGGTGTAGTAGACCACCGGGCTCAGCGGGTAGGTCTGCGCTTCTTCGCCTTCACCAATCGTGATGGAGGTTTCGTCCGCGAGGTCGCTGTAGTAGGTGACTGCCTTACCGTCGCCGTCGGTGTAGGTGTAGACGTACTTGGTGTATCTGTTGGCAATCTGCTGCCATGTGGTCGCGCTGCCGATGAAGTTCTTCAGCTCGCTGCCGAAGTCATCGTTCGCGAAGGTCTGCGGGTCAAGCTTCACGTCGATGTTCGTGAGCTGCTTGACATAGCCGAGGATCGTGTCGAGGTCGATGCTGCCGGATTCGATACCCGCGAGTACCGGAACGAGCAGGTTCATCAGCAGGTTGCCGAGGTCGGCCTTCTTGACAAGGTCGGTGACAATCGATTCAAGCGATGCGCCGTCGCCCATCACAAGGTTCAGGATCACCGGAATCAGGCTGTCGAGTTCTGTCAACGCGTCTGCGATGTTCTGCTTCGTGATCTTGTTGCTCTTCGGCTGGACCGCAATCTTGGTGATGTTCTCCTGCGCGATTGTGGTGTAATCAATCGTGTAGTCGTTCAGCAGCATCACGATGATGTCGACGATCTCGTTCTGCTTGCCGGCGAGACCGGTGACGATCTGGCCGACGTCGGAATCTTCGTCGATCTTCGCGAGCTTCTTGATCAGGTCAAGGAACTCTGGGCTGAAGGCTGTCTGCAGGATGTACATCAGCGTATCAGTCTTGTCGATGTTCCATTCGAAGACCTGTTCGTTCACTGCCGGGTTGGACGGATCTGTGACGACGATGCCGTACATCGCGATCTGCTTGAAGAAGTCGGACGGGAGCTCGGTCGTAACCTGAACCGTGGCGCCGGTGCTGTCTTTCAGCTCGATGCCCTTGAGCAGGTCGTTGATCAGCTTCACAAGACCGCTGCCGTCGGTGCCGGCGATGTTGATGATGTCGTCAAGGCCGTAGCTCTTGTCGCCGATCTTCACATAGCTGGCGATCAGATCGTTCAGCTCGCCGCGCGAGACGATCGCGTTCAGCGCGTTGACGATGCCGAGGACCGGAGCAAGCAGGTTGTTGATGACCAGCGCCACACCGTTGTTCGCGATGAAGAACGATGCCTGGGCAAGGACCTCAAGGATCGTGGTCAGCGGCGCAGCCTCGATCTGGCCAACCAGATCGAATACGCCGTCCACAATGTTCTTGAGCAGGTCGTTGCCGTTGTCGCCGGATGCAACCGCGTCAAGGTCGACATTGAGCGCCTTGAACAGCGGGATCAGCGCCGTGGTATAACCGTTGCCGCCGTTCAGGACGAGTTCATCAATCAGGATCTTGATGCCTTCGCCGTTGAGCAGCCAGCCGAGAACGGGTTCTGCCACTGCAGTGATTTCATAGATGATGTCAAGGAACGAATCCTTATCGGTGACGTTCCAGTCGTACGTGACGACCGCCTTGGTCTGATGTTCGGTGCCGTTGACCATGACCGGCGTCAGATCGTATTCCACGTCGTCAACCGTGATCTTGGTCTTGTCGGCGGTATCGAAGGAGACCTCAGTGGTCACAGCGCTTTCGCCTTCGCCAACCGTGTAGGTGTAGTAGTACAGCGTCTCGTCGCCTTCACCGGTCGTCTTCTGAACCTTGTTGTAGATCGGGGTCAGTGTGACGGTCTCGCCGTCGATTTCAGCGGTGGTCGCGTCGGCTTCCGTCGTGTAGTACTCGACTTCTTTCGCCTCGTCGCCTTCGCCGACGGTGTAGGTGTAGCCATACTGTTTGTACTGTTCAGCAAGAGCCGCCCAGGATTCTGCGTCGCCGATGAAGTCGGCAATCTGACCGCCGTTGGCTTCGGACACAGTCTTCACGCCTTCAACGGAGATATCGATCCGCAGGATCTCCTTCACGATCTTGTTGACCAGTGTCAGGGTTTCGTCGTCCATACCGCCGAGCAGGTTCACGAGCAGGCTCATGATCATGTTGACCGTCTTGTCGTTGAACGCGAGGTCGTTCAGCAGGTAGTTGACGATGTTTTCGATCGTTGCGTTATGGTTCGTGCCTTCATAGATCTTCGTGATCAGTTCGATCGGCTCTTCCTGCGTCGCAAGCAGTTCGATGATCTGCGGAACCGCTCTGAGCAGGATCTTGTCGAGCTTGTTGATCGCGCTGGTGACATTCGCCTTCTTCGGTTCCAGACCGTGCTGGCTGTTGTAGTTGTAGTTCGCAGCACCGAGGAACTTGTAGATCATATCTTCCGGTGTGAATCCGTAGTCGCCGGTCAGGATCTTGATGATCGTATCGACGAGGATGGCCGGGTCGTTGATCGCCTTGCGGATAATCGGCTGGAGCGCTTCAGGCAGCGTGGTGAGGTCGAAGCCGATCATGTCGAGAATCGCTTCGATGTTCTCCTTCGTCAGGAGCATCTCGGTGATACCGATGAGGGTATCTGCCGGGTCGCCCTTGATGTTGCGGCCGAGCGTGCCTTCGCTGATATCCCAGGCCGGGTCAACCTTCGACGGGAAGTACTCGATCTCGGTTGCCGAGCCGTCCACCGTCTTCGCGGACTGAGCGGCGAGCTTCGAGAAGCGGAATTCAAGCTCAAGGCCTTCGACATACTTCGCAATCAGGGAGCCGATGATGTCTTCAAGCGTGATCGCGTCGAGGTCGATCGTCAGACCGACGTTCGCTCTGTTCGTCTGGACATCGGAGCCGAGCCAGAAGTTCGCGATCGAGGCGTCTTCGTCGTCGGAGAGCAGCGCCTTCAGGTCGATCACGATCGCGATCGGCAGAACGTCTTCGATCGTCTTGATGATTTCGCTGACCGGAGCGATCAGGTTCGAGACGATCTTGGTCAGGCCGTTCTTGCTGACCGTGTAGGCGAGGTTCGCCACAAGACCGAGGATGAAGGAAATCGGGTTTTCAAGGTTCGTGTCGCTCAGAAGTCCGAGGATGGACTCGAGGATGTACTTGAGGGCAGGTTCGTTTTCAACTCTCGTGTTGTACTCAGCCTGGGTGATCGGGTCGATACCGAGGGCCTCGAACAACGGAATGATCGCATAGTTGTAACCGCTGCCGCCCATGATGTTGATTTCGCGGAACGCACTCAGGGAGTCGCCGTAAGTGCTGCCGTCGAAGTTGTAGACGCCGCCCGCAAGGATCAGCTTCAGCAGATCGTCAGCCGGTGCAAGGATGTCGCAGACGATTTCGATGAAGCGGGCCTGCTTCTGCGCGTTGGTCGTGCAGCCGTCGAACCAGCTTACAGCGTCGGAGCTGTCGACCTTCGTCTTCTGAACGTCGCTGTCGATCATGACAGGCTTCAGATCGTAGGTGACCGCGTCGTCGCCTTCGCCGACGGTGTACTTCGTTTCGCCGGCCTTGTTCAGGGTGATTTCCGTGGTGACGGCCGCTTCGCCTTCACCGACGGTGTAGGTGTAATAGTATACGGTAGCGTCGCCTTCGCCGCTCGTCTTCTGGACCTGTTCAAAGACCGGGGTCACAGTGACGGTATGGAGGTCTTCACCCTCGCCGACTTCGGCCGTCGTCGCGTCGTTCGCAGCAAGATAGATCTCGATCTTCTTGGCGTCTTCGCCGGTGCCTTCGGTGTAGGTGTAGGCGTACTTCACATACTTCGCGGCAACGTCTGCCCACGTGGTGTCTTCATTCACGGTCAGGCCGCTGAAGTACGGGGCAAGCGAGGCTTTCGCGCTGTAGGTCTGGACGGAGATGTCGATATCCATACCGACGATATCCTTGACAAGGCCGAGGACCATGTCGA
>JAEEGI010013631.1_pt1 | contig 17219 bp, 7 predicted proteins | sample 8958751 | NCBI WGS metagenome assembly JAEEGI01 (sample SAMN16246545, study PRJNA631951) | gut metagenome | biome: gut microbiome; feature: rumen; material: KS-attached | host: Bos | place: Iran: Karaj | collected 2018-10
TTTGGAAATTATTTTTTATTTCTTTATTTTCAGATAAAATATCATAAAAATGTTCAATTGATATAATATTTTTTTGAGTAATTTCATCTTTTTTAATTAATATATTTGTTTTTTCAATATGAAAATAATTATTAATAAAATCAGTAGATGTAGCTTCAGAAATCATATTTTTTTTTGAAGTTATTATAATCGCAGCATTTTTTTCCAATTGTTCTTTGTCAAATGATTTTTCTTTGTTGATTTCACTTTTAATAACTTCATTTTTATTAATATCAGTTTCTAACTTTTTAGAATTTTCCTTAGAATCATTAATTTGGATAGTATCAACACTTATTTTTGATAATTGACTCTCTCTATTTTTATAATTATCATTACAATTATCATTAATTTCAAAAGGATTATCTTCTTTTTGAGCATTCTTAGGTTTTATATATAAAATATTTGAATTTCTAATATCATTATTATTATTATTAAAATTGCTTAATCTACTTAATCTAATTTGATTTAACATATTACTTGGTCTAAATAATTTATTAATTTCAATGTCTTTATATAAATCTTCAATTTTATCTTTTAAATTTGAGTTTTGAGATTGTAAAATAATATAATTCTCTTTTTGAATATTTAATTGTTTTTTAAGCTCAGATATTTTTTCTTTATGTTTCTCTATCATTTCAGATAATGAATTAATTTTGCTATTTAATGATTGATTTGATTTATCTAATTCTGATGTGTATATTAATAATTGCTCATAATTTAATGAATATAATTTTTTATCATTATTAGATATTATATGTTCTTCTTCATTATTTGAAACTTTATTTTCTATTGTTTGTTGATTTATTTTATTATTACTTTCTTCTTTTATTTTTATTAATATTTGATTAACTAATTGGTCATAACTTTCTTTTAAATTTTTATTTTCATTTTTTAAAATTTCAATTTCTCTAATTTTGTTTTTATTTTCATTGATATTTTCTAAATATTGAATTTTATAAGAATTTAATTCATTATCTTTTTCTTTTATTTCTTTTTTCATATTTGTAATTTCATTGTTTTTATTTTCATATTGTTGAGTTATAATATTATTTTCTTCTATTAATTTATTTATTTGTTCTTCCATTTCCACAGTATAATTTCCTTCATTTATGAATTGTTGATAATTTATATATTCATTTTTTAAATCTTCGTATTTACTTTTTAATAAAGAAATTAGATTTTTAAGATATTGTAATTTATTTTCTTTTTTATGACAAATAATATCAAAATTTTTAATAAAATTTTCAAAACCTTGAATTTTTCCATTAAAAACATTATCACAAGATAAAATATTTTCTTTTAATTTTTCTTCAGAATTTAAAAGCATTTTTTCATAATTATTACAAATTTCTTCTTTCATATTTAACAAAATATTTTTTGTATCAATAAGAATTTTTTCATAATAATAATTTTCTTCTTCAATATTAATTAAATCTTCTATCATATCAATTGGATTATCATTAATTTCATAATTTAAATCTTTATCTTCTTGAATAAAAATATTATTATTTTCTAACAATTTTTTTTCTAATGTAACCATTATTTGAGAATAAACTTCAAAATTGATTATCAAAGGTTTATTTAAAATATTATTTTCTTGATTACAAAATAATTGTAAAAACTGAATCAATTCTTCTTTTGTTATATGAATAAATTTATAGTTTTTAAATTCTTCTTCTATTTCAATTATTGAAATTTTATCTTTAAATTTTAAATTTATTAATATTGTTCTTATTTCTTTTATTTTTTCTACATCAAGACTATCTAAATATTTTAGAATTACATTTTCATTATTTGATGTTTGCTTTTTTGATGAAATATTATCATCACTATTTTCTTCTTCATCTATAAAAAATTCATGAATTCCATTTAAAGTTTCTTCTAAACTTAATTCATTATTTTTCGAATATTTTTCTAATACACTCCAAAAATATTCTTTTTCTTTTTGTGTATTCCAAAAATTTATTAATCCTATATATTCTAAATATTGGGGTAAAGTGTCTTTAGTTAATTTAACATTCTTTTCAAAAAAATTTTTTGTTTTGTCGGAAATCGTTTTTTCAAAATCTTCTATTTCATTTTTATTATTATTTTCCATATTTAATTTTTTTATTTGAAATTTTTAAATAAAGATTGAGTAATTAAATTTTTAAAAAAAACAAAAAGAAATATTTCATAAAAGATAAAAATTAATTCAAAAATCTTATTATTATATTTATATAAAATATAATTTAATCAATAGCTATGCCATAATTTAATCAATTTTGATTTTTGAATAAATATATTTAAGAAAAATAAAAGTATTTATCACACCACAAGAGCCACAAATTAATGCAACCACAGTACAAATAAGAGCCATAATTAAAAAATAAACAACAATCGCAGTAAATCTAGTAATATTAATAAAAAGAAAATAATATATTGAATAAGCTGCAATATATAAAACAGGACTTGCACTCACAAAAAAAGATTTCCACCACCAATTATAATCTCCTTTACATAAATTTAAATAAACAAAAATAATAGATACTTCAGAAGACAAAACTACTAAAAAAAAGATTGATAAAACTAAAAATGAAGCAAGATAATATACTTGAAATCTCCACATATAACCCATTAAATAAATAAATTCAATTATAATTGTTATAAAGGGAATTAAACCTGTAAACCAGGAAATATATTTTAATTTTAAATACCAAGGTTTATCATTAATTGCAGTTGGAAGAACATTTACTTTACATGGATATTTTATATTTGATCTTTTTATTGCTAAGAAACTTCCAAATAAAATTAATGGAGTAGAAACGCACATCCATAATATTAATAATTTTAAAATTTCAGATATTTTTAAACCAACAGTTGATGATTCTAATGAAAAAAGAATTCTTACAATTATTAAGATTATTAATGAAATACCAGGGAAAAAAAGAGCTGTTACTATTGTATTTTTTAACCATTCTTTTCCTTTATTATTTTTATATACTGTGGTGCTAATAAAACCACCAAAAAAACTCATAAAACAAAAACAAATAACCATTTGATTTAATAAATTTCCTCTTTTTTCAGGATGAATATAACCCAGTAAATTATATATTAAAGATACTAATAATATTAATAATAATTGAATTCCAGTTCCGACGAAAGTTGAAAACAACATTAAATTTTTAGGTTTTCTAAAAACATCATTACATACTAGTTTCCAACCATATTCATCTATTATATTATCATTAATTGCACTTTGATTATAAATTTCAATATCTTTTTTAATTGCTCTTGATAAAATACAAATTACTATGAAAGAAAAAATAAACAATAATATATTTGAATATATTAATCCTAACCAATGATATTCTATTCCTCCCCTAACATATCTATCCCATCTTGATGAAAAAGTTTTATTTGAATTAATAAAAATCACATCATAAGTAAAGTAAATTATAGAGTTAGATAATTCTTGAGGTTCAAAATCATTATAATCTCTTCTTAAAAGTGTATTATCTTCAATAATTAAATCATTACATTCCTCAGTTGAATTTTGAAGAATTGAGAGTGGTTCAATTGAAAAACCAACAATTTGAAATTTTTCATCTTTTTTATTTACTTCAACATAAATATTATAATGATTATAAATATAATAAGTTTCATTAAATACAAAACCAATTGGAATTCCTGACATATAACTTGTATAAGTTTTTTTTAAATTTGAATGTGTTTTCGATCTCCCTGCACGTAGAGAATCTAAATAAAAATTAATATAATAATTTCTATCAATTAACCATTTAAATATTTCAATATCATCTTCTGTAAATTCTTTATAACATGCTGGTAAACAAGTGACATTATAATTCATTTCAAAAATATAATTAGAATATTGAGCTCTTGTTCCTGTTAAAAGTTCTGTGAAAGTTTCATTTGGATGATATGTATTTTCATCAACACATAAATCAAGGTAAGTATATGAAAAAGGAATCTGCGTTTTTACTGAATTTAGCATATTTACTAAAATTCCAAGTGTATCATTTTGATTGTAGATCTATATTTTATATTATAATTTTATTTTAATTTTTTACATAATATGAATCAAATATTCCACAATATGATTTTGATATATATATTAATAAAAGTAAAAGTAATTTGAAAGACATTTTTTAATTTTTTTGGTTTAAATGTTATTTTAAAATATTTTGTTTTTTATTTTGAATATTAGTTTTAAATTAAATAATTTATTAAATCTATAATAAAGTATTATAAAAAGAAAATTGAAAATAATTTATTATTCTCAAAATAATGTGATAACAAAAATTTAGTTTCATATAGAAAAACATCAAAAAATGGCAAAATTGTTTATATATTAATTTATAATACTTCATAATAAAAATAATTCAAGAATCTAAAAAGTAAACCGTTTAATCATATTATTGTTGTTCTATTAATTGAAAAATTTTAATGTTCTTATCATTACAAATTTTGATAATATATATTATATCTTAGAAATGATTTCATTTTGTTCAACTGTGATTTTTAATTTATTTTTTAAAGCATATCATCTATGGTTTGATTTTAGAAAAATCTATTTAATAATAACATTATGAAAGATTTTTCTTAATTAAATGTAATCCAATTATGATTTTGTTTTATTTAAATGAAATTCAACAATCAATAAAACACCAACTCAAAATTAATTTTGAATAATTATTATTTATATAATTGTATTTTTTATTTGAGCAAATATTTTTTCAACATCTTAAAAAACAATAAATGAAACTTTATTTTTCATTTATTTTAATTATGTTGTTTCTTCTGAACAATTAGTTTATTTCATTTAATAAATTTAAGCACATAATTTTGATATCATTGTTTGAAATAAATATAAATGAAAAACCAGACGATTACCAAAAAGGATGAATGTAAAAAATTGAAAATAAGTGCTAATTTCTAATAAATAAAAAGAAAATAATTCATTCAATCAAAAATAACATTTTTATATTTAATTCAAAAAATAATTAATAAAAAATATAGAAAGAAATATAAAAAATAAATTAATATTTAAATTTAATCAATCTAAATATTTATATTAAACAAAAACAAAAATAAAAAATGTCAGTGTCTCAATTATTTATCCTATCAAGAAGAGGGGACACAATAATTTTTCGTGACTTCAGATTTAATATAAAAAAATCCAACGAAATCTTTTTTAGAAAAGTAAATTTATTTTCAGAAGAAGAAGAAGCTCCTCCAATTTTTAATGAAGAAGGAATAAATTTTATATATTACAAAAGGCAGAATTTATATTTTGTAATTGCAACTTTAGATAATGGATCACCTAATTTTTTTATTGAAATATTAGAAAAAGTAATGAGAGTAATAAAAGATCATTGCGGTGATTTTACAGAAGAAGCAATAAAAAAAAATTTTGTTTTAATATATGAAATTATAGATGAAATGATTGATTATGGTTTTCCACAAATTTCTTCAACAGAACAAGTAAAACAATTTGTATTTAATGAACCAATAGTTACTCTTAGAAATATAAATTCAATTAAAGAAATGTTTAATAAAAATGTAAAATCAAATGAAAATACAAAAAGATCTATTGTAATTACAAATGATGCTAAAAGTAAAAATGAAATTTTTGTAGATATATTTGAAAAAGTTACTTGTTTATTTAATAAAAATGGAAGTATTATTAATAGTGGTGTAGGAGGAGCAATTAAAATGAAAAGTTATTTAAAAAATTCACCAGAGTTAAAAATTGTTTTAAGTGATGATGTTACATTTGGTAAATCTTCTTATAATGCTGGAAGAATGATAATTGATGATTATAATTTATATCAAGGAGTTCAAACTAAAGATTTAGAAAATTTAAGTACTTTATATATTATTCCTCCTGAAGGAGAATTTATTTTAATGAATTATCAAATTAACTCTGAATTTGCTCCTCCTTTTAAAATATATTCTATAGTTGAAGAAAGTGATTATAAATTAGAATTAAAATTAAAAGTTCAAGCTAATTATTCTAGTAAAACAAATGGAGGTAATATTATAATTAAATTTAATACTCCAAAACAAACTCAAAGTGTTCATTTTGATTTACCTCCAAAAAATAAAAATATTCAAAAAGTTGATTATATTAAAAACCAACAATTATGTGTTTGGAAAATTCCTAAAATGGCTGGAGGAAGTGAAAATACATTAGATACTAAAATTACTCTTCAAGTTAATAAACCTAGTCAATTAAGGAAAGAATTAGGTCCTGTTACAATGACTTTTGAAATTCCTAATTATAATATTAGTAAATTACAAATTAAAGAATTGAAAGTTTTATCTAATGATAAAAAATATAATGCTATGAGATGGGTTAGAATTTTTACTCAAGCTAGTTCTTATGTTGTGAGAATATCTTAGATAATACAAATAAATATAAAAATAATATTAGGAAATATAATTATAGTAATAAAATTATTTTCTGTTTTATTTTATTTTTAATTAATTGAATAGCATTTTTTTAATTATTTATTTTTATAATAAAATAATATTATAATTAATATATTTATTTCATTGAATAAATTCATACATTAAACACAAATATTTTTCAAAATCTCCTTTTTTAAATATTATTATATAAGCTGATAATTGCCCAACATTTTTTCTTTTTTCATGATAAATACATTGAAGTAATTCTTAAAACCAATTATCAATAATCAATTTCTCCTTTATTTTCATTATTTTGAATAATATCAATTTTATTTAGCATCTAAACAAACAATACAATTTCTCAGTATATTTAATGCTTTTTTTGATTTAAATAATTTTTAATTTATTAAAATGATAAAAAAATAATGGGTTTTAAGTAAAGGTGATGGAAATATGAAAAATTATATTTATTTTTTAAAATTAAATTCCTAAAAATAAGAGGAAAAGGGAAAAAAAATCTTGATTTAAACATTTACTTTTTAATAATAATATTGCATTCCCAAAAATTTAATAATCAAATCCTAAAGAATTAAATGAGAATAGTCATTAATATTAAAAATTAAATAAAACAAAAAAAGAATAACAAATAATTGTCAGAATCTCATGCTTTTGGAATAAATAATAAAATAATAAATATTTAAATAAATTATTATTCTCTAATAAAATTAATGTTTAATTGATTAATTCCAATTGTTATTTATAAGGCTATAAAAAATGAGTTTTAAGACTTTCAGCTGATTCTGTTTTTGTGAATTTAACAAAGACAAAAATTATTGTTATTCATAAGAGTATTATTCAATAAATTTATTTAAAAATTTTTATATTTTTTTCTGATATCACTCTCCTATAATTTTATTTTTATTAAATATCTCTAAACCAAAAAATTTTGAAAAAAAAAATATTATATTCTTATATTTATTATTTTTATGTATCAATATTTAAAATTGTATCCTCATATTATTTTAATTTCTTAAGAATTATTAAGAGAAAGAAAAAGGTAGTTTTATTATTTCATTAGAAGATAATTCGATTTATGGTTTAAAATTCCCCAATTATTTAATCTTCTAAAAATTATTTCTCTGGGATTTATGTGATATAAACATTGAATTATTTACGTTAATTCTTTATATTTTCAATTATTTATTCATTTTTTAACAAAATTTCTTATGTTTAAGAGAAAAAAAAAATTTTTTAAATTTTGGAGAAAAATAATGGTATAAAATTAAAACACTATATACTTTATAATATAAAAATTAATGTCTTTATTTTTCACAATAGCTGAAAATTCCAATTCAAATTTTGTGGATAATTCTTTTGAAACTCAAAAGACATTATCTACTAACTTATTATCAAAGAACAATAGTCTTGAAGATAAACTTTATATTCATGAAAAAAAATATAAACAATGTAATGATAAATTAAAAATTTCATCAAGAACTTACTTTAAACATAGAAATTTGATTAAAAAAGTAAAAACAAATTGTATTAATATTTATGAAAAATTAATAAATTCATGCTTATTTATAGAACAACCACTTTTTTCAATTAATTATTCAAGAAATAAAAGAAAAAGAGATGTTTTAAGATATTTTAAATGTGATATCTCAAAATTAAGAAATTACCTTTTATTACAAATTCCAATGAGAAAAATAATTTCCCTTTTTAGTGATTTTGATTTTAATTCAAATTCAATTGATGTTAAAAAAAAAAATAAATTAAATTTATTGTTGAATATGACTTGGAAAGAATTTATGCTTCATTTAAGAAATGATAATAAAGATATTATTTCTGGATTTGAAGGATTAATTAAAGTCAATAAGAAGGATTTTGATATTTTTTTTAATTATGTTTTGGAAATTAATTATTCTTATGATTTGAGACCTAGTGTTGATAGTCTTTATGCAAATAATCTAGATAAAATTTTATCTTCAAATATTAAATATACTACAGAAAATAATTTGAAAAACTATACTATTAATTGCATTAAAAATTTTGGGGAAATTTGTTAAATTAAATTAACTAAAATATCAATATTTTATTTTTTAAGTATTCTTATATAAATAAATTTATGATATTTTTTGATTATTTTTATTGATAAAAAAATACAGAATTTTTTTTTAGTTTTAAATATTTTAAAAAAATATAAAATAAAATAAAATTATTCTTTTTCATCTTTTCCTTCAATATTATTTTTTTTGTATTATATAATCAAACATAAAATCTTCATATTCAGATCTAAATATTTTAACAGAACCTTCAAATATATTCATATTTAAATGTCATCACTAATTCATACTCTAATTAACATAAATCCTTTATCTTCATTATTTTTTCAATTTTCAAATAAATAATTTTAGACTTTTTCAATCATATCTTATTTAAAAATTGCAATTAATTTTCAACTCTAACCTTTAATAACACTTTTAACTATATCTTTTTTCATTTTTTAATTAATTTCTCATTCTAAAAAAACTCATTTCTTCTGATAAACAATGGTAATTTTCTTTCTTCAATTTTTCAATAAATTTAATTTTATGTTGTTAAAAATTAATGACTCATTAAAACAAATTTTGCATATTCCTTTAAATAATAGTAAATTCTTTTATATAACTCAAAGTCTTTTGTCATCAAAGAATCTTGATATCTTTTTATATCTCATTTTTAATTTTTATTTAAAGAAAAAATTGTTTTTCCTAAATAAATATCATTATCACTTAAATATTCTATTATATTTTTTAATCCTTAAAATTAATGCTAAAACAAGTCTTTCTTACCCTTTTCTTTTATTCTAAAATTTTGATTAATAATATTTTATGGACTAAAATGGTCATAATTAATTGATTAAATTATTTGCTTTTTGCTGATAGTTTTTTTTGATTATAAGAAATGGCAATACATCCTATTCTTTCTAAAATCACTCAAAAAATAAATATCAAGTAGAAAATTAATATCTATAGTTTTTTAGATTCTTCAAATTCTTGTCATGCTATTTTATAAAAACTGTTTTTATTAATATTTCTTTTTCATTAGAAGAAGCAGCATAAATATGGATTTAGTATAAAATCATTCCTAATAATAAAGAAATAAAAACATCATTATCTTCTAAATTTATTCATAATAAAATATTATGTTCATGTTCACTTTTTAATACACTTCAGTAACCACATATTAAATAATCATCTCGATTTAAATTTTAATTTTCTTTTGAAATTGATTAAAATGATGATATTGAATTTTGTGTTTATTTAACACTGTCATTTCATTTATTTGGATTTCTATTATTTGCCTTTAAATATTGTTGAATTTTTTGAAGGTTAGAGATTATTTATCATTAAATATTTTGTTACATTCACATCTAATAAAGTAATAATATATGGAATTCTAATTATTTTAGTTATCTAAATGAAATATTTTAAGTATTTCTTCTTTTTTATTTTTGGAGCTGTTTCTTCTAATTTTATATCAATTTTTAAAGTTTAATCCATTTTTATAAATTATTTATTTTAAAATTAATTATAAGAAAATTTTCTTTTATGATGAAAATATTTAAAAATAAAAATATAATTTATTAAATAAAATTTAAATTACAAAATGAATAATGATGAAATATCTGCTTTAGATTATAGAATTACAAAACTATATTTAAAGAATTCAACAATTTTAAATAAATTTGATGAAAATTTAAACAAATTAAAAAATGAATTATTAACTTTAACAAAGATTTATGAAAATAATAAATCATTTTCAACAAATAAAGATACTAAAACCCAAAACATAAATTTCAATGAATATGAAATAAAAGTAAAAGAATTATTATCAAGTGAAAGAGAGACAAATATAAAATATATTAATGAACAATTATCAAAATTTACTGAAGAAGAAACAATAAAAAATTCTTCAGAAAATGTTATAAATATAGATGCAATAGGAAATATTGAAGAAGAACTTATAAAATTTTTTAGAGATATAAATGCTAAAGCTGATTTATTAATTAATAATAGAGAAAATACAATTAATACTATGGTTAATGAAATGAATAATGAATTTAATACAATTAATAAATTAATAAATGATAATGATTTAGATTTAATTGGAAGTAATTCTGATAAAGCAGATGCAATTCAAGATATGTTAAAAATATTTTTGACAAAATTTAGAAATGAAAAAAAAGCAAAGAGTGAATTTGAAAGTAAAATTACAAAATTAATTGAGGAATTATTAGATAAAATGGTTTTAATGAAAACAAATTCAAATAATTAAAAGTTTATTTTTTAAATATTTTAATATTTATTTTTTTTAACACTAAGATTTATTATTTCATCATTTTGTTTACTAGTTAATTTTATAATATCATAAGAAATAATTTCTCCTAATCTTTGAGCATTTATTCCATTTTTTTCAATAGAATATCCATTTTGTTCCATAATTTTTTCTTCTAATAGAGGGAATTCTCTAAATATAGAGTTTGATTTTTTTTTAAAGAAATTCATAAATTCTCTTCCTTCAAGTTTTTGATTATCATTAATATCTAATTCATCAAAAATAATATTCTTTACTTTATCTAAATATTTTGTATTTTTTAATTTTACTAATTTTAATAAAATATTTCCAATAAAAAATAAATCATAAGAAATTTGCTTATTTTTAATTCCATGATATTCATTTACAAATTTATTTTGAAACAAGATTAAATGTAATAAATAAATATAACTTTCAATTTTCCTATTATGAATTTTATTAGTTTCTTTATCCTCATGTTGGCATAATCTTTCTGTTAACATTTCAGCCATTTCATCAAAAGTAATCACACTATTATTATTTTTATCAAATAAACAAAATAATTCATTCATTTTGATTAAATCATTATCATCTATAAAAAATTTATTAAAATTCATTACAATATAAAATACAATACCATGAATAATAATTCCTAATTTATTTTCTAATTTATATGCAAGAGTTTTAACAAAAGCTTCATCGTAATTAATAAAGTTATATATATCATCATTAGTGAGATTAGATTCTGATTCATTAAATCTAATTAAATCATCTTCAACTAAAAGTTCAGAATCAGCTCTTAAGTTTTGTTTTTCAGATAAACATCTTTTAACAAATTTGATTATATCATAATCAACACATAATGAACTTAATTCTTCATCGCTTTTAAATAATTCTTTTTTTTTTAATTTTTCAAAAACTTCTTCTCTTGATGAACATCTTGAAAAAGGATTTTCAAAAGTAATCATCATATATAATATAATTCCAATATTCCAAATATCACTTTTAAAATCATATTTTAAATCTTTTAATTGTTCAGGTGATAAATACCATAATCCTCCATACATTCCATTTACAATTCTTGATTTTCCTACGATTGTTGAAAAATAAAAATTTCTAATATTTAAAGTTAAAAAATGTCCTTCTTTTAAAAAGAAAATATTATCTGGTGAAAAATTCCTAAACACCACATTTGATGCTTTAAATTTATATGCCACTATTGATAAAATTTTTGCTACAGTTACAATTTCTTTTTTTGTAAATTTTTCATTCCTTTTAATATGTTCATTAATTACATCCAATAAAGACTTTTTTGGACAATAATTTGTTATCATTATTAATTTAAATGATGATTCTTTTTTTAAAAGAAATACTTTAACTAATCTTTCACAATTAGGATGATTTATTATTGTTAATGATTTTATTTCTGAAATAAATAATGCTTTAAAATTTTCTTCTTTCATTAATTTAATAATTTCTTTAGTTATTATTTTAGCATTAAATAATTGTGCAGTTCTTTTATTTTCAATAACTCTAATTTGATAAAAATCATTATCTTCACATTTAATATTTTTCTTCACTCTATATAATCTCTTAAAATGTTCTCTATTTGTAGATAAATATTCATTTGGAACAACACTTATTAAAGTTGAATATAATGGGTCATCTGATTCTGCATTTTGTTTTAATTTTCTTTGGCTTTTTAAATTTGCTGATTTATATTCTTGTTCAATGTCTTGAAAATCTCCTGTAACATCATCATAATCCCTTGCAGTTCCACAATTTCCCATTTAATTAAATAAAAAATTAATATAATTTATTTTAAATTCATTTGAAAATTAATATTAAAATATACTATACAAAAATAACAATCATTAATTAATTTTGATATTAGAAAAAATTTCATTTAAAATTTCATTATATTAGTGAGATATAAAATGAATAATTTAAATCTATAAAAAATAATATATATAAAATATGTTAAAAGACAAAAGTGAAAGTGTGAAAGTGGTAGTACGTTGTCGTCCATTAGGACAAAGAGAAATGCAAGACCAACATGAATGTGTGGTGAGTGTGGATATGAAGAATTGTACAATTGCAGTTGGAAATCCTGCAAGTGTAAACGAAACAAAATCATTTACTTTTGATCATACATATGATTGGCATGCAACTCAACAAGGAATATTTGAACAAACAGCTCGTCCTATATTAGAAAGTGTAATGGAAGGATATAATGGAACAATTTTTGCTTATGGACAAACAGGAACAGGTAAAACATTTACTATGGAAGGAAATGATAATGAAAGAGATAAAGGAATTATTCCTCGTTCTATTGATTGGATTTTTAATAATATTAAAAATTATACTAATCAACAATTTTTAGTCAGAGTTTCCTTTGTAGAAATTTATAATGAAGAAGTACGTGACTTATTATCAAAAGTAAAAAGACAAAAATTAAATGTGAGAGAAAAAGATAAAGTTTTTTATTTAGAAGATGTAACAGTATTTCAAGTAGAAAATTCACAACAAACACTTGAAATAATGAAAAGAGGAAGAGTTAATCGTGCAACTGGAGCAACAAAAATGAATCCTGGATCATCACGTTCTCATTCAATTTTCTCAATAATAGTAGAAAATTCTCAAACTGATGAAGCAGGAGAAACACATTATCGTGTAGGTAAATTAAATTTAGTAGATTTAGCTGGTTCTGAAAGACAAAGTAAAACAGAATCAACAGGTGAAAGATTTAAAGAAGCTACAAAAATCAATTTATCACTTACCATTTTAGGTTCTGTTATTAATAAATTAGTTTCTGGAAAAACACAATATATTCCTTATAGAGAAAGTAAATTAACTATGTTATTACAAGATTCTCTTGGTGGAAATACTAAAACAGTTATGATTGCCAATGTTGGTCCTGCTGATTATAATTATGATGAAACTTTAAATACTTTATGGTATGCAAATAATGCTAAGAAAATTAAGAATAAACCTAGAATTAATGAAGATCCTAAAGATGCTTTGTTAAGACAATATCAAGAAGAAATTGAAATTATGAAAAAAAAATTACTTGCTATGGGAAAAGGAGATTTAGTTAAACAAATTTCTGGAAGTACTGGTAGTGCTGGTGCAAATATTCTTTCTGAAGATAATCAAATTAAAGCTGCTTTAGAAAATTTAGAAAAAGAACAAGAAGAATTTAAAATTGAACATGAAGCTGAAATTAAAAAAATAAGAGAACAAAAAAATTTAGCTGAAGAAGAAAAAAACCAACTTGTTGCAAAAATTAAAAAAGAAGTTGAAGAAAATCAAAAGAAAAAAGAACAAGGGAAAAAATTAGCTGAAGAAATTAAAAAAATGAAAAAGAAGGTTTTAAAAGGAGATGAAACTGTTAATAAAGTTCAACAACAAGAATTATTATTAAATAAACAAAAAGAAGAATTAGAAATAAAAAGAAGAGAAGAAGAAAGATTAAAAGAAGATTTAAATGAAAAAGCAAAAAATGCTATAGAACTTAAAAAGAAATATGATTCTAAGCAAGCTCAAATTGATGATATTACTTTAAAAATTCAAATGTTAGTTCAAAATAATGCAGAATTAAAAAGTGAATATAATGAAATGAAAGAAAGATACAATGAAGAAGAAGAAAAATTCAGAGATCAAATTAAAAATTATGAAATAGAAAGGAAAAAATATGAATTTATAATAAAGCATTTTATTCAACCAGAAGAAAAAGAAAGAATAGAAAATATGCTTGATTATAATGAAAAAGAAAATATTTATAAAATAAATAATAAGAAAGCAATTATAAATAATTATAAAAAAAATATGGATAAATTAAAAGAAATGAGAAAAACTAAATTATTAAATAAAAAACAACCAATTATAAAAGAAGATCATATAAAATTAAAATTAATAGAACCTGATTCAATGTGTTTTGATTGGTCTGAAAAACCAATGGAAGATATATTAAGAGGAATTGAAAAAGTATTAGTTGATGATGATAGTGATTTATTATATTTTGATAAGGAACTTCATATTAATACTTCAACTCTTACTCCTGGAATTGTGGGTGTTCCTAATGATAAAGTAGAAAGTAAAAATCCTAAAGTTTTCAAAAAGCAATGTTTAGAAAATAAAAAGAATATCAAAAATTCAAACATTTTTATTCTGAAAATAAAAAAAATATTTGTGAGTAAGAATAAATATTTTCATATATTAAATAAATTTAAAACCTTCCTTTATTATTCACCTTTATGTATAAAAATTCCAATATTAAAAGGACAATAAAAATAAAAATATATCTCCTAAAAACTAAAATTCATTCCTTTAATTATTAATATTTAAATTGATATAAAAAATAATTAGTAAAAAATAAAAAATTAATATTTTTAAATATTCATTCTATCAATTTTAATATTTAACATATATATACACTTTAATTATAGGAATGAATTTTAATTTTAGCAAGTGTATTTGATTTTTAAAATTGATTTTATTTTATAAATTAGGAGGTGGATAATATTGAAAAGTTTAATTATATTAAGTGTGTGTTCATAATATAACATAAAAATTTATTATTTCTAATAAATATCTAAATCCAAAATTAAAATATCAATAAAGTAAAAAATGGAGGAAAATCAAAATATAATGCAAATGAATCAACCAGATAACCACTTACTTTTAGGACATGTTACTCCAGAAAAAGAATATGACGCATTTAATGGCTTTAAGACTATATTTTTTACGATTGGTCTTGTTTTTGGAGGTGCTTTATTAATTACCATTGGAATTATATTGGTATGTGTATCTAAAAATTTCCTTATAGCCCTTGGTATTATCTTAATATCAATAGGTGGAATAGCATTTATTTCAAGTTTTTATTTTTGTTGTGGTTATATTGAAAATGAACCAAACCATGCTTATGTATTAACATATTTTGGAAATTATATAGGTACAATAAAAAAAGTAGGTCTTTATTGGGTAAATCCATTTTATACTTCAATCTCAATATCACTTAGAGCAAGGAATTTAAGTTCTGAAATCATAAAAATAAATGATAAAGCTGGAAATCCAATAATGATGGGATGTGTTGTTGTATGGAAAGTAAGAGACACAGCAAAAGCAATATTTGATGTTCAAGATTATTATTATTATGTTAGAGTACAAACTGAATCAGCAATAAGATATGTTGGATGTTTATATCCTTATGATAAAATACATGAAGATGATATTTGTCTTAGAAGTGGACACAATGAAATTAATGCAGCTTTAAAAAATGAATTAACTGAAAGATTAAAGCATGCTGGAATTGAAGTTGTTGAAGCTAGAGTTACTGAATTAAGTTATGCTTCTGAAATTGCTAATGTAATGTTAAAAAGACAAGCTGCTGAAGCTATTATTGCAGCAAGGGAAAAAATTGTACAAGGAGCTGTTAGTATTACTGGTCATGCTGTTGATTCTTTAAAAACTAATAATATTTGTGAATTAAATGAAGATGAAAAAAGTGATTTAATTTCTAATATGTTAGTTGTTTTATGTGGAGAATCTCAAGTTTGTCCTATTGTTAATACTGGCCATTAAATTAAAAAATTTTTATATTTTTAAATTTTGAAATCCTTTATATTTAAAAGAAGATATATTGGTTTGATAAGTAATTAAAAATATCTATTTACATTTGATTAATTGTTTAATCTTCTCTAAATTTAACAAATTTATTTATTTTTTATACATTCTAACAATAAATTCACTCTCAAACCATTATTAAGTAATCCAATCATTGATACAACTTTAGATTAAATTAATAAATTATCAGAAAATGAAAAAAAAGAAAATAAATGAAACTGAAAGCAAAGGTTGCTAGACTGAAAAAAAAGAAAAAAAAATAAAAATACAATAAAATTCGTTAAATTCTGAATTAGAAGAAGTAGGAATAAATCATAATAATTGAAATAAAAACAATTTTAGAAATAGATTTTGGAATAAACAAATATCAGAAAGAACAAAAAACAGAGATAAAAGAAAATAAGAAGAAAGAAAAATTAAAAAATTAGAAACAACATATATATTTTGATTTTCAATTCTATAATTTGAAAACTGAATAAGACATAAAACAAATAGATAAAAGTAAAGAAATAATTGAAGATTTAAATACAAATTAGAATTAAATAAAAAAATAAAAGAAACACTAGTTTTTAACTAGAAAAACCATTAATAAAATATCTTTTATTGATTGGAGTAGTATTTAGATTTAATAATATCAACTTTTTCTCATGATTATCTTTTATAATTTTTTTTGATAGTTAAATTTTTTTATGTTATAAAAAATAAAAATTAATCAAATTATTTGATGTTATATTAAATTTTCATTTTATTAATTTCCTAAAAAAATGGTAAGTTATTTATAATTAGTCATTAAAATTTAAATT